>PPYE01720817.1_pt1 | contig 27639 bp, 16 predicted proteins | sample 1559881 | NCBI WGS metagenome assembly PPYE01 (sample SAMN08240022, study PRJNA423297) | Human gut metagenome, whole genome shotgun sequencing project. | reverse complement strand
CAAAAGAAGTAAATAGATTTTCTTTCGCATATAAATATTTTAATTTTTAATAATTGATTTATATCCAGTTGGCGGCTTGCTTCCACTTATAGATGACTTCTATAACTTTACCCAACCCGTCTTGCTTGAAACGAATTTTTTCTTTCGAATCGCCAGTATTCATAACATCCCGAATAACGGAAGTAGAGAAATCCAAGACATAAAATTCACCATTTTCTAACCCGACACCGGCATCACCCTGGAAAGAAGAATTATTTACATCAATACTTTTTATCGGAGCATCAAATTGATGGTATTTATACACTTTACTTCCATTAAAATAGTAGAAATATAAGGAGTTTCCACTGGAAATCAACAAATAAGGGCGATAATCTTGTGCATAATACAAAGCAAATTGAGAATCTTCTTTCATTATAGCACCCAATTCTGACGTTACATCTGTCTGCGAGTTAATCTCAGCATCAATACTTCCTCCCCCATAATAATCACTTACGGTGAAATCTTGCAAAAAATAACGGTTACTTTTACGAAGCACTGCCGCATATTTCAATCCCATCCAAGAATCATCACTATGAGCGTCCACATAAAGCACTTCATAATCAGACATATCGTCCAATTTACCCCAATCTGGATTTCTCTCATAAATTGACTCATTAGTAACAGAAGGTACAATCAGCTGTCCACAATACTTCCTGCCATTCCATGACTGATAATCTGTAATATGAAAGTATCGTTTCGAGTTCTTATCATAGAGTAGCGTTCCTCCATGATCGCAAAAACGCGGAGCACGTACTATCATCGTACCGTCTACCGGTTGTTGCCGGTATGACAATGGAAGTTCGTCCATAAAAAAACTGTTGTTAAACAGTTTATAAGAATCCTTAATACGAGTATATACCTTTCCATCCATGCCTATTGCCATAGAAAGATACAGCATATCATATACCCTCCAAGGTTCGAACCCTTGCGGATAGGCTCCATGAATGAACATAGACGGCAATGTACCTTCGGTCTTATAGGTACTTCCGGAAACATCTATTGTTCCTTGTCCCCCTTGTTGCACCAGCCAAAGCCAACTGGTAAAGTCCTGCGGTTTGTCTTCTGCCCAGAAGGAGACAAAGTGCTGACTGATAGAGACCGGTTTGCCTCCCAGAGAACTACCGGCATTAGAAATACCATACACATCTTTAGTCACAGCACAATCATACACAGACTCGTCTTCTTTGCCGTTTTCACCCGGCACAATCTTTGTTGTCGGACGTAGGTAGGTCAACATTGCCGTTCCGTCCTCTTTTTCAGATAAGACTACCCAAGCATTATTTACATAAGGAGAAGTTACAGTAATACTCAAAGCATAAAAATAAGATACACCAGTTTCCGTATCTGTCACGGTCAGTCGCAAATCCATATATTTTCCTTCTTCATCCGCCATCCAATTCAGATTACGCTCGGTAGAGATTTGCCGTCTGTTCAACGACCATGAATATGCTAGTTTGTTGGTCTCTTCTCCCAAAGAGAATGCAAGTTGAGGTTCAATCTTCAGCACATCGCCCATTACAAACTCAGTAGCCTCCATCGTAAAATTGACAGTTACATCATTCATCAACTTATAGTCATAGTTTCCTTTATCCTCATAGCAAGAAGACAAGCAACAAACTACGACAGCCACTGTCATCCAATATATCTTTCTCATATACATTTCTTTCAAACTAAATTAATAAATAGGCACTGTCATCGGCTTGCCATTTGCTTCCTCCAAACCATATTTTTCAATAGCATCTTTCAGGCGCAATGCACACTGACGCTGTTCTGCCGAATTCAACTCTCCAAAACGAAGCACTTCCTCGCCACCATATTCTACCAATGCCAAATACTTTTCACGAGTATATGCTCCCAAATAAACAGTTTCTACATCTTTCGTCCACCATAAAGGTTTGCTTTGTACGTTATTGAATACGATTTTTATAGTCTCGTAGTTCTTTACACTCCCGGCAAAATGTTCATTCGGCTCTATCCTTAACAGCAATTCTACATCCTCTTTCAGTGATTCGGTTTTCTTCAATTTCAATTCCAAAACATCTTCCGCCACATTAGCTCCAAAAGTCGGATTGATGGGTAACTCATAGTTTTCACTTTGTGCCGTTGTCTTGTCTGCTACTACTCCAACTTTATAAACAGTAGGCGTTTCAAACGGACTTCCTACCAATCGCATACCAATTTTCACTGTCAGTTCATCATCAAGTGGATAGTTGTTAAACGATAGTTCGATTGCTTCATCTCCACTTTCCATCAGTTCACTGAAAAACAAATAGTGCTCCCCATGATAGGGCTTTATTTCATCTTCAGAACAAGCGACCAAGCACAAAGCAAATAACGATAATAATATGTATTGTTTCATCTTTCTACTGTATTAATCTTATTAAATATCTTCGTTTTCAGGATGCTCAAACACAAAATTCACGTTCTTTTCATCCATATCAAAAGGCTCTTTCATATTCAAACGCTTATACAGAAAGTACAACTGTCCTTCTCCAATCAATTCTTTACGCATCTCTTTGATCATCTCCTTGTAAAAAGCATCTAAAGATGAAGGTTCGGGAAGAGCCAACATCAGCCCCCTGGCATGACGAACAACATCTAATGCCGCACCAGCTTTATCCAACTGATTGTTACGTGCATAATACTCGCCAACTATATAATACAATTCACTCAATCTCAGCATTGGTATCATGTCATAACCAATAGTACCCTCCTCTATCAGATATTTCCGGGAACAATAAGAAGCTCCTGTGACCAATGTCAACATCTCATCTTTTCCACGCACATCTTCTTTCTTCTCCAGTTCTTCATCATAAATATCATCTTTACTGAACAAGAACAGATTTTCACTACCGTTATTAGTGAATGGCTTGTACTCATCGGTCAATACATTGTTATGAGAAATCGTAAAAATCAAGCTCTTGCTGTCTTTCTTGTCTTTCGATAACTCTGCCGAATTAATGAAATCGAAATAAGCTCTGTCTTTATAAGTAGAGTTAATAACCTCTTCCGAGCAACTGAAAGCGGCATCGTAATCTTTTGCCCACATATACATGCGTGCCATCCAAGCTGTAATGGCATAATAATTCATGCGATAGCCGCGAAAAGCATAAAACACATCATCAGGCAAGTCTGTGGTTACTCCATCCCCTCTCATACGTACATCATATTGCATCCATTCCGGATGTTGCTCTACATCGCACATAGCTACCAAACGTCGGGCTTCTTTAAAATCCGCTTCTATCTTCTTCAAGATTTCCGCGTTTGTATAATAGGTTGTATTGATAACAGGATACTCGTCCACATAAGGGATGTATGCTTTTCCATCATCGACCTCCATAGAAGGAGCAAACATACGCAGAAGCTCGAAGTGCATCAATGCACGCAATGCTAACGCTTCGCCCCAGATCATATTCTTCTCCATCTCTACTCCGTCAAAAAGCATTGCGTCTGCCTCACTGATATTGTGAATTAGGTTATTGCAGCTGGCAATCACATTATATCCTTTCGACCACATCGCCGAAATAAAAGACTTCACATCGGTATCATCGTAAAGAAACTGGTAAGTTTTATAATAAGAACCTGTATTCTTAAGGTGTTCCGGCAGGTACTGATGTCCCAGCACTTCAATAAATCCATAACTCAGGTTTCGTCCATAAAGGGAGTTGTCCGACATATTCAAGTAGATGCCGTTAAGTGCATTACGGTAACCGCTCCCTTTGGCGAACAGATCTTCTTCATTCACTTCGTTGGAAGGAGACACTTCCAGCCAATCGCAACTGCCCGCCAACAGCATCACTAAGAATAAATATAGTGTATTTTTAATTCTGATTTTCATTGTGTAAATTGTAAAGGGTTATAGACTCATTTTCACAGACAGAGCGAAAGAACGGGAATAAGGATAGTCCAATCCGCGTTCTGCACGCACGGTCGAAGTACGTAGGAAATCGTTGCCCGAGAGTTCGAAACGGAGCATTCCCAAATGAAACTTCTTCAATCGTTCGGCAGGAACATCATAGCCTATGGTGAGCGAGTTGAATGACAACACGTTGTAGTCTTGAATAAAACGGCTTGTAGGACGCGTAGTGGCTATCATACCTGTCTGCAATCGGCCAAACGGTGCCATATCACCTACATTCTGCCAACGTCCGCTCAACACACGACGGTCTACATTCTGCGAAGAGATAAGTGCATTCTCCACTTTATCGATCAACGTCCGGTTGTAACGCTGACCACCAAACTCATACATAAACGTAGAGAAGAGCGTAAAATTCTTCCAGCGCAGATTCAGACCAAACGTACCTTGCGCTTTCGGTTCAGTATTTCCGATGACCACCTGATCGGAAGCAGCCCAGTCATAAGTAATCGAACCGTCTTTTTTCACAAAAATCTCTTTACCGTCTGCCGGGTTAATACCCAAAGAACGAACTCCGAAAATAGAAGTCAACGATCCACCTTCCACATATTGCAAATAGGTTTGTGCATATTTCCCATCCGCTCTTTCGTAAGCTTTATCATAATCATCGTATTTCGCCAAGACTTTGTTATTGTAATCTTTCAAGCTGTCCGAGATCTTCAGAATTTCATTTTTATTGTGTCCTAAGTTGGCAAACAGAGCTACTAACCAATCTTTGTTCTGGAAAAGGTTACTGCGCAACTGGATTTCTACTCCTTTGTTCATCACTTCACCAATATTATCCTTGTATGAAGTAAAGCCCGTAGAACTGGGCAAAGTCACGCTGTTGACCAAATCGACCGTCTTCTTGCGGTAATAAGAGAAGTCCAACTGAATCAATCCGTTCAATATGTTCAAATCCAAGCCCAAATCCCAGTTTCTGGTTTTTTCCCAGCCTAAATTGCGGTTACCCAACGCTATCAATGAAGCTCCCAAACCAGTCTTATACCAGTTGTCGTTGATAATCCGATACATAGTCTGTGCATCATAGGGTGAAAAATTCACTTTACCGGTAACACCGTAAGTGGTACGTATTTTCAGACGTTCCAGCCATTCCATATCCTTCATGAACGAATAATTGTGGATATTCAGCCCTAAACCGCCCGAGAAGAAAGGTGCAAAACGCTTATCGGCTCCAAACTCGGAGTTTCCGTCGAGACGTATGGACACATCGGCTAAGTAGATGTTGTCGTACGAATAATTGAAAGTGCCCAACGCACCAAACAAGCGACTCTTGGAATCGGATGCTGAGGGCATGCCATATATAGAGTTTGCATAGCCTACCGACGAGAGAGTACCGGAAGGAAAGCCTCGGTAATCAATAGAAAGCCCGGTGCCTGTGCTTGATGTGGCATTCATACCGACAAGAAAATTCAAGCTGTTTTTTTTGATGTTACGGTTGTAAGACAAAGTCAACGTAGCGTCCCACGACAAACTATTGGCAGTAACGATATTCAACTGACCGGAAACAACATTATTCAATGACAGTCTATCGCTGTTTTTCTTTGAAAGCGGATCCAAGAAATCATTGGCTTCCGAATTGGATTTGGTCACACTAAACTGACCTTTGAGCAACCAATGCGGAGTAATGTTCCACAACAACTCCGTATTGTTTATCAATTCCCACGACTTATCACGGCTGTAGCTTCCCAATGTAGCCTCGTACAAAGGGTTCTCGCCTCCGCTGGTTCCGTTCCATCCATACGTCATCTCCAAATACTTACCATTCTCATCCAAATATACGTCGTAGGGCAGTTTGGAGGTATAATCCGCAAAGCTGCCGTAGGGTGAATCTGAAGAGTTAGTATAGGTGTAAGAGAAGCTGTTGCGCAACTGGAAGTTTCCCAAGGTGTATGACAAAGAGAGACCTCCTGACATACGGTCGCGATACGAATCTTTCATCACACCGGCATCGTTGTTGTACGACAAGTCGACCCCCCAACGCAGGTTCTCTGTTCCACCGTCAAGATACAAACTGTGTTTGTGATTGAACACTGTACGGAGAGGTTTCGACAGCCAGTAAGTATTCACACCACGAACCACATTATTCAGTTTCTTATGATAAATCTGGTCCAGCCTGTTCTGCTCGCTAATAAATGTTGCACTTTCCGGATCGGCCTTAAACAGTCCTGCCGCAACTTCTGTCTGCAACTTCTCCTTAGCGTCCATCAGATTGTAATCTGTTAGATCCGGATATTCCAATGTACCGGTAAAATTATAATTTACATTAATTTTCCCCGGCTTCGGAGTCACAGTTGTAATAATCACCACCCCGTTGGCAGCACGCGAACCATACATTGCCGTAGCAGCGGCATCTTTCAGAATCGTAATACTCTCGATGCGGCTCGGATCCATATCGTACAGTTTCTGTACACTGATTTCGAATCCGTCCATGATAAACGTAGGAAGGTTCGGATTATTCTTCAACGCTGATTTGGAGAGGTCTTCGGCAGCTAGTTCGGTAGTTCCGATTCCGGAACGCCCACGGATATACAACTCGGGGACGTTGTTTGGGTTGGACCCCATCAGGTTGTTTTCCGCAATACGAAATGAAGGGTCGAACACCTGCAAAGCACCCAGTACGTTTGTCTTTGAGACGGACATCAGTTGGTCGGCAGATACCGTTACAGACGTACCTGTAAAACTGTTCTTGCTGATTTTCGCATAGCCGGTCACCACCACTTCGTCCAATTGCTTTGAATCCGGTTTCAACCGAAATGTATGTGTCTTGTCCAAATTCAACTTTGCGGTATTGATCTCTATCGGTTGCATCCCAACGAAAGAAATACGCACAATAACATTTTTGTCAGGCAGTCCCAAAGAAAAAGCCCCTTCCGCATCCGTCATCGTGCCGATATTCTTCTCTTTCCCCATAATCAGAACAGTGACACCCGGCAAGGGTTCTCCTCCCTCATCTACTACCACTCCGGTTATAATTTTTTTCTTCTCTTTGGACTGTTGGTATACAATAGTCACAATATTGCCTTCAATCTCGTAAGTATAGCCTGTGTTAGCCAATACTTTATCCAAAACTTCAGTGATAGGTTGTCCCTTACTTTGGATCGTGATACGAGACATACTCTTTACTTGCTCAGTGTTATAGATAAAGTTCAAACCTGTCTGAGCTTTCACTGCATCAAAAAACTCTTTAACTGATGCAGACTTTAAATTAAGGGATACTTTCATTGAATTAGACTGTGCTGTAGCCGATGTCGGTGCGAACAACAGAAAAATAATACAGAGAGACATCACAATACGCTCTCTGGCCCTTTTAATTTGCATGGCCTCCTCCTTTTTTAGTAAATGTGGTTAATAATAGTTTTATTCTCTTCTAATAATAATAGCTTCTCCTTCAACATCCATTTCCAGATGAGTAACTCTTTGAATTGCTTTTAATATAGGGATTATAGAACCGTAACGATCAAGGTCGCCGGTAAAACGTATCGTCTTTATATCTTCATCCTCAAACATTATTTTCTTATCATACCAACGGGATATCACCTCCATAAGGGTTTCCAAAGAACAATTATCAAATACAAAACGTCCGCTATTCCAAGCTATATAAGGTTCTATATCTACCTTGCTGATTTGAACATCCTGTGTTGCTCCATTTAGGACGGCCAGTTCCCCCGGATGTATCTTATGCTCATCCCCCTGGTTAGGAAAAACGCTGATAGCTCCTTCCACCAATACCACTTTCGTGACTCCGGCTACATGTGTATTGACATTAAAGGAGGTGCCATATTGCTTTACAATCCCATTTGCCGTTATAACCCGGAACGGACGGTCGTCTTTAGCTATTTGAAAATAGGCCTCTCCATCCAAATAAACAGTACGACTAGCTGCACTAAAATGCGACGGATACTTTAAAGTCGTGTTATAGTTCAAATGCACTTTTGTTCCATCCTCAAAAGTGAGCCAAAATTCACTATCATCATAAGTGACCAATTTATTATTGTCAGTAGCAGTAACGTCTCCATTTTCTGATTGTGTTTCTTCCATAACTTCTGGAGATAATATCGGCAAGATAGTCGAGTCCTGCAATGATTGATGGGAAGCCGATTTCAATTCAATTTCCTGCCCGCCGGCCAATACAAGAGTAGCTTTTTGCTTTCCCATTTTTTCCGAACGTATCATTGCTAATTGATCATCCTGTACTCTTACAGGTACGGTATCAGCGTTTCGCCACATTCCCACCCAAATAGCAGCACCAATAATTATAGGGATCATAAAGATAGCAGCATATCTCCAAAGCATCCTGCGATGGCTCCCACGAACTTGAAAATGTTTTTCCTGAAACTTTTTCCAGGCCTGTTCCTCGTCCACTGTTGCAAATTGACGGTATCTTTCAGACAAATCAGTATCTTGCATTAGACTTTCATAGTTCTTTTTATTTTCTAAAGAACTTTCAATCCAAACCTGCAATCGTTTCTCTTCTTCTTCCGAAAGCTGTCCTAGTAGCTGGTCATGAATTATAGAATTTATATTTCTTTTGCGTTCCATTATATGTTTTTGCATCATTTATATAAAGACGACTAAACAAATAAAATGAGGGACAAGTTAAAACAACTTTTTTTCAAAAAATATCTTTTTTATGGAAGAATAGACAAAAGCAATGCAAAATGATATGGACTTAACTTTTTCCGGAGCAAAGACATCGCCCGTTTCTTTTGCGTTTTAACGGTCTCAAGAGAAACATAAAGCGCAGCTGCTATTTCTTCATTCTTCTTACCCTCCATATGCAATAAAAAGACCTGTTTGCAACGTTCCGGCAAAGAATCAATAGTCATAAAAAGTTGCCGAAAAATCTCCTCTGTAAAGAAATCATCTTCTTCCTCATCTCCTACTCTGTATTCCCGATGTGATTCTATTATCTTCTGCAAATAATCAAATTCAACATCTTTATGTTTGAGATAATCAATTGAAGCATTCCGAACGGAATTATATAGATAGGCCTTCAATGACACCAATGACTTAAATGATAATTGCTTTTCCCAAAGAGTAGAAAACAGTTCCTGTACAATATCCTCTGCAGCTCCAGACTCCCCTGTTATCTGTATTGCATAACAAACCAATGCCTTATAATAAGTCTTATAAAGCATACGGAAAGCTGTAGCATCCAGTTTATTTATCTGTTCTATGGAAATCTCTCTGCTATCCATTTTGGGCATTTTGTGCCAAAAATACAATTAAATAGCGATATTCCATGCTAAATATAATATTAAATTGTTCAGAACATATCGTAATAACTTGATAAATATTTACATAATGAGCTACAATTTTGATATAAAAAAGTAAAGGACACCCCATCGTAATCCCTACGACGAGGTGCTTCTATTAGCAATATAATGCTAAATTAACACTAAATTATTAAGAGAGAGATTTATTACTTTTCTTTTGGTGCAACTTCTGGAGTCACCAACTTCTTTATCGATTTCGTATTCAGATACAAAAAAGCCAATCTCGGCTGTGCTTCCTGTGTAACCAGCTCCAATGAATCTGAGGTCAAATATCCGATACGTTCACGTGTCTTGTATACTTCTACCTTTCCACCATCTTCCTTGTTAAATCCTTCAATAACCAAATAACCATCCTTATCAATCTTCCAAGTTTTTAAATCCAAAGAAGGAATATTGATCGCAGAACACTTTCCCCCCTTCTGAAATTCAAATCCTTTGAGTTCACCTGTAGACTTATAAGTATAAGGGTTACACCATTTACCAATAATTCGTTTCTCCATTCGGTCCTGGCCGTGACTGCTAAACGCAAAACAAGACAAGACCATGGTTGTAATTAATAATTTTTTCATTTTATTTATTTTTTAGTAAATCATATTTCTGATCAATTCCACGTTCTCGCAAATGGATACCTTCCTTCATCCAACGCGGTTCTTTTGTTCCTTTCAGGTAATAGTCAAAGAACTGCATCATTCGGATTGTCCAGTCTTTCTGTGCAGCCTGATTACCAAGGAAATGTCCTTCGCCCTTGTAATTGAGATGCCATGCCGGGCGCTGCAAACGGCGCATAGCCAAATACAAGGCACGCCCTTGTTCGTAAGCTACAGCCTCATCCTGGTCATTATGCCAAATCAGCAACGGTGTATGTATCTTATCAGCTTCCATAAGGGCAGAGTTAGCCAAATACTTATCTTTAGCTTCCCACAATGATTTACCCATACGGCTTTGCCACTCTTCGTACATGAAATAACGCGGCAAACCGCTTCCATTACGAATACCCAAATACCCGGTTACCATATCCGTAATAGGAGCACCAATATTAGCGCAAGTGAAAATATCGGTTTTTGTCACTAAATAACTGGTTTGGAATCCTGACCAGCTATGTCCTTGCAGACCTATCTTTCCCGGATGTGCTATTCCCTGTTCTATCAAATATTTCGTTCCGCTTACCACGGCATCATAACAACTCTGTCCCGGCATTCCTATGGTGAAGTGCACATCCGGCATGAATACGATATATCCATTGCTGATAAAATACATCACCTCCCCCATCGCGCTGCTCAACATCGGAGCATGATAAGTATTCAATCCACCTGAATGTGTCTCGTAGAACTGTACCAGTACAGGATATTCCTTTTGAGGATCGTAATCTTCCGGCAGATAAAGTATTCCTTTATTAGGTTTATTCTCATAGTTAGTCCATTCCACCAACTTGGCAGTCCCCCATTTGTATTCGCTTTGTTGGGGATTAGCATTCGTTATGCGGATCGGATCGGAGAAATCTGATTTACTCCACCACAAATCGCGGAATTCTGATATATTCTGACGATTCCAGATGCAATACTTCTGATTGTCGGAGAAACGATGAATTGCATAAATATAAGGGCCTCCTGTAAGCTCTTTCAAGCGACCTTTCATGTCAAGTGAACAAATGTCTTCATCCATCGTGTTTTCATCCCATACGCTGACTATAACCTGTTCGTTCGGCTCAAATACTTCCTTATCGATATTGCTGGTCATTTTACGGATAGACTTCTTATTTTTGCGGCCATATCCTTTGGTTAGACATTCCGGCTGACGTTCACCGGTCAAGTCTATTTTCCACCAATCATAAGCATCGTAAATCAGCACATTATTACCATCAACAGTCCAGCCTGCAATGCCATAAGCAGGGGCAGGATTCGGCTTGTCATAAGTCTCCTCGAACACAGGATACCCAATGGCTGTTGAAATATCGGTAACCTTGCCCGTTGTTCCGTCAAACTTATTCCAGACTTGCGCAATGGGATCATACATCACAGCCCATTTGCCGTTCATCGACCACTTCGGTCTCCTCCGGTAGCTACGTCCCACCAACTGCTTTTCTCCCGTATGCACATTTACAGAATAGATGTCAAACGGCACTTCATTAAGCCATTCCTTCTGCATACGGTAAGGAGTCTCATCCGTATAAAGCACATGATGAATCTCTTCCGCACGGTCCGGCTCCAGCAAATCAGCATAACCGGGAGCTACTTCCGTCAACTTTTTAGAAGCAATATCATAGATATATTTCGAATATTGAGGACGAAAATAACGACCACGAGTCTGCAAAGGAGGAACTTCTGATTCATTCCAAGTCCACAATTCCAGTTCAAAACTCTTATCCGGCTTTACTTCCTCTTCTTTTTTATTCCTATCCACTTTCTCCTGGCAAGGTCTGAGTTCCATTGTCAGAAATGTCTGACGACGTGACAGACTAGCGCGGGCAAGCTCCATTCCGGCAGGAAGAACAATCTCTTTACGGTCGAACACCAAATCACAGGTATTCTTCTTTAAAGAGAAGTTGTACCATAATGAATCCTTAATGCTGAACTCCCCTGTCATCTGTTTTGCATTCAAACTGAAGGTAGTAGGTTCTTTCTTTACAGAACTTTGATAAATAGTCTGATAAGGTCCTGCCAATGGTCCATAGCACAATGCGTTTCCCTTAGTCTGTCTGCGCACAAAGATGATAGAACGTCCCTCGTTGTACAAAGTATAGTAGCCAATACTGTCAATTTGGAAAGCAGCACCCGTTTTCATATGGCGAACCACTAAGCGATCAAAAGACGGAACATGATTGACTGTATCTTTCGGAACGTTTGTTACTGAAACCGAATAGGGAGTTCCATTTACCGGCCGGAAAGATTCCTTATACGTCCATTCAGTCTTTACACCAGAAGGCAACTCCATCAGAATCGTTTTCATATCTCCCGTAGAATCAGCCTTCTGATAAGAAAGAGCCTGATCCGAATTATAAAACTCAATGTTTTCTACATCATTCAGCAGGATTTCCTTGCGGGTACGTGTATCAAACAGATGCAGAGTCTTTGCCTCTTTGTTTTCAGGATTATATTCCATAGGAGCAATCCGATAGGTAACCCACCGTCCTGTCGGAGAAATATCCGGTGACTCTACACGTTTCCACGACATACAGGCTTCAATATCCACCGGTTTCTTCTGTGTTTGGGCATCGACACTTGAGATAATACCGGCTAACAATCCTATTGTTAAGCCGATTCCCATCATTGCCTGCTTCATATTACCTTCTTCTTTCATCTTTTATCATATCTTTATTCAAATCAACATCACAGTCCGCTGAATTGTCGTGTAACAGCAGACGTGCAAAATGACGCCACATTTTATGCTCAAAAAAGTTCTCAGACTCACCAAAGAATCCATGAGTACATTTCGGTAGCACAAACATATCGAAGTCCTTGTCCGCTTTAATCAGTGCATCTACTAGACGTAAAGTATTAGCTGGATTCACAGTTTGGTCTATGGCACCAGTAAACAGCAGCAATCCATGCTTGTAATTCTTCGCCAGCTCTTGATTCGGACGCACACGTACACTATAATCATACGATTTACTTTCTACTCCCAAACTATCTTTAGTCGTCTTCACCTTCTCATCCACACCGAAATGAATCTCTACAAAGCCTTTATTGTAAATACGGTTATCGTGATTACCAGCCGATGAAACAGCAGCTGAATAAAAATCGGGATAAGTGCAAATAGCAGCAGCCGACATAAACCCACCACCTGAATGACCGTAAATACCAACCCTGGTAGCATCAATAAACGAATAACGGGCAGCCAGTTGTTCGATAGCGTATTTATCATCTGCCAGCGGATAATCACGCATATTGTTGTATCCATAGGTATGATAAGCCTTTCCGCGCATCGGAGTCCCCCCTCTATGTCCTACAGTAATTACGATGAATCCTAATTGAGCCAAACGGGTGTTATAAACATCATTTATTGTGAAACGAGTCGGCACATACTCGAAGAATGGTCCCGGATAAACATTTGAAATAATAGGATAAACTTTCGTCGAATCAAAATCAGCAGGCTTCCACATCACACCATAAAGGTCAGTTACTCCGTCGGCAGCTTTTACTTTAAAACGTTCCGGAGCTTTCCAACCCATTTCATAAACAGGTTGCAGATCTGGTTTTTCCAGTGTCATGATTACCTTCCCATTCCGGTTGCGAACCACATTGACCGGCTCCTGCGAAACGGTAGAATATGAATCTACCAGATAGCGACAGGACGGAGAGATACTGACTTCATGTGACGCATTCTCCGGTGTCAACAGACGGAGTGAATTTGGACGGTCCAAATGAGCTTCATAAAGAATGTAGTAATAAGGGTCAATACCTTTCTCCCGTCCGTAACCATAGAAATACATCTTGCGTCCGATAGTATCAATCTGTGCAACCGGACCGGCTACCCAAGTGCCGTCTGTCAGTTGATTTTTTAGGTTTCCTGTTGCTGTATCATACAGATAATAATGTCCCCAACCGTTACGTTCGGAACGAAACAGGATTTCTTTTCCGTCATTCAGAAAAGAAACATTACGCATCTGATAATCGAGATACGGCTTGTTTTCTTCATGAATCACCACACGCACTTTTCCGGTCTCTACATCTACTTCGCAAATATCCGACTGGTTCCATGTACGGTTATAGCGTTGGAAGTACAAGCGTTTTCCGTCTTTTGATGTATACAATACATCAATATACTGATCCGGCCAACGATTGATATCCACCTTTTTAACTTCCCGCTTGTCTATATCTCCCAATAATAATTCATATTGAGTCACATTTTTATCACCAGCCAATTCGGCTTTATAAGTGATCAATTCAGGAGATGGCTTGGATAAAGAATTAATAACCCACAAATCACGGACTTTCCGATTATCCTCACGGACAGCATAAAAACGATGACTCCTCGGAATCCAGTGAGCTGACTCGGCCCCGAAGCGACCTTCCATCTTGCCTTCATCTTCGCGATTGAATGTATAATCCGGCATACCGTCCGTCGTCAATTGAACCGGGATTGTGTCCTGTCCTTTTTGGGGATTTCCAACGAAATATAAGTTATCCTTACTGGCATAAAGAAAATACAAACTATCCGGAGAATATTTCATCCAATACGGGTCGCCAGTTTTATATGTCGGCTTTTCATCGAGTTGCTTCAATTCTTTTGTATGGATATTATATGTATAAAGTCCACGGTCAAAATCAATACGAATGGTTTCGTTGTCCTTCATAAATGTGAAGGACAAATACGGATCTGCCGAAGAATAGGCTTTCTTGGTATATACTGCAATTTTGCTCAATAACTCATCCGTATCAAACAACAAGCGCTTCTCCTTTTTCTTCGGATTGACATAATAATATTTCTTTCCTCCACGTGTTGTAAAAGAATAATAAAAACAATCCGTATCGTTGATAAACGTCGGTCTGACTTCTGTAGAATACTTATCTATAGGATTTTGCTCCAACAAACGGAACTTTTCCGCCAACTGATAATTCGCTTTTTGTTGTGCACCGACAAAGTTGCATGATACTAATGCAACCATCAAGCACAAATATCTAAGAGAGTTTTTCATAAAATCTTATCTATTGTCTTATTTACTACGGTTAATATCTCCCCAATAGTCTGCACGGGTATCACCTAGCAAATGTTTGGCAAAGAAACGGTACATTTTCTTCTCAAAATATTTATCAGCAGAACCATACCCATGACCGACTCCGGGAATGACAAGCATATCAAAATCCTTACCGGCCTCAATTAAAGCCTGGACCATGCGGTATGTATGTGCAGGATTCACGTTCTTATCCATATCTCCGGTTACAAGCATCAAGTGTCCCTTCAGATTTTTGGCTATCTCTGCATTTGACTTCACTCTAAACTTATATTCATATTCTTTGGTTTCGTTACCTAGACTATCTTTCACAACTTTCTCAATTTCTCTTACCCCATTGTAACATTCTCCCCAGCCACGATTATAGATATTGTTATCATGATTTCCAGAGCAAGAAACAGCCGCCTTATAAAAATCCGGATATGTGCAGATAGCAGCCGCAGCCATAAATCCTCCACCGGAATGTCCATAAATACCAACTTTCTCACCATCAATAAATGAATAGCGTTGAGCCAACTGCTCAATAGCATACTTATCATCGGCCAATGGATAATCACGCATATTGCCGTAGCCATAACGGTGATATGCCTTTCCACGCATCGGGGTATCTCCTCTATGCCCCACAGTTATTACAATAAAACCAAGCTGCGCCATACGAGTACAATAGCTATCATCTAAAGTAAAGTTAGTAGGTACAAACCCGAAATATGGTCCCGGATAAACAACCGAGATAATCGGATATTTCTTTTCCGGATCAAAGTTAGACGGCTTCCACATCACTCCATACAAATCCGTAACATTATCGGCAGCTTTAACCACAAAATTTTCCGGTTTCTTCCATCCGGCAGTATATACCTGAGTTAAATCAGGTTTTGCCAATTCCATAATCACTTTGCCGGTATTATCCTTCAATAATATTTTTGGCTCCATATCGACTCTTGAGAATGTATCAATAAAGTAGCGCTTAGACTTTAAAAAGATGACCTGGTGCTGACCGTCTTCTTTAGTGAGCAAGGTCGCTCCCTCACGGTCCATATTGGACTTATACAAACGATAATAAAATGGGTTGACCTTCGGATCATCTCCATATCCATAAAAATAAACTGTACGTTGCAACGTATCAACTGCGACAATATGCCCGCTTACCCACGGTCCTGAAGATATGGCATTTTTTAGGTTTCCCTCACCATCGTAATGATAATAATGCCCCCAACCTGTCCGCTCAGAACGGAACAGGATATCTTTTCCATCATTTAGTACTTCCACGCTACGTGCATGTACGTCACGGTAAGGTTTGTCTATTTCGTGTATTAGCTCTTTTACCTCTAATGTAGATGTATTGACTGAACAGACATCCACTTCATCCCATGTGCGTTTTGTACGTTCAAAAAACAGCAATTTGCTATCCGAAGTGACATGAAAGGGCATCACATACTGATCGTTCCATTTTTGGACTTTAACTTTCTTCGCTGTCCTCTCCACGATATCAATGATGACCAATTCATTTTGGGTTACATACTTATCACCTGGAAACTCATATTTGTACTTCTGCAGTTCCGGTTTGTCCGAAAGCGAATTAATCACCCAAAAATCCCGTAACTTCCGATTATCATCAAGCACAACGTATGCATGGCGACTATCAGGACACCAACGAGCATTAGAAGGTACTTCACAGTTATCCCCAGCTTCTTCCTCACGAGCATAAGAGAAATCCAAGACTCCGTCTGTTGTCAGTTGAACTTCAGTTGTATCTACTCCAAGTGCCTTATTTCCTCTTACATACAGATTATGATTCTTAGCATATAAAATATATTTTTTATCAGGAGAGAAATTCATCCAACTATAAACTGGCTCATCATCATAATCTTTCTCTTTTTTTTCCTGTACTTCTTTCAATTTATGAGTAGCCCGATTATAATCATACTTTTTGGATTTGTAACAAAATACAAATGACTTCTGATCTTTTGCAAACTTCAAATCCGACAAGTCCAACCTTACCGGATTCACGACTTCATGAGTAACATCGGAAAGTAGCATAGCCATTTCCACATTATCGAAAAGTAATTCTCTTTTTCCCCCCTTGGGGTTAACATAATAGTAATGTTTACCTGTCGAGGTCGTAAAATCAAACCAAAAATTATCCGTATCATTGATTTCATGCGGATAAATGGACATACTATTATTAGACAGTTCCCCCCCTAATGTAAATTTATGAAATTTCTCCGCCAATTCATAATTGGCTTGTATTGTATCATACCTGACAGGAACTTGTCCCCATCCTTGCAATGCAAGGATTAAAGACAAGCTACCAACAATAAAAAGTTGTTTTAATACCATAATGGTTATTTATTATCAAAAAACCGCTTTTAAAACTATTCTTCTAGAAAGCAAATGACATAGAGTCGCTACCATTTCCCAACTTATAGAGAACATCTACTATTGTACCAAATTTCTTGTTTTCTTCCGAAGTAGTTTCATTCGGGAATTGTTGTTTAAGAGAAACTTTCGTACACGTACCATCTGCCGTTCTTGTTTCTACAACACCGAATATATAGAAACTTCCGTCTTCCAAAGCAACCCCTAATTGTCCGTCGTAAGGATACTTTAGAGATCTTTTAGTTATATCCATTCCAGCTAAAGTCTTGACAGGAGCAGGCAACTGGTCACCCAATGGCATCAATGCACCTCTATATTCCACGTCTCCATAAGCATCCCAACCGTATTGATAATAATAAAGTTGATCTCCACTGGCAATGACCACATAACGCTTATTTCCAAAATTTGCCATGCCACGATAATCATTAATAGTACCTAAAGAAGCCTCGTAATACCAACCTTCCATACAACTGACAGACCGGCTATAAGCCTCCAGCCCAAAATAACGTAATTCATATCCTGATGTCTCCTCATCTTTCAACAAAACCGTCCAAAAAGGATTAGCCACCGTATAATCATTTCTTTCTTCATATGGGGACGGTAATGCATCTACCACTGTCTTTTCTATATTTGAGAAATGGTCTTCCTCACTCGGATCAGTGATATTATACATATTTCCACTTGAAGAACTAGACATCTCAGTAATAGCCGAACTTTCACCTGGCGCACCCATATCTAGAATGCCTACTAGTGAATTATCTTCTTTTGTCAAAGCAAGCATCATGTTTGTATTATACTCATTAAACTTATAAGCTTGAAACAAACGGCTGAATCGGGTCTCGTTATTTAACCCTATAGAAAGATAGGTGCCCGCATGAAAGTCCGCCACATCAGCTTTTCGCTGCCAATAGATCAATCCATTCTCATCCAGTAACGCTTTGGACGAATAAGTCATAGCAGCTTCTACCGGAGAAAAATCAGTGGGAATATCTCCACGAAATTCTTCATCCGTATACACCTCACGTTCCAATGTATTACCATTAAGTTCCACCCAGCGATCTTGCTTCACTACCAATTCGTCATACGTGCCAATTCCATACTCATGATTATAATCTATATAACCAATATTATTTATTAATCCTTGCGGATTTGACCCTAGATTGGGAACTACATCACGCTTTACAATATGATATACCAACGAATCACGGATAAAAGTTTCTCCATTATACGTTACCTGATAATGTTGCGTTGTAGGCACAATAAAATGGAGCACAGACCGCCCGTTTTCATCTGACAGAATTGCCCAGCCACGTTGATATATAGACATCACATTAATAATTGTAGACTTTCCAAACTGCACTCCCGACTTATTGTCTGTAACCGCAAATGTCACCTGGTATGTACCGTTCTTTTCGGCTTTAAATGTATAAGTAGCAGCTGTCTCATCCGGCTGCAACTGTTTGTTGATATACCATTCATAGCTGACATCAGGCGTTATACTATCTATTGTGAATTTGAATGTAGGCGCCAATACCAATTCATCTCCTTCTATTAAGTTATATTCAGCATTGATATTTTCAAAATTGAATACTCCACCTTGCATCTCATTTATTTGCTGATAGTTATAGTTGTTATCATCATCCAAACAACTAGTCACTACCCCAACAAAAAATGCTATTACTGTATATAATCCTATTCTTTTCATACTTTACAATTTTATAATTATTATCCTGCCACTTCCACAGTAATCACATTCCCATACTCATCTTTCACCCAGTCTTCCATAGGCTTTCCTTCATTCATCTGTTTCAGGGTATTTTTTAGTCTCAATGAATATTTACGCAACACTTGCTTATCCTTTCCGTCAAATACCACATCATCTTTCTTCAACTCATCCAAAAACATCTGATACTTTTTCTCCGAGTATTCACCCAAATAAAACCAATCGACCGAATTCCCTGGAAAATCTTCTGTCCCTGCATCATTCACCGACCACCAATCAGGCTTGAACAAACGGTCTGTTATAGAAATGAGAGCGCGTGAATACGAACGGTCACCTTGCTTCACTGCATCTGCTTCTACAACCTGCAACGCCAATATCTTCGTTTCTGTCTTCAATATCGGATCATTTTTTAATGTTATGTAAATAGTATCCGTAAGCAACCCTTTTCTTATTCTGCAATCCGTAGGCAACACATACAAATCAGCAGACAAAGTTGTAAGTCCAGCATCTGCACTGACATTGAAATGTAAATCTTCCTCTTGTATTTGACCAGAAACAGAGACCTCTATCGGAATTTCGGCATCCTCACCTTCATTATACATTTTAAAAGATACTGTAGTAGTGTCTTTTGTCATATCGTTAGCAAATCGCAAATAAGCTGTATCATTACTATTGACCAACAATCCCTTTTCTTCACATGAAGTGAATATCAGACCTGCGGTACCAACTAACGCTCCCCATATAGCATATTTTATTTTCATTTTCGTTTCTCTTAAGTAGTTATTCTGAACAATACTCCTTCACATTTAAATATTTGATTCTGAATCAGGTTTTGGTAATACCATATTTTCATCAGTTGGCAAAGCATTATCATCATAATAAGAACTAGCAGGTATCAACCGATTCAACCGCTTATACATATAAAAGATCTGTCCTTCACCTAAAAATTCACGACGAGCATCGTTTACCAATAAGTCTATAAATTCTGATTTTTCTGTCACATGATCGAACTTCTTTGATACTCCCCTTCCTTTCTTCACTAATTCCAAATAACCTCGCGCTTCTACGGGATTAGTATCAAAAATCGCTTCAGCAGCAATATAATATACCTCAGACATACGTATCATAGGAAGCATCCTATTATTCGTTTTCCCTACATCTTTATTCTCCGCTTGTTTATAATATTTCAATGTACGATAATAAGAATAGTCTTTTTCTTCCAACTGATATTTAAACCGCCAATCACTGCCTATTTCATCTCCATACAATTCAGTTGCAATTTCGCTATCAAGACACAAATAAGACTCTTGACCGTCACTACTAGAACCATGATTTATTTCCTGATCCCATTCCACCAACTCCTTAGGGGAATAAAGTCCGAAAATAATATCATCATACATCTTCATATTGCCATCTCTAAAGCCAGAAGTATAAGTTGAGGCCTTGAAGTAACCAGTTTTATTTTCTTCATCAATTATTTTCTTGGCTTCTGCATAAGCCTCTGCATTTTTTCCCGCATATAAATAAACACGAGCCAATTCTGCTGTCACCGCATAATAATTCAGACGATAACCTCTACTTCCAGCAAACAGTTTTTCCGAGACAGCTGCAATATGAAATCTGTAGTTCGTACTCATATTAGAAGTTTCATCCACTTCTTTCAGAATCCGCTGTGCTTCCTTCAAGTCAGTAATAATCTGCTCCAAACAATAACTGACCGTCTGATGGTCATTAATATAGCTAGGATAAACATTAACATAAGGAATAAAAGTACGTTTATCCTCTTTGAAGCCAACAGACGAAGGTGCTGGAGCATAAATACGCAACAAATCAAATTGTATAAATGCACGCAATCCTATAGCTTCTCCCAAAATCATCTGACGTTCATCATCAAGTCCATAAAAAATACTAGGATCTGCTTTAGCTGCCTGTTGTGCCAATTCATTACAATTGGCAACCACATTCCAAGCATCGTTCCACATAGCATCAGTAACAGGAACCAATTCAGTATTTTTAAATGCAAGATCTGCTATCATCCTCATAGCAGTTCCACCACCGACACTCGGATATTGGTCTATACAATAAGATTTTGCCCAGGCATCCAGAATTCCCCAAGTCAGATTACTTCCATATAAATTAAAGGTAGCCATTTTTCGATAAATACCGTTCGTTGCCGTGCGGAAACCATCACCAGAGGAGAACAAATATTCTTCTTTTATCTCGTCAGAAGGATAAAGGTCAAGCCAATTCGAACACGATGAAAGTGTCAAGGCTACAAATGCAAAAGAAATAAACGTAGTATATATTTTTCGTATCATAATGGTATCATTAGAATTGTGCTTTAATAGAGAAATCGACCGTCCATGATTTTGGATAGCTTAAACCTCGCTCCTGACGGATAGAATTCCAGTTAATAAAATCGCGTGTACTTGCTTCCAACCGTAGCATATTCATCCCTAAATGTTTCTTTATCCATTCCCGACTAAAATCATAACTTAAAGTCAATGCGCTCAAACGCAGATAAGCTTTGTCCTGAACGAAGCGTGAAGTCGGCATAGTGACATTATCGGCATTTTTAATATCCTTGAACTGAGCAATATCTCCAGGTTGTTTCCATCTGTCAGTCAACACACGTAAATCTACATTTTGATATCGTATTCTAGCATTTTCTACTCGGTCTACTAGTGTCTGATTATACTCTTGTCCACCCCATTCATATTGGAAAGCAGCAAATAAACTCCATCCTTTATAAGCAACATTTAGTCCAACTGAACCATTGAATTTAGGCTCTGTATTACCAACCACTACTTCCTGAGTAGCATTCCATGTATCAGATACAGTGCCATCACGGTTCAAAAATAGTTCTTTACCAGTAGTAGGGTCAATACCCAAAGATTTTACAGCCCAAATGGAGGTAAGTGACTGTCCTTCCTCATATTGTGCAATAGGTACTGCATATTGAGATTCGTATCCATTATAATTCATATCAACTATTCCTTTCTGATAGAAATCTTTCACACGTTGATTATAGGCACGCTGTGAATCGGAAATTTTCACAATCTTATTCTTATTATGCGCCATATTTCCCCACAAAGCTACCAACCAATCACGATTACGAAACACTTCACCACGCACCTGCAATTCGAATCCCTGATTCAGCACCTCACCCATATTATCTTTATAAGTAGAGAAACCCGACGTTTGAGACAAGCTGACATCATTCACCAAATCAATTGTTTTATCATGATAATAATCTGCATCCACTGTCAAACGTCGATTCAAAAACTGCATTTCAATACCGACATTAAACTTGTCAGTCTTTTCCCAAGTCAAATTGCTATTTCCCAAAGCTTTCAGCACTGCACCAAAACCCGTCGCATACCACTCGTCAAAAAGTGCCTCATACATGGTTGTAGCTGCATAAGACGGAAAACTAGCTTTACCAGTCCGTCCATACGATGCACGGACCTTCAATTTATTAACTATCTCGTTACCTTTCAGGAATTCATAATTGTGAATGTTCACTCCCAAGCCTCCAGAGAAGAACGGTGCCCAACGCTGTTTGGAACCAAAATCAGACGAACCATCAAAACGAACGGAGAAGTCAGCCAGATAAATATCGTTCCATGTATAGTTCCCAGTGGCCCATGTACTAACCATACGTGACGTTCCTTCAGAACGTGACGGTTTTTCATATATTTCGGCTGCATAATTCGGTGAATGGAATTGTCCGCTCGGGAATCCGCGATAATGAGCGTTCGTTGCATCAGATGAACCGGAAGAAGTCTCCCAAGCCACAGACAAATTCAAATTATGTTTATTAAAAGAGCGTGTATAATATAAAGCCGCATTTGCATTCCAATCCAAGTTGTTTCCATTATCTATATAGAGATCACCTAGGTTGTGTCCACCGTCATTGGGAGAAGCTGTTGTTTTTGAAGATAATGGATCGACGAACCGCTCTCCATTAGAATATTTACGGTTTACACTAAATTGACCTCTAATAGTCCAATAATCAGTCAGATACCAATTCAAGCTCAAGTTATTGGACACTTCATCATAAGCACTCCAAGTATAATTGCCAAGAGTCGCTTCATACAATGGATTCTTAGCTGTACGACCACCACTAAGTTGAGAGTATTTTAAATCCCCCCTTTTCAATGTTCCATCATTATTATAGGGCGTATCATACGGCTGCAAAATGGTATAGTCACTAAAAGAACCGTAAGGAGACTCTTTCGATTTAGAATGAGTAAACGATACAGTGTTCTTCACTTGCAAAGTCTTCATACGATAATCTAAAGAAAAACCAACACTGTAACGATCACGTCCGGAACCTTTCATCACACCATTTGCTCCGTTATAAGAAGCATCTACTCCCCAACGCAGGTTTTGCGTACCTCCTTCTATAAAGAGACTGTGTTTATGGTCGAAGGCATTTCGTAGAGGCAATACCATCCAATCGGTATCCACACCGCGCTGAACTTCTGCAAATTTTCTATTATAATCAGCAATCTGATTTTCCATATTGCTATTATCAAAAAGTCCGGCAAGCCGTTCCATTTCCAGTTTTTCCGAAGCGTTCGCCAGACTATAATCACGTAAATCAGGCATCTCCAATGTTCCGGTAAAATTGTAAGAAACACGAACCTCACCCGGTTTCGGAGCAACAGTAGTGATTACCACCACACCATTAGCGGCACGCGATCCATAAATAGCCGTAGCAGCAGCATCCTTCAATATAGTCATACTTTCTATACGGCTAGGATCTAAGTCATATACCTTTTCGATGCTAACTTCAAACCCATCCATAATAAATGTAGGAAGATTCGGATTATTTTCCAAGTTTGATTTGGACAATTGATTCTTATCCAAATCTCTCACACCTACCCCCGAACGTCCGCGAATATACATTTCAGGTAAAGCATTAGGGTCAGAGCCAAACTGTGTATTTGTCATCAAACGGAACGAAGGATCAAATGACTGCATAGCATCCAATACATTTGTCTGTGAAACTTTACGCAGTTCGTCCCCTGTAATCTGTGTAGAACTACCTGTAAAACTAGATTTACGCACATTACTATATCCAGTCACCACCACATCGTCCAACGTCTTTACATCATCAACCAATGTAATTTCTAACGCCTTTCTACGAGTAGCATCCACTTGAAGAGTCTGCTTTTTCATACCGATAAAAGAGACTTCCAAGGTCACTTTATCGTTTTTCACATCCAGTGTAAACTCACCTTCAATATTGGTAGAAGTACCCGTACGAGTACCTTTCACAATAATACTAGCTCCCGGTATCGGCTCTCTATTCGCATCGACAACCATACCACGGATACGATTTCCACGTTTCTCCGTCTGCATCTTACGAATGACAACAATACCATCCTTCACAGCATAATCAAACCCTTGCGGATTCAAAATCAACTTAAGAGCCACATCCCATCTCTCGTTTTTTACATTAACTGATACCGGAGGAACTCCCTTGAACATTTGTGAATTGTACAACATATTCACTCCTGTCTGCTTCTTCACTGCATCCAAAGCCGTCTCAACTGAGACATTACGCAGATTCAAAGTCACCGTCTTGTCTTGTGACGGTAAAGCCCATGTGCTAAGCGTACAGCACATCGCCACTAAAAAACATAGCAGCCATCGTCTTTCTCTCATAAATTAACAATTAAACTTATCTAATATTCTATTTTGCTTCTAATCTTCCATTTTACCATAAATCAAAATATTCCGACCACTGATCTTATAAGTCAGATCACCGGTCAGTTCCAATGCCTCAAGGAATGAGTTGATTGTCCCATAGCGCTTCAAACTACCACTATAAGTTATGTTGCGTAAATCTTCGGTTTCATAATATACTTGTATGTCGTACCAGCGCTCGAACGTTTCCATGATTTCTCCTAAAGAACGATTATTAAAGACATACAGGCCTTCTACCCAACCTACATATTCTTCCAGATCCACCGTACGTTTCTCTGAACCATTAGCCGAAACGACTGCCTGTTCACCCGGCAAGAGAGTGATAGCTTCCACATTCGGTGCAGAGAATTGCACTTTACCACGAACCAGTGTCGTGTAGCAGACGGAGGCGTTGATGTAAGCATTTACATTAAAAGCAGTACCCAACACAATCACATCTCCAAGATGGGTCCGCACAACAAACGGATGATTTTCATCCTCAGCGACATCAAAATAGGCCTCACCTTCCAAAGCTACAAGCCTACGCTTGCCGACGAAGCGTACAGGATAGGTCAACTTAGAGCCAGCATTCAAATGAACCGTAGTTCCATCCGCAAGGATTACCGTATTTTCTCCTCCGCGCGGTATAACCAGTTCATTTGATTTTGCCGATTGCTCTTCAACGTTTTTTTCTTCGTGTTGTGTTGTAACGGTTGATTGATAAGACAGTACTCCTTCTTTATATTTTACCTGAATACCATCTACTACCACATTTACTTCTTTCTTATCCACATCAATGACACTACCATCGGGTAAGGTCAACTGTGCTTGTTGCGTACCCGGCTGAATCAAAGGTCTGCTTTCTTCTTTCGGAGAAGAGCTATTCAACATATAGAAAGAAAGCCCCACTGCGAAAATAACGACAGCGGCAGCAATATACCACCCGAGGTGAAGAGACCGACGTCTTTGTCTTTCCGGTTCGACTTGTCCTATTTTTTGAAGGAAAGATTGATAAGCTTTCTTCGATGAATAATTTTGACGTTCCTTAAAGGCAGCTTTCAACGTCTCACTATTCTGCAATTGCTCATATATCTTCCGCAAGTCCGAACATTCCTCCAATCGCTTTTCAAGCTCCTGTTGTTCCGCTTCATCCGCTTCTCCTAGAAGAACTCTTCTCATCAAAGCAGCATCTTGATATACATTTTCGAACTTCTTCATCTTATTGACCATTTTTTAATTAAACGACTGTTTAATTTCTCTTTATTATAGATATACATAACCTATAGAAAAGGGTGACAAAAAGATTCTATTTTTTTAGTAGAATAATATAGAGAGCTCGATTTTTGCGACAAAAATATATCATTTTGTCACATCAGAAAAGAAATATCGGTGGTTTTAACAAAAGGAACAAAACTTAATCAATCTATAAAAAGGCAAATATGTATCAGAATGTTTTTTCTTATTTTTAGAGAAATAAACAAAGAATTATGGAATTCATGGAATCTCCCAGCTTCTCACGGAGAAATCTATAGCTGCGCGTCTTTTGAGTTTTAACGGTGTTAATACTAATTCCCAGACGTTCCGCAATCTCTTCCCAAGTATACCCTTCAATTCTCAGCAAGATGATTCGGCGTTGTTCGGCTGGAAGTTCTTCAATATGGTGATACAACTGGCGGATAATTTCCTCCTTTACCGTTAAAGCATAAATCATATCCTCGTCTTCCACACCTTCTCCCTCAGCAAGAGAACTTAAAATAGTATCATGGATCTGATTATTGCGTATATATAATAAGGTGTTATTATAGCAGGCACGATAAAGATAATTGGCGAGTTCCTTGATATCAGAGAAAGTACGCTTACCTTCCCAGATAGAAATAAAAACCTCCTGAACCAAATCTTCCACCGCATCGGGCACCGGCAATATCTTGGAAACATACACACATAGAGCGGCATAAAAACGATCATAGAAATCGCCCCATATCTTTTCATCCTTTCGGTTGACTCCCGCTACTATGGCGTCAATTTTATCCTTCATACTGTCACATTACCTGCGAAAAAAGAAAACAGAATTCATCAAAAACGCTGTAACTACTTACTTTTGCGATATTTACGAATGCAAATATATTGTTTTTTTTTCAGAAACGCAGGCTTAACCAAGCTACAAAATAGAAAATAAAAGCAGGCATACTAAAACTGATTTTTCATTCTCATCTCTCATATCTCTCATAAAAGGAAGGTAAACAACTTATGATCAGATGATTATATAATGAGAGATGATTTTAAAGTTCCGCATCTCTCATACTTTTCACGAGATCTCTCATATCTTTTTACAGGATCTCTCATACTCTTTCCTCTCATGACAAACGCAAGCTTCTTTTCTTCTTTGTCCAACAGTACTTCAGCCCACAACCAACAGACATTTATATGCAAGGAAGCATCCAAGAGCGCTTTATCAAGCCATACTCCCCGCATTATCTATCGCGCATCCAAACCGTTGCACTCCAGTGAACAGATCATTGCACTCTAGTGAACAGTTCCGTCTACTCTAGTGAACGGTTCTATCCACTAGAGTGGAACGAATGGGATGTCGCTTTAATAATCTGAAAAGAGCGCCAATCCAGGATAAGACTACAGAGTATTCATCTATGAAATAGTACTGCTAATGACACAAACGGGCATAAAAAAAGAGCGAATCATTCCGCTCCACCTTAAAGAATCCCCATTAATGGGATTCTTCTTTTCTTCATCTTTCATTTACTTGTTACCTAAAAACTACTCTTTTACCAATACCTAATCAAAACAACCTTTTTCCTAAAAAACAATCTAAAAAATCTAATACCTTAAATTTATAAACTAATACCTTCTAATTTTTTACCTTTTAATTTTTCTTTTTCTAATACCCAAAAATCTAAGTAGTTTCACAACTACGATGCAAAGG
>PPYE01720834.1_pt1 | contig 27646 bp, 14 predicted proteins | sample 1559881 | NCBI WGS metagenome assembly PPYE01 (sample SAMN08240022, study PRJNA423297) | Human gut metagenome, whole genome shotgun sequencing project. | reverse complement strand
AAGTAGGGCGTTCAAAATCTTCCCGGCTGAATCCCAATCCAAGAAGTGTCCGTTCGATTTCCGCCTGAAAGTTCGTACCACCCATCATCAGGAACCGGTCGTTTTCATGTGTGAAACGGTCTATCAACTGATGGTATTCTTCCGAATCGTAGTCTGTCCGTTCGGCCAATTCCTGATTCATCCGTTCCAACTTCGCCTGAAGCTCAAATATATGTTCGAATGCCAATTCCGCCTCTCCCATCACCGTCCGGTTGTCGGAGAGAATCATGATCTGTGGCAAATATCCGATGGTTACATCTTTCGGAGTGGCTACAATGCCATGTGTCGGCGACTGCAAGCCGGCTAATATTTTCAGCATGGTCGATTTGCCGGCACCGTTCTTGCCAACCAACGCAATGCGGTCTTTCTTATTAATTACATAGCTGACGTCCTCAAAAAGCGGCGTCGCATTAAATTCTACTGATAATCCTTCTACTGAAATCACTTCTGCTTCTGATTTATAACATTTTGGACTGCAAAGATACTGAATATTTATTAGATACTACTTAGTATGATACGTTATGAAAAACAAAAAAAGCAGTCATTCTTATGAATGACTGCTCTCTATCTTAATCAATGGCTCTTCTTTAGAACAACTTAGCAGGATATTCACCGGCATCTACCAATGCCTGAATCTTGTCTACTACGCTCTGACGGTCTTCCGGATAAGTGACGCCAAACCATTTGCTGGTAGTATCCAGTACTTCAACAGTAGCAGTTCCGTCATTAATTAATTTATCTACCATCAATGGGATGAAGAACTCGCTCTTCAGATTTTCCATATTCTTCGGATCGCTTAGGAAAGTCTTGAAGAATTCCTGGCTGTAAGCGAAGTAATCAGGAGTGAATCCCCAGAAGTTCATACTTACCGGAGTCGTGTCGGGAGTAGCCGTCCATTCACCATTATCATCAATATATTTCACTTCACCGTCCAGACGCTGAATCTTCGTACGTTCTACTACAGATGTCAACAATCCTTTAGCATCTGTACTACAGATACCACGAGATACCGTACCGCTTTCGCTCAATGTATTTCCTACACGGAAACCTACCATCGAATAAACGTTCTTTGAATTTTCAGGAAGAGCAGAAAGGAATTTTCCCATTACCTGGAAGGAATCGCGACCATAGAAGTCATCACAGTTTATCACTGCAAACGGTTCTTTAATCATTACAAATACAAGCTTACCAAATCCTGCGTTGATAGCATCATAGATAGAGTAATCCATAATAGTTTCGCCGTTAGGACCCAGTCCGTCCAATTGCTTCAAGCCTCCATAACGGCTACCCATACCAGCAGCCAATAAGAATAAAGTTGGTTTCATAAATTGTGTAATATTAAAAGGTTAGTGATGTCAATGGCATCAGATTTCGTTGCAAATTTACAAAAATAGTTGAATCCAACAGGACAAATATCAATCATTATTCACTAAAATCGTACAAAAATCATTCATTAGAACGGGTAACCGATAGCAAAATGTATTCCCAGATTCTTGAAGAAAGCTCCGGTTACATTATAATAGCCGCTACGGTCCGTATCATAAGGCAAATGCAGAGGAATACCGAAGTCGAGACGGAATACGAGAATATCCATGTCATAACGGATACCGACACCCGTTCCCAAAGCTATTTGTTTAGGGAAAGTCTTCAGACGCAGTTGTGAATTGGGACGTGCTTCTTTTCCATCAGCCAAAAGCTTTCTGTCTTTGCGCAACAACCACACATTTCCTGCATCCAGAAAGGTAGCTCCCCAAAAGCTCTTGAAAATACGGAAACGATATTCCACATTCGCCTCAAAGCGGAAGGTTCCTGTCTGATCCAGGTAGGAATATTTTCCCTCTTCCGGATGATAACCGCCCGGACCGACACTGCGCACTGTAAAAGCACGGATACTATTGGCACCACCTACATAAAATTGTTCACTATAGGGAGCTATCGTAGCATTGCCATAAGTAAACAGTGCACCTACTGCCATGCGGCTGGCTATCGCATTATTCTTATCTATGTTCCACAAATGACGCAACTCCGTATTCAACTTCACAAACTGTGCAAACGGAGCCCCCAGCAAACTCTTATCCTCTTCATTGAACGGCTTGCCAAAAGCACGGTAAATAAGGGAAGTGATATTACCCGCCGAAGTGACGGTAGACTGCCACCAGATAGGGTTCTTTATCCGACGGCCCGAAGCATTGTCATACGTATACGTATATTCCATCGCCGGAATAAACTGGTTCCTAAGACTGACATACAATGCAGGATTAGCTTCAGCTATCTCTTTAAAATCCTCAGACTGATGCTGCAAGACATTAAATGTCAGTTTAAAAGGAGTAATACTATGCCGGCTGGTACGGGAGGGCTGGAAATCGTATGTAGCATTGCCGCCAAAGGACAGCAGTTTATAATACTTTGCCCGGTTCAGCTGGTTGATATACAGACGAAAGGTCGTCGTGGCCGGGAAGTCAAACTCCCGTTTACCCAGATGCGGGAACACGACTCTCGGAAAAGTCAGAGAAGTAGAAAGCCCCATTTCCCAACTGTTCATCAGTGAGCTCTTCTCACCGCCTCCGGTCTGCCACTCATAAGAGCCTTTCAGTTTTACGTTCCAGCTTTCACCACCTCCGAATACATTGTTACGAGTGACACCGAAAGATGCACCGGGACCGGTCTGGTCATTACTCTTCGTTACTACATTCAGTTCCAGTTCTGCATCCAACGGTTTGGCAAATGTAGCCTGCATAGTGACATCCAGTGTATCACAAGCCGCTGTCGTATCTCGGGGAGCATATTGCATATCCATATAGCTGAATATACCGAGCTGACTCAATTTCTCCTGCACCTGCTCCTGCCGGTACTGGCTATAAAGACGGGTACGGTTGGAAGCCCTCATCTGTTTGCTCCGTACAAACTGCTGATAGTTCATCCATCGATAGAGCATATTCGGACGGACCTGCAGTTTATCATAATAGTGAATATTCAGATTCTTGTACAAGATACTGTCATTAGGTGCCTCGCCATTCTTTCCGAAGAGATAGACCGAAGCATCTCCTACATAGTAAGAACGTTGAGCGGCAGCCGGTAATCCCGGAAGAGGAATCAGACGAAGACTGATATGTCCGCCGGGAACCAAGGTTGTATCTGCCTGATAGGTCATATAGTCCGGACGGAAGTAGAAATATCCCCGATTACGCAAAAGGGTACTGATACGGGAACGTTCTTCATCCAAATCCACCACATTAAACTGTTCGCCGGGGGTGATGTAAGACATACGACGTCCGCGTTCCATGATCTTCAGAGTCTGGGGAGTGAAACGCTGATAATACACTGTATCAATGAAATAAGGGTTCTTCATATCTACCGTATATAGCAGACTTGCTTTCAGACTATCTTTCTTATCGACCAAAGTCTCGTAAGTCACCTTTCCATTGAAATATCCGTAATCACGGAGCAGGTTAGTGGCTACCTTGACACGTACTTCGGGATTGACAGTAGAAATAAATACGGGCGGATTGGCGGCAAAGCGGTTAAACATCCACTTACCGAATCCTTTCTTGTATTTCACGAAGTCGTTATACATCCACATTTTAAAAGGAATAGGCAGAAAACCTCCCAACAGAGTAGTACTGGGAGTTTTGGCAAGCGCCGCATTGATTTCCGTCAAGGCAGTTTCACCAACCCGTGTCGATGATTTATTGACAATCACCGTTTTTCCTCCGGTATAGAGTATTTCATCTTCGGGCAGATGTTTCGTCACCGAACACGCCGAAAACAACACTATACCTATAAGACAGCCTGCTAATATGTTAATACGTATATCTTTCATTCTTACTTCTTTTTCTTAAAGATGAACAGTTCACTGAGCTTATCCAGTTTCTTGCGAAGTACCAGACCGACTCCGGTTTCCGTAATCTCCCCTTCGAGTACACTCTCATAGTTCTTATCGTAGAACAAACGGACATAACGGGTTCCCGTACGGTCCAGACGATATTCCAAAGAGATGTTGTCAATGAAGGATTCGGCATCATTCGTCGCATTTTCGCCCGTCGATACCTTACCGCCGATTACAATCTGGAAGCGGTTATTGAAGAGGCGCTGCGAATAACGGAAACTGTAATCCGTACGCTTGCCACCGGTATCCGAGGCGTCATGATCTTCGACACCCACAGAGACGCTGGCATTCTTCAGGTTACCCATCAGTGAGTTTATCTGACTGCTCAGTACGGAGTTCAGGGCAGAGCCCATATTCAGCTTGCCAAGTCCGCCGCCTCCACCGCCGATCGGTCCGGTGCCGAGATAGGTTTTCATCAACATGATATAAAGTGCCTGTTTCCCACGTTCTTCCGCTCCCATTGCTGTCAGTTCATTCTGTATGGTCGCATCTTCCGGAGCCGCTACGTCGAAAGCAAAAGACAGGTTGTCCAACCGGTTCTTTACGACAATGGAAACGTCAAAGTTAACCATTCTCGTTCCTCCGTTCTCTCCTTCGGATACGGAAGCACGGATACGGTCGGTTGCCTTGAAGTTCAGCATGGGGTCCATCGGGTTTCCGGTCCATTCTACGTAGCTGCCGTTATCGATGGCAAATTCCTTGACTGCAATGATAGGCAGAGAATACTTCATCAGTCCACCGCTCAGCGTGTAACGTCCGGTCAATGTCAGGTCTCCCTGCGGAGTATATTTCATCGAAAGATCGCCGCCGCCTTCCAGTTCGATACGATTGTCGCTGGCGTCCAAGTCCACTTTCACACGGACTGAAGGGTCTATATGAACCATCATCACCATATCCAGCCCACCTAAAGATACGGTAGGCACTTCCTGGCGGACAACTGTCGTAGTATCACTGAATGAAGTAAATGTCACCAGACTTCCCAGACGATCCTGCACGGTCAGCGGTGAATCGGTCAGTACATACGAGACATCCGTATTGCCCAGCAGATTCAGGTTTCCACGCATATTCAGCCCGTCCAACGGGCCTTTTATGGTTGCCCGCAAGTCCGCAAAGACTTTTCCGTAGACAAGGCTTTCGCGGGTACGCTTCGCATTCAACAAGGTATAGTTTTCCGCCAGCAGATTCAGACTCGCCATCGGTCGGGACATATCACGGAAATCGACATAACCGTCGATCGTAAACGGATTCTTTCCTGTGGTGTAGATGGCGAACTTATCAAATATCAGACGATTGTTCTTCAACTGCACAGGGCGGTTATCAAACAGGAAGTTAGCACCATACTGGCGTGACAGGACAGATACGCTGTCCAGTATCAGTTCACCGTTTATCAATGGCTGCTCGGTACTGCCTGTTATATTCAGGTCACCGTCCATATCACCGGCAAGCGTAACCAGCTCGTCGGGAATAAATACATTGGCAATACGAAGCGGGAAGTGTTCCAGCGTCGTATTTACTTCCAGGCTATCCTTTCCCGTCGAGGTAGGGAGCAGCTTGCCATCTGCTATCAGCACTTCTACCTTATCATGATTCAGATAAGCGTTGAGGTATTGTTTTCCCTGTTCGCCCGGCAGCCATGTAGCTCCCAAAGTAATATCACCAATGCGCTGGCGTTCATAAGTCAGTTCATCAATGGATGCTTCTGCAGAGAGCTGAAGGTCTTTTTCGGTCTGTATGTAGTGTGCTTCTGCCGAGAACAATCCGGTGATTTCGGGGAAGTAAGGCAGTACGCTCGTTATTTCATCCAAGCGGATTCTCCGGATTTCGACATCGATATTCTGCAAAGAGACCGTATCTCCCTGTACCGAATGCACACGGAATCCCATGCCTTCATCATCCCACATATCCACATTGGCATACACGCGCATATTCTTGTGCAGATAAATCCAGTTATGATCTTCGTTGAAATGGAATTTACGGAACGCAATAATCGGTTCTTCCGGAATCAGTGTAAAGGCCAGTCCATCCCCTTTTCCACGTCCCCCAACCAGCGGACGGGCATTGACTCCGAGCAACACACCGGTTTTCCCCTTTTCGTTCTTATATTCTGCCAACAGCTCGGCATCGCGGTCGCGAATCTCACCTGTCAGAATAGTGGAGAAGGAAAACTGGGGATTCTTCGGTCCGTTGATTACTCCGGCACGAAGGTTCATACGGGTAGTATCTTGTTTGACGGTGAAAAAGACCGTATCCAGTTGCAAGGTATCCACTTTCAAAGCATGAATGGCAGCTTTTCCGTTGATTCCCCAATCGGGAGCTGTGCCGAATTTCATGGAAGCATCATGAAACGATATATTCTTCATTGCCATATAGTATGCCAACGGATTCTCCTTTCCTGCCGAGAAAGAGAAAATAGCCGACGGCAATGCTTCACGCAAAGCAGCATGATCCAAGAGTTTTTCATCCACCTGCTTCATCAACACATCTACAAAATGGGTAGACTGACGAATCAGAGGATATACACTGGCACGGGCACTCAGATTCAGTTTCATATCACCGGCGGTGAAATGAGTGAAAACACGGTTCTGCCGTGCCTCTCCGCTTAAATTGAACGCCAACGGACGCTTCATCGGCTTGGGCATAAGTCCCAGTTCGTACAAATCAAGCTGAGTAACGTCAACTGTCACTTTACCGTCCGGATAACTATGAGCTAAATTATATTCTGCATCCGCCGTCATTTTCAGGAGTTCATTGTCACTCGTAAGCTGAGCCGTAGCCAAAGCACCTTTGAGATTTCCCGTCAAATGAACATTCGAAAGATGATAGCGGGCGTAATGAAGCTGGTCCAAAGAAAGATTCAGATTGGCTAAAGAATGGAAGGACATGACATCCAGCCCTCTGCCCTTGGCATCAGCCGAAAGAGACAGTTCATAAATCGAGTCTTTCGGGAGAAAATGATGCAGTTGCAGATCGTTTATTTTCAGATCGGCCGTATAAACCTCTGTCGAACTGTTTAATGCGGCATTTACATTCATGCTGCCCTTGCCTTCTTTCAGATCGAGTTTTGCTTTATACTGCGGGCCGTTCATCTCCATCTTCATCTTGAGACTCATACTGTCGGGAACTACCAAAGAGCCATCGGGTGTGACTCCGGTCAATCCTGTCAGGAAGTTCAGATTCTGGGTAACCATATCCAGCCCAATAGTTCCCGAACGAGTCAGACTGTCCGTCAGGTTTTCAAGGATTCCTCCCCCTTTTAGCGAGAAAGCTCCCGGCAAGTCTACCGTGAAGCGCGAAATCTGCATTTCTTTCAGATTTCCATCCGTACCGGCACGAATCACTAACGGACGGAACGGATATGCTTCTTTAAACGTTTGAGGCAGTCCGCCGGCAAAAAGCATCACGTCCTCTTTGCCTATATGTGCGTTAAAGCTGGCGGATAAACGTCCTGTCGTCGGAATATTTACGAGTTCCCAATAAGTCTGGGCAGACAGGTCTATTTCAGAATGTGGGGTTTGCAGTTTCAGTTCAGGAATGCGGATGATAGAATCATTCGAAAAGAGTCGCCCTGTCAGTGAAGTAATACTCAGTCCCGAACGCTCTTCCATCGTTATTTCACGAATCACAGCGTTCATATTTCTGCCTTCGTAGAGCAGAGAGTCCAATCCGATGCGGATATTCCGGACTGCTATATGAGAGGCGTCAAAACCTTCCGACGGTTGGGCCTCTCCGGTGTCATAACTGGCGGAGGCACCCGACAAAAGGAATTGCTTCAATCCATAAAACTGGTTCTTTAAATCCGCTTTGGCGTCATCAATGGTCGCTTCGCCTATGTATGCCGCCATCTTCATGGAGTCGGCAGGCAGTTTCATACCGAATGATACATTCTTCAACTTCAGTTGATGAAGGTTCACCTTCCAGTTCACAGGAGCAGATGCTGTCGTGTCTTTGGGAGTGGTCGTGGTATCAGTCATCAGAAGTTGTATATGAGTATCGGATAACTCTGTCCGATTGACAACTGCCGTTTCGTTCGATAAATCGACTCCATGACTTTGCAGAAAGAAGCGCCCCAAAACGCCTTTTATCTGCATCCCCTCTATCAGATTGGCAGAATTGACCGCCACCTGACTTAAGGTAACCTCGTCAACTTCTACTTTTCCTTTGAGCAACGGCCATGCCTGTACGCGGACATTCAGGCTTTCCAAAGACAATAAGGTATCCGGCTGCTGTATGACTTCCACCCCTCGTACCAGCAGATTAAGCGGAAAACGAAGGTCTATCCGTTCCACCTGAATCTGCATTCCGGTTGCTTTAGAAGCATACGCAGTAACCTCCCGTCGCAAAAGATTCTGAACAGGAGGTATATAAAGTAATACCATCAGTATTACAAAAAGTATTATAGGAGTAAGCAATATCCAGCCCACCCGTCTTATCCATTTTCGTTTCATGCAGGATGTGTCAGTGTAAAAGTGATACAAAGTAAACAAATTACTTTGAAAAAAGGTTTGTCCAAAAGCTAAAATGTGAAAAAGCCGGAGGTTATGGTTGCATTTAGCGCAATTTCATCCCGTTCATTCCGTTCATTCGGAAGGTGAGATATTTGTCAAGGCAGCACCTTCTCACTATGCTACGAGCTTATGCCCGTGCCACTACGTTGGCACGCTTGTGCCACCGCAGTGGCACGACTGTGACATGCCTTTGGCACAACTGTGCCAACAGGGTGGCACAAGCATGGCACTATATAGGCTGTTCCAAAGGAGCTGCCGAGAGAGATTTAATGTAAACCGAAACTATACTCCTCAGCAGCACGAACAACTTTACGCACCGCCTCCAAAGTCTCCAACGTAGTCTTTTCTATTTCTTCGGAGAATTCTTCCCCCCGGCAAGACTCCAGCCATCTTAATGAAGCAACAGACTCAGAAGCTCCGATCAAGGTGAAAAGCGGAAGGAGTTTATGAGCCATAGCGGCTATTCCATCCACCTCCCTGTCAGTTAATGCCTGTTGCATCCGGTCGGCATTCTTGCCGGTCTCTTCGATAAAAGTCCGGATAATAGAACACGCCGCTTCCGGATCATCTTCCGAGAAGGCAGTCAGTGCAGAAAAGTTGAATAAAGTATCTTCAGGCAGCGCATCTGCAATCAATTGCATATCATGTGTTATATGCGCCTCATCAGCTGACATTTGTCCTTCATTCAGAGTTACCAGCAATTCTTTCACCGTAAAAGGTTTGTGCAGGCATCCGGCAAAGCCATGTTCATGCAAAGCCTTCTCATCCATTTCGCTACGTGCCGTGACAGCAATAACAGGAATATTGCGGGCTTGCGGAATGTTAGAGGCACGCAATAATTTGACCAGATCAAAACCGTTGATAGCAGGCATCTGTATATCGGTCAGCAGTACATCAAACGTCGAAGAGCGCAGTTGCTCTATCAGTTCTTCCAACTGCTCGCAGCAAACAGCATCGATGTTGTGCTGTTTCAGCATGGCAGCAGTCAGGTTCAGCTGAATCTTATCATCATCAATCAGAAGCACACGGATCACCTTCATGACCGGTACAGCATCTGTCTCTTCCGGAAAAACATCCGTATCTTTCGATGGTTTCTTAATTCTGCTCCCGAAAGGTTTATTTTCCACTATTGACTTGCCCACCGGAAAGAGTGGCAACACGACAGTAAAGCAACTTCCTTTTCCTAACGTGCTTTGTACATCGATCGTACCTTCAAGCAGAAGAACCAGCTTATGCACAATGGACAATCCCAGTCCGAATCCTTCTTCTCCCTGCGCACCGGGTAGGCGGGTAAATTCCTGGAAGATGCGTTCCCGGTCTTCCGATGCCATCCCTTTGCCGGTATCCTCAACCGCTATTGTCAGCTTCGAAGCGTTATAACCAACAGTTAATGTGATCTTGCCCTGCTGAGTGAATTTCACCGCATTGGACAAGAGATTATTCACTATCTGCTGAATACGTAAAGGATCACTGATATATTTCTCCGACAATTCCGGAGCGATATGACATTGCAAGACCAAGCCTTTAGCCGCCGTCAGAGGTTCAAAGCAAACACGGATTTCTTCAAACAGCTGAGCAGGATTAAAAACAATCCGGTTCACTTCCGCTTTATTGAGGTCAAGACGGTGGAAATCAAGCAAATCGCTTACTAACTTCAGTAAATGCTCTGAAGAACTTTTCATGTTGTCCAGATAGAATCGCTGCCGTTCATCTTCGGTCAGGCGGGACAAGAGTTCCGTATATCCCATTATCGAGCCTAATGGCGCCTTAAAGTCATGGGTAATGGCAAGCATCAGTTTCTCACGGGCAACAAGCAAGTCTTCCGCCCGCTTATTCGCTTCTTCGAGCTGACGCCGATAACGGTTGCTACGAGTAATATCCCGCATAATTAAGATCAGGAAAAAGGCGGATAAGAATACGGCACCAATGGCAATTCCGGCAATGATATTAGCCGAACGCATCCGCACCTCTTGCTGAAGTTCCGCATCTTGACGGGCACGCGCAGACATTTCCTCCTCGTATCCTTTTATCAGACTATCCATTCTTGCGGTCAGCTGTGTATTCATCCGCTGATACCTCGTACTGGTACGCCGGATCGTTCGCCTCCGCTGCAACCGTTTCTCTTCGGTAGCCATGCGAATCTTATGCTGAAGGGAGTCCGCCGACTTGACAGGTTCCAATATCGTATCGGTGGCAATTTCCAGAGAAGTATTGACCAGCACGGCAGTATCTTTCTTAGAAGGCGCGAACACTTCCCCCAATCGTTTGAAGAAGCCTTTCTTCTTCGGGGTAGTGATCAGAGAATCGCGTTTGGTAATAACCCGGTGTTGTACCCGTTGCTGAGTAATCACCGAGTCCTGCTGTTCTGATATGATTTCTTCAATCTCCGAGGCGGAAAGCAAGCTATCATTCGCCTCGCTCAGCACCCGCAGCATCTGAAGGGTATTCTGATCTTTCTCATGGAGAAGACTCAGCAGACTGTCTGTCCGCAGATTCTGCTGATCGTCCGCAGCCGACAGCGTCTCCATCTCCTGATGCACAAACACCAGAGAAAAAAGAAGAATCGCCAGCAGCAATATATAGCCGATGGTTATTTTCAGTTTGGTGGAGCGAAAGGAAGCCATAGGCAATTAAGATTTTAAATTATGAATTTTGAATGGAAGGCGGTAGTTTCGTCTTGTGATGGAAACGCCACCATAACATCAGACCGGCACTGGTCAACCCAAAAGGAAATGCCATCCAGACACCTATGATCCCCCACTCCAACACGAATCCGCAAAAATAGCCGACCGGAAGCGAAATAAGGAAATAAGCAATGAAGGCAATCAGCATCATCAGTTTTACATCTGAGATTCCACGCAAGGCATTGGCAAAGGTTATCTGCAATCCATCTCCAAACTGATATACAAGGAACGGAAGGATAAGCGAAGTTACCATAGCCGCCACTTCGGTACTATCGGTAAACCAACCTCCCAGATAATTGCGGCAGAGGAATACGATGGAAGAAAGCACAACACCCAACGCCATCATCAAATGAAAACCGGCATAAGCCGAACGACGTACATTGAGTATATCGCCCTGCCCGTTAAAGTTACTCACACGGACAGCCACAGCTGCTCCCATCCCGTAATACATCATAAACGTAAACTGAGAAATAGCCAGCATGACCTGATGAGAAGCCAGCGCAATGGTACCCAGCCAGCCAATCATCACCGCACTCAGACTGAACGAAGCTGTCTCCATTCCCATCTGAAAAGCAATCGGCCAACCCAGCGAATTCAATCGTCCGAATATAGCCTTCGACCATCCCAGACGATAGAAGCCGAGCTTAAAACGAAGAAAACGCGGACTCCGCATAAAGACTATGATAAATACGACTACCATCATGATACGCGAGAACAGCGTACTAATACCTGCTCCCAGCAAGCCCATTTCCGGCAAGCCCAGCTTTCCGTATATCAGGATATAATTGCCGATAATATTCAGCACATTTCCGCCGAGCAATATCCACATAGCGGTCTTAGTATCCGTAATTCCATCCGTAAACTGCTTGAAGCCATTGAACAGCATCACAAAGACGAGCGAAGCCAGCAGAACCAGATAATAAGGTTTTATCAAGGGAATAAGTTCTTCCGGCTGTCCCAGATTTCCCACATTAAAATAAAGGACAGTCATACCGATGGTAAGCAAGAATGCCACCAACAAATTTGCCAGCAGGCTGTTACGCAACGCCTGCCCCGCCGAAGCATACTGATGAGTTCCATACAAACCTCCCACGATAGGAGTCAGCCCGTACGAGAAGCCTGTACTGAAAATAATCACCAGATTGAATACATTATTGACGAAGGAAGCAGCACCCAGTTCTATCGTACTATGATGACCGATCATCAGCGTATCGGCAAACCCCAGCACAATAACTCCTATTTGCCCGATTACAATGGGCAATCCGAGAGAAATCAGTGCTTTGTAATGCTCCTTATATATACTATAGATATTTCTCATTTATTTTTCCGTAGTTAATCGCATATTCCGGCAACTCCGCATCCTGCCGTTGCCTCCAATAAATATCCCGCCGGTAAGGAGAAGTCAGGATATTTGTTTCTTATAATAAAGTATCACTCCATTCTCCTTCCTGAAAGCAGACTGAGCTACCTTTTGCAATTGTCCGGCAGTAACAGCGCGATAACGCTCTACCTCCTTTTCCATATCTTCCGCCCTGCCCAACAGTTCAAACCAAGCAAGATTGGTAGCGACATTCAAATAATTGATATTGCCGAATATCTGCGTCGATTCGAATTTATTCTTCACTTTTTCCAGTTCCTGTTCGTCAACAGGTTCTTGCTGCAAACGTTCCAGTTCTTCACGTACGGCCGCTTCCGCCTGTTCCAGCGAAACACCTGCCGCGGGTTTGCCCGAGATATGGAACAATCCGGCATCCACACTACCGGAAATATAAGCGTCGATACTCGAAAACAGTTGTTTTTGCTGTACCAGGCGTTGATTCAGACGACTGGAACGTCCGTTGCTCAACAAATCCGACAATATATCAAAAGCGTAATAATCCGGATGATCATGACTGCACATATGATACGCCATGAATAGTGAATCAAGGGGTACGTTACGCTCTACTGTCAATCGTCGTTCTTCTGTCTGCTCCGGTTCCTGCGGCAGATTCCGTTGAGGAACCTCCCTGCGAGGGATGGGACCGAACCATTTTTCCGTCAACGCGACTGCTTCTTCAAAAGAGATATTTCCCGTTACGGCCAGCACTGCATTGTTCGGCGCATAAAAACGGAAGAAGAATGCTTTCACTTCTTCCAGCGTCGCATTGGCTATGTGCGACAAATCTTTTCCGATGGTAGGCCACTGATAAGTATGCGCCCGATATGCCAAGGGACGCAAAAGATGACCGACGTCTCCGTAAGGCTGATTCAGGCAACGCTGCTTGAATTCTTCCATTACTACTCCACGCTGTACTTCCAGACTCCGTTCACTGAAATCAAGGCTCAGCATACGGTCGGATTCCAGCCAAAAGCCGGTCTCTACATTCTGCCGGGGTACAGTGAGGTAGTAATTGGTTATGTCATTATTGGTCCAGGCATTATTCTCACCGCCTGCCAGTTGCAGCGGCATATCATAATCGGGGATGTTCACCGAACCTCCGAACATCAGATGTTCGAACAAATGAGCAAAGCCGGTATGCTCGGGATGTTCGTCGCGGGCTCCCACATTATATAATACATTCAGAGCTACCATCTGCGTACTTTCGTCCTGCGAATGTACCAGACGTAACCCATTGTCCAGAATATGCCTGTTGATCTTCATTCTACTTAATCTAGTACTTCTACTTTTACAATCTTCACGTCCTCTTCGGGGCGATCGCTACGGTCGGTTTTCACCTGCTGAATCTTATCCACGATGTCCATGCCTTCGATTACTTCACCGAAAACCGTATACTCACCGTCCAGATGAGGAGTACCTCCTACAGTCGTATAAGCTTCGATCTGTTCCGGCGTAAAGTGGAATTCCGGTTGCTTGGCAGCTTCTGCCTCCGCCTCTGCAAAAAGCTTCTCCTGCAATTCATACAAACCGTTTTCATCGTTTTCCTTCCGCATCTTATAGATTTCTTTCATATGCTTCTGAGCCAACGTATTGAAAATAACATTGATCTTATTCTCATTCATCTGGCTTTCCATGCCCAGCAATGTAGAGTCGTTGTACACCTTGCCTGTCACAATGTAGAACTGGCAACCGGATGATTCTTTCTTCGGATTGACATTGTCTCCCTGACGGGCAGCCGACAAAGCGCCTTTTTTGTGAAAATACTTCGGATAAACAAATTCGGCCGGAAGGGTGTAACCCACATCTCCTGCACCCAGCATCTTTCCTTTCGGTGCATTCTTTGAATCCGGGTCACCTGCCTGAATCATAAAGTCTTTGATAACACGGTGGAACAGCGTTCCTTCATAAACGCCATCTTCCGCCAGCTTAATGAAATTATCACGATGTTTCGGCGTCTCATTATACAACTTAACCTTGATGTCTCCCAAGGTCGTTTCAATCTTTACCAACGTTTCGTTGTCCATATTTCCTCCTTTTTTTGTTCCGGTTTTGCAGGCCGTAAGTCCGCAAAACGATATGGTTAATAGTAAGTATGCAATCTTTTTCATAACACTTTTATTTAATTTAAGTTTGCAAATATACTACTTTCGCCCAAATCCTCTTACCTTTGTAGCATTAAAAGAGGCAAAAGAGAGTATGATGAAATCCATATTGATAATAGAAGACGATATCACTTTCGGAATGATGCTGAAAACCTGGCTAAGTAAAAAAGGGTTTGAAGTGTCGTCAGTCAGTAACATTGCCCGTGCCCAGAAGCACATTGAAGGACAAGGGGCAGACTTAATCCTGTCCGATTTACGCTTGCCGGATCACGACGGAATCGATCTTCTGAAATGGATGAACGAAAAAGGAATCGATATTCCTTTGATCATCATGACCGGTTATGCCGATATCCAATCGGCAGTGCAGGCGATGAAACTGGGAGCACGCGACTATGTTGCCAAACCGGTAAATCCGGAGGAACTACTCAAAAAGATGTCGGAAGCTTTGCAAGCGAAAGAAGCACCGACTACGCATACCGCAGCCAAAACTTCTGCAAAGAAAGGTTCTTCCGCCTCGTCCGGAAATGCCACCGAAGCCCATCATGCTTATCTGGAAGGAGAAAGTGATGCCGCCAAGCAACTCTATAATTATGTAGGTCTGGTAGCTCCCACCAATATGTCCGTACTGATCAACGGTTCCAGCGGAACGGGAAAAGAGTATGTGGCGCACCGCATCCATCAACTGAGCAAACGGAATGACAAGCCGTTTATCGCGGTAGACTGCGGTTCGATTCCCAAAGAATTAGCCGCATCCGAATTTTTCGGTCATGTGAAGGGCTCTTTTACAGGAGCACTGACGGACAAGACCGGAGCGTTCGTTGCCGCCAATGGAGGCACCATCTTTCTGGATGAAATAGGAAATCTCAGTTACGAGGTACAGATACAACTTCTCCGTGCCTTGCAAGAGAGAAAGATTCGTCCGGTCGGTTCCACGCAAGAGGTATCGGTTGATATCCGTCTGGTATCCGCCACCAACGAGAATCTGGAACAGGCTATCGAGAAAGGAACTTTCCGTGAAGACCTTTTCCATCGTATCAATGAATTTACCCTGCGGATGCCCGACCTGAAAGAACGGAAAGAGGATATCCTGTTGTTTGCCAACTTCTTCCTCGATCAGGCAAACAAGGAACTGGACAAGCATCTGATCGGTTTTGACTCGAAAGCCTCACAAGCCTTACTCAATTATCACTGGCCGGGCAACTTACGCCAAATGAAGAATATCGTAAAAAGAGCGACTTTACTGGCACAAGGCAGTTTCATCACTCTTCTTGAGTTGGGAACCGAATTACTGGAAACAAGTACCGTTTGTTCCGCAAGCATGGCGCTGCGCAACGAAGAGACAGAGAAAGAACACATTCTGGAGGCATTGCGCCAAACCGGAAATAACAAGAGTAAAGCGGCACAATTACTGAATATCGACCGGAAGACATTATATAATAAGCTGAAACTATATAATATCGACTTGTAGGTTATCCATCAGTACTACCCATATATTTAGAAGGAGATACGCCGAACTGCTCCATGAAGTGCTTGCGCAAAGTACGGGTATCGGAATAACCAACCATTTCCGAAATTTCCTGAATAGAATAGCGATTCTCCAGAATCAATGTCGCCGCCTTGCTTATACGTATACTGCGGATCATATCTATAACAGACAAATCACTGCGCTGTTTCACCTTCCGATACAATGTAGGCTGGCTCATATTCAGTTGTTCCGCCAACATCTTTACATTAAAGTCCGCATTGGAAAGGTTAGCTTCTATGATATGAATCAGTTGTTGCAAGAAGACATCTTCTTTCTCCCCCTCTTCCGATTCCTGTTTCAGCATCAGGGCTTTCGTATAAATCCGCTTCAATCGCTCACGCTGCAAAATCAGGTTATCCACTTTGGTCTTTAATATCTCCGGATTAAAGGGTTTCATCATATAATCATCCGCTCCGCTATTACAGCCTTGCAGGATGTCAGCGTCTTCTGCTCTGGCAGTCAGTATCAAAATAGGAATATGCGCGGTTTCCTGCTGCATACGAATTTCCCTGCAACAAGTAAAGCCGTCCTTTACGGGCATCATCACATCCGAGATAATAAGATCGGGCAACTGTTCTTTGGCTATCCGCACCCCTTCCTCACCATTGCAGGCTTCACTGACTGCATATCTGGAAATGAATAAGCTCCGGATATATTCGCGGACATCTTCATTATCTTCGATGATCAGCAGACTCTTTTTAGCCACTGTTTCCTGTGTTTTGTTTTCCGGTATCGGAAGAAACGATTCCGGTTTCAGCTCTTCATTTTGCTTTGTCTTTTCCTGACGGCTGTCAATCAGTTCATAAGAATCTTTTGCAAAATGCGCTTTGCCTTCGGGAATATAAAGGGCAAAGGTACTTCCTTCGTCCGGCACACTCTTCAGCGTTACCAATCCATGATGCAAGTCCATCGTGTTCTTCACAATATGCAATCCTATTCCTGCCTTCGTTGACATCTCAGGTACATTATCCCCCGTTACGAACGATTCAAAAGCATGTTTCTGCAACCATTCCGGAATCCCTGCACCTGTATCCGAAACGGTGATCCTGCAATAACCCTGCCCACTTTTCATCAGATAAGAGACAGAAAGCAGGACACGCCCTCCCGAAGGGGTATACTTAAACGCATTTGAAAGAAGGTTTTGCACGGCCGAAGCGATCTTTCCCTCATCTACCCAATACAGGAACTTCCCTTCGGGCAAATCAACATCAAATTGCAAACCTTTGATTTCGGCCATCTGCCGGAACGGTTCCGACACATTGCAGACCAACTGCACCAAATCAATCTCGGATAACTGGAGTCTGACCATCCCGGCCCCTATCTTTTGTACATAAAGCAACTGATCGACCAAGGTGTGCAGTGAGGCCGCATTCTTATACATGACCTGCAATTTCTTATAAAAGTCTTCCAATGGATTGCACTGTTTCATCAATTCCTGTAACGGGGCAAGGATTAAAGTCAGCGGAGTACGCAGTTCGTGGGCAACGCCCGTAAAGAAGTTCTCGCGTTCCACACGTATCTGACGTTCTTTCTCACGCTCCATACTGACTGTCAACAGTTCATGCTTCATCTGCATTTCGTGTTCCATCCGTTTCTGCCGTAGTCTGATCAACCGTACTCCATAAGCCACTCCTCCCAGTAATAACAAAGAAACGAAAAGCCGGAAAGCAAAAGTCTGACTCCAATGAGGAAGAATGACGATCTTCAGCGAAGTCACCGCCCCTGTCTTACCGTTCGGATGTATATTCTTCACTTCAAATACATACTCACCGGCTGGGAGGTTGGTATACGAGGCTTTCTCTCCCTCATCAGAAATCAGCCAATTCCCCTGATAAGGCAAAAGCCGGTAATTATATTTTTGTTGTTCGTCCGAGTAGGACAGGTTATTGAAAGTCAAGGAGAAGTCTTTGTTATCATTATCCAGTACAATGTGATCCGTAAAAGAGATGACCTGATTGAGGATGATCTGATTATTAATCTTTTCTCCGGTCCCGACAGGATGGTTATCCACTTCCAAACCGGTTATCAACACCCGTTCGTTGGTCGGATAGGCATTTATATCCTCCGGATTGAAATAAGTCAGGCTCTGATTATTTCCGAAAAACAAAGTCTTGTCACTGAATACGGCAGAACGGTTACTACCTGCTATGTAGTAATTGTAAAAGAGATGCTGACGACGACCATACCGCGATATGCCGGAGTTGCTTCCCAACCAGATACGCCCTTCGCTGTCTTCCGCTATGCAGCCGATGAAGTTACTGCACAGTCCGTCATTCGTGGTATAACGGGCACTGATTCTGTTTTGTTGTGGAGACAGGATGGCAAAGCCATCCGTATAACCTATATATAAATTCCCATCCGAGGATGCCAGGAGCGAACGTACCGAACGATATTCCATGCTCATCTTCTGCTCATATCCATTTTCTATGGAGATACCTCCGGAAGCAGATTCAACTACTCTGCAAACTCCCATATTGCTGGTCCCCAGCCATATCGTTCCATCTTTTGTCTGAGCAATCGCACGAATGAAAGGTTGTCTTTTCTCATTTAAATAGTGTGCTGCTGATAATTTGGCGCATATACCTGTCTGACGGTTATACAATAAAAGCCCGTCTCCCGTACCTACATAGAGCCTGTTCTTATCATCCATATACAAAGCCCACACCGAAGCCCTGTTGGCAACACCGTCCACCAACAGCGAATGGGTCACGAAACGACCGGTCCGGACATGATAAACAGTCAATGTACCATTTATATTTCCAAACCACAGATTGCCCTCTACATCTTTCAAGGCACACAACATCGTTTCTTCCGATTTCCCGCTGCCTGTATCGACTTTAGAGAAACTCAGTTTTTTCCCTTGTGCGTACGGTATGTCACTTCGCATGATTCCTTTGTGATAAGTCGCCAACCATACCCGATGACTATCATCCATGAGGATGCCGCATATTTCGTTATGCCTGTCCTGATAGTAACGGTCATAAAACTGTGACCTCAAATCAGAATACATCACTCCTCCACCATTGGTACCAATCCAAAGAAGGCCGTTAGGGTCGTAACAGGCAGAAATCATACGTGTTTCGAGGTTCCGGTAAATCTGTGTATGCGTATTGTTATATATCTCTGACGTCAGCTCTTCCGGATTCTTTTCATCCGGCATCAACAGTGTATAGCCACCCCATGTCACTGCCAGATAGCGGTTATTGCCGATAAATATAGTCTGATAAACATCTGTATGAGAAAGGAGATTCTCTTTTCCTGTCCCGCCGTACGAAATCCGGTCCATATTCCCCGACTTCGTGTGATAACGGACAATGCCTTTGGCGATGGTAGAAATCCAGACAACTCCGTCTCTGTTCAAGATGGAAGTGACTTGTAATGGTTTTCCGTCTGTCAGCGGTATCTTCTGATACGCCTCCGGAGTATCCGGATGAAACAGGATCAGATTGCCCCGGTTAGTTGTCAGCCATATTCCGTTCCCGGCTTTTTCATGATAGCACAGAGAAGAAAAGACTTCTCCTTTTTCTTCCAATAACTGAAAGGTCTTTTGTATGCGTACCCGAACAGCCGTTTTTTCTTCTTCCTTGCCTTGCCGTATCTCCCATTGACAGAGTATCAGTCTGTTTCCCGATATTCCCCAAAAAGAAGAATCGTCGGCGGGCAGGACATTAAATACACCTATGGCAGTATCTGATTCAGTATGTATCGGAAGAAAAGTTTCCTGCTTCCGGTTGAAATAATAGAGGTATCCATCGAATACAATTCCTAAAAAGTCATCTGACAGTCGCACAATGGCAGCAACCGAAGCATACGTATCCGCAGGCTTGAAATTCTGAATCGTTTTTCCGTCATAACGGCTTAATCCGTCATCCGTCCCAAACCACATAAATCCGTCTTCATCCTTATAGATACAAGGAATCGTGTTATCCGCCAATCCGTCCCTCATTGTCAGCAGCCGAATATCTTTATCAAAAAAAGCATAGGCAGGATGCAGCGGGCAACAACTCAGAATCAGGATAATCAAGATTAGATTTAAGTGCTTCATTCTATTAGACAATTTAGGGCAAATAAACGAAATTAAGTCAGAACATACAAAAAAACGAATAAAGAAATGGACTTATGAATTAAACATGTATGTTGAATGAAAGAAACAGGCATATTCGGAACCACATTGTTTGCGTACATTTGCAGCCATACAACAACCTGATGTACACCTTTTAAATAATATACAATGACCTTAGTTTATCTTAACCTGTCAGACACAAAGGAGATATTTTTATGATAATGCGCATACCAAAGACTACATATTATCATAAATGGTTCATCGGAGCTACACTCGTCGCTCCGGTTCTTCCGCTTGCCGCCCAGACGTCTCCGAATCTTGTCTTCATCATGGCAGACCAGTATCGAGGAGACGCACTAGGTTGTCTGGGCAAAGAACCCGTAAAGACTCCTTGCCTGGATCATCTGGCTTCCGAAGGAGTCTTATTCACTAATGCAGTCAGCAGTTATCCTGTTTCATCACCCGCCCGTGCCATGCTGATGACGGGCATGTACCCCCTGCATAATAAGGTAACGGGCAACTGCAATTCACAAACAGCGCCTTACGGAGTGGAGCTTCCACAGGAAGCCCGCTGTTGGAGTGATGTACTAAAAGACATGAACTACCGTACGGGATACATAGGAAAATGGCATCTGGATTCTCCTTACAAACCTTATGTAGACACTTACAACAATCGCGGCAAAGTAGCGTGGAACGAATGGTGTCCGCCCGAACGCCGTCACGGATTTGAATACTGGACAGCCTACGGGACATACGATTATCATCTGAAACCGATGTACTGGGACACGACTGCCCCACGTGACAGTTTCTACTACGTCAACCAATGGGGCCCTGCTTATGAAGCGAATAAAGCTATCGAATACATCCAGACACAAAAAGGAAATAAACAGCCTTTCGCACTGGTCGTATCGATGAATCCTCCGCATACCGGTTACGAACTGGTTCCCGACAAATACAAAGCCATATATAAGGACATAGACGTGGAAGCCCTCTGTGCCCACCGCCCGGACATACCCGCCAAAGGAACCGAAATGGGAAACTATTTCAGAAATAACATACGCAATTATTACGCCTGTATCACAGGAGTAGACGAACAGGTAGGACGTATCATCGAAACCCTCAAAAGCAACGGACTTTTTGAGAATACCATCGTTGTATTTACTTCCGATCATGGCATCTGTATGGGAGCTCACAACAATGCCGGAAAGGATATCTTCTACGAAGAATCCATGCGCATCCCCATGATTATCTCATGGCCGGCAAAGATAAAGCCACGCAAAGACGACCATTTAATGATCGCCTTCGCCGACTTATATCCTTCTCTCCTTTCCCTGATGGGATTCCGGAAGGAAATACCCGAAACGGTACAGACTTTCGACTTATCCCGCCATATTCTGGGCAAGAGTAAAAAAGAAGTGGTACAACCTTATTATTATGTACAGTTTGACAATCATGCCACCGGATACCGCGGGCTACGTACGTCAACCCACACATTCGCAGTCCACGCAACCAATGGAAAAATAGACGAAACAGTTCTTTACGACCGAACCAAAGACCCATATCAAATGGATAATATTGCCGGACAATCCCCCCGTCTGGTCCGGCAATTCAACAAACAACTCAAGGCATGGCTACTCCATACCAACGATTCATTTGCCCATTATCTCGAAACCGTAACTAAATAAACACCATGAAGAAACTTTGCTATCTCTCTCTTTTTATCCTATACTCAGTTTGCAGCTTCGCACAACAACAGGAACTCCCCGTCCCCAAGCCCCATCAACTCAAATGGCATGAGGCGGAAATGGGAGCTGTCTTCCATTATGACCTGCACGTGTTTGACGGCATCCGCTACGGACAAGGCAACAACCGTATCAATCCCATCGAAGATTACAACATCTTCAACCCGACCGAACTGAACACTGACCAATGGGTACAAGCCGCCAAAGCTGCCGGATGCAAATTTGCCGTACTGACTGCTACCCACGAAACAGGTTTCGGACTCTGGCAAAGCGACGTCAACCCTTATTGCCTGAAAGCCGTAAAATGGAGAGACGGAAAAGGAGACATTGTTCGTGACTTCATCAACTCCTGCCGCAAATATGGTCTGCAACCGGGCATCTATATCGGTATCCGATGGAACTCCCTGCTGGGCATCCATAACTTCAAGGCCGAAGGAGAAGGAGCGTTCGCCCGCAACCGCCAGGCATGGTACAAGCGCCTGTGCGAGAAAATGGTGACAGAACTCTGCACCCGCTACGGAGATTTATATATGATATGGTTTGACGGCGGAGCCGATGATCCCCGTGCCGATGGCCCCGACGTGGAACCGATTGTCAACAAGTATCAGCCAAACTGCCTTTTCTATCATAACATCGACCGTGCCGACTTCCGTTGGGGAGGTTCGGAGACAGGTACAGTGGAATATCCCTGCTGGTCTACCTTTCCCGTCCCCTGCTCACACCATAAACGCATTGAAAGCAATATCGACCAGCTCGAACTGTTAAAACACGGCGATAAGAACGGTAAATACTGGGTACCGGCGATGGCGGACACTCCACTACGGGGAGCAAACGGCCGCCACGAATGGTTCTGGGAACCGGATGACGAGAACAACATCTATCCGCTAAACACGCTGATGGACAAATATGAAAAGTCAGTAGGAAGAAACGCCACGCTTATTCTCGGACTAACTCCTGACCCGACCGGATTAATCCCTGCCGGAGACGCACAGCGCCTGAAAGAAATGGGAGATGAAATCAATCGGCGGTTCTCCTCCCCGATAGCCCGCATTTCGGGACAAAAGAAAAGCCTGACACTGAAACTCGGAAAGGAGCAGCCTGTCAATTACTGCATCATCCAGGAAAACATCAAAAACGGAGAACGCATCCGGCAATATCAGATAGAAGCCAAAGTGAACGGTAAATGGCAAACAGTCTGCAAAGGAGAATCTGTAGGGCACAAACGAATCGAAAAGTTTGAACCGGTAGAAGCCACAGCATTAAGACTGACCGTATCCGAATCTGTCGCACTGCCGGATATTATCAACTTCAGCGCCTATTCCGTAAAATAACACAAGAGGCATGAGAAGAATGATCCACATCTGTTTATGGCTATTGACGGGCATCTTTGCGGAAGCATCGCTGTCTGCACAGAACCCGTTTATCTACCATAAAGGGAAGACATACAAAGATGTTGCAGCTTATCGGATGGAAGAAATCATCGACCTGAACACGCATACTCCATCCACCCCCATCTTATGCGAACAACAAGTGCCGGAACACCAAAGCACTCTTTCGTATAAAGTTGCACTTCCTTTGTATGTTCGTGGCATATTCTTCAGCCGTGATTCCCGCCCCGGCGACTATCAATGGCCGAATAACACCAATCGGTTGCTCCCCTGGATGTTCAACCGTCTCGAAGACCTCACACGGAGCGATTATGCAGGCATTCCTTCCAATGCCCTGCCGTCCGCATCGGGCGATGCACTGCTCCTCGAACTCGCAGACGGAGAATATCTGTTCGCCAAAGCCATTGCGGGTAGCAACAGCCTCAGCTGGTTTCAGGTTAATCAGGACGGCACGCTCACGTTGTATGTCTCCACACTAGGAGAAGATGCACTGACCGGCCGACTCCCCCTCCTGATTTTCCGGAAATCTTCATCCGTCTACCATGTATTCAGTGACGCCTACGATTCGTTAATCGCAAAGAAAGCCGTATCTGCCCTCCGCAAAAGAGCGGACAAAGAGTATTTCAATGCCTTTGACTATCTGGGATGGTGTACTTGGGAACATTATCATTATGACATTGATGAAACGAAAATACTGAACGATATCGATGCCATCGAAGCATCCGGCATACCGGTACGTTATGTCTTAATTGACGACGGACACATAGCGAACAAGAACCGGCAACTGACCAGCCTCGTCCCCGACAAAAAACGTTTCCCGAACGGATGGAGCCGCATCATGAAGCGCAAACAAGCAGATAAAATCCGATGGATGGGGCTATGGTACAGCCTTTCCGGCTATTGGATGGGAATCTCTGCCGAGAATGACTTTCCGCCGGAAATCCGGCAAGTTCTACACTCCTACAACGGCAGTTTACTGCCCGGCACCAGTACAGAAAAGATAGAAACATGGTACGAATATTATGTCCATACCATGAAGGAGTATGGATTTGACTTCTTGAAGATAGACAATCAATCTTTCACCCTCCCGCTCTATATGGGCGGAACGCAGGTTATCCGACAGGCTAAGGATTGCAATCTTGCCCTGGAACATCAGACACATCGGATGCAAATGGGACTGATGAACTGCATGGCACAAAATGTGCTGAACATTGATCATACCTTGTACAGCAGCGTAACCCGTGCCAGCATCGACTATAAGAAATATGACGAGGATATGGCTAAATCACATCTGTTCCAGTCATATACCAATACACTCATACTGGGGCAGACCGTCTGGCCCGACCACGATATGTTTCATTCCTGCGATACCGTTTGCGGCAGTCTGATGGCACGTTCGAAAGCGGTCTCCGGCGGACCTGTTTACCTGTCCGACTCTCCAAGCGAATTTATTGCCGATAATATCCGCCCTCTGATTGATGAAACCGGAAAGATATTCCGTCCGGCAGCTCCCGCCGTCCCGACTCCGGAATCCATACTGACCAATCCCCTGCAAAGCGGTAAAGCCTACCGCGTATATGCCCCTACAGGAGACGAAGCGCTCTCAGTCATTTGCTACAATCTGAACACTTCTCCCGCTTATCGGGAAGTAGAAAGTTTCGTCAAACGGGAAGATTACCTGTTACGGGAAAGCACCGGCAAATCCGCAGATTCTTCTTGCGACAGCATTCTCGCATTCAACTGGGAAAAACAGAGCGCCGAAGTATTGAACGCATCTGAAAAAAAAATAAAGTTATCCGGATTTACAGATAGTCTGTTCCATCTTTGCCCCATCCGTAAAGGCTGGGCTGTCATCGGCATACAAGAGAAATACCTCTCGCCTGCCACTGTACAGATACTCAAACGTACTACCGATAAGCTGATATTGGATGTCCACTGCACCGGTACATTAAGAATATGGACAGACTCCCACGGGAAACAGGAATTACGGAGCATACCGATCAAAAAGGCCGGCAGAATTGAAATAAAGAAATAACACTAAATAATTAATCCATGAACAAAAAACTACTTTTCCCCCTCGCACTCGTGCCACTGGCTGCCACCAGCCTGCAAGCACAGAAGTCCGCCCAGACACAGCGTGTGGACAAACGCCCCAACATCATCCTTTTCATGGTAGACGACATGGGATGGCAAGACACTTCACTCCCCTTCTGGACACAAAAGACAGATTACAATAAGCTGTACGAAACACCCAACATGGAACGACTTGCCAAACAAGGCATGATGTTCACACAAGCGTATGCCAGCAGTATCAGTTCCCCCACCCGATGCAGCCTCATCACCGGAACGAACGCGGCACGCCACCGCGTAACCAACTGGACGCTGCAAAAGAACACAAAGACAGACCGCAAGGACAAAGTGCTGGATGTGCCGGACTGGAACTACAACGGAGTAAGCCAAGTGCCCGGCACCAACAACACATTCGTAGGAACTTCCTTCGTACAACTGCTGAAAGACAGCGGCTATCATACGATTCATTGCGGAAAAGCACATTTCGGTGCCATAGACACTCCGGGAGAAGACCCGCACCACTGGGGCTTCGAAGTAAACATAGCCGGACATGCTGCCGGAGGACTCGCCAGCTATCTAGGAGAAGAGAATTACGGTCACAACAAAGACGGAAAGCCAATATCACTCATGGCCGTTCCCGGACTTGAAAAGTACTGGGGTACGGAGACCTTCGTCACCGAAGCATTAACTCTGGAAGCTATCAAAGCTCTGAACAAAGCTAAGAAGTACAACCAACCTTTCTACCTGTATATGTCCCAATATGCCATCCACGTCCCATTGGACAAGGACAAACGTTTCTACGACAAATACAAGAAAAAAGGCATGACCGACCATGAAGCCGCATACGCCACACTGATTGAAGGCATGGACAAGAGTCTGGGCGATCTGATGGACTGGCTGGAAAAAAGCGGAGAAGCCGACAATACCATTATCATTTTCATGAGCGACAACGGAGGACTTGCCGCCGAATCGTATTGGCGTGACGGCAAACTGCACACCCAGAATCATCCTCTCAACAGTGGTAAAGGCTCCACCTATGAAGGCGGCATCCGTGAACCGATGATCGTCAGCTGGCCCGGTGTCGTAGCCCCTGGCAGCAAATGCAATGACTATCTGCTGATAGAAGACTTCTATCCTACTATACTCGAAATGGCGGGTATCAAAAAATACAAGACAGTTCAGCCTATCGACGGCATCAGCTTCATACCTTTACTGAAACAGACCGGAAATCCTTCCAAAGGACGCAGCCTCTTCTGGAATATGCCCAACAACTGGGGAAACGACGGTCCGGGAATCAACTTTAACTGTGCCGTACGCAACGGTGACTGGAAATTAATCTATTACTATGGTACAGGTAAAAAAGAACTGTTCAATATCCCCGATGATATAGGCGAAAGTAATGATCTCAGCGCACAACATCCGGATATTGTGAAACGGCTTTCTAAAGAGTTAGGAACCTATTTGAGAAAAGTTGATGCCCAACGTCCTATTGTCAAAGCTACGGGTAAACCTTGTCTTTGGCCGGACGAAATTGAGTAATCATTCACCAGTTTAGTCAGCTCCAAACAAGTAACATGATATTCCAGCTAAACAGACGAAAAACTATGCATTTTACGAATACATAGTTTCTAAGGCTACTCAAATACTGGTATAAAGCAGAAAGCCTACAACTATTATTATATTAATACACAGCCAAATACAGTTTACTATATTCTCAAAGTATTCTCATGCCTTTGAGAAAAAATTCTCACCACGATGAGAAAAAATTCTCATGCCTTTGAGAAAATTTTCTCATTGCAGTGAGAAATTATTCTCATTGCGGTGAGAATAAAAGACTTTGCAGGAATCTGATAATTAGTTCATTACTTTTCGTTTTTCAGATGCTTTAGTTCTTTACTCATTAAGTATAGGTTCATTGAAACATAACCATTCTTGCATTACTTATTATTATTTACGTAACAAAGCAGACTATTGTGGAATAATTCCACACTCCCCACCCCATTTTCCACACATTCCCCATGCGTTTCCACACAATAGACAATGTACATCATTCACATATCTCACTTATAATCAATACATTGATAGCGTACATCAGTCTTTGGCACGCACTTTGATCTTTAATTAGCCGTTAGATAAAGCAACAACCGATTCCTTAACACATAAGAGAGAATTGAAAATATATGTTTAATAATCATTAAAGCAAACGATTATGAAAAAATTAGTATTAGTAGTAGCAATGTTTATGTTTGTTTGTGGTGGTTCAT
>PPYE01483058.1_pt1 | contig 27650 bp, 14 predicted proteins | sample 1559881 | NCBI WGS metagenome assembly PPYE01 (sample SAMN08240022, study PRJNA423297) | Human gut metagenome, whole genome shotgun sequencing project. | reverse complement strand
GTAGAAACACAGAGTAAACTAAACTATTTAAAGAACGAGAAAGGAGGTAAATGATGGCAATGAAGAAATCTGTATGGGATATGATCCTGAAGGTGGTTATCGCGGTAGCGTCGGCTGTGGCAGGCGTATTGGGGGCTAATGCGATGAACTTGTAAGAGAAAGAACCGATACGATTCATTCTATTCACAAAGGTAAAGAAGCGAATGCCAGCTTCTTTGCCTTTCATATAAAACAATTAAAAAAGTAGACAACATGAAACAAAAAATTCTATTCATATTATTTATGTGTATAGGCTATATTTGCGTGTATGCTCAAGGGAAAGATGGCAGTTCCTATTATAATGCAATTCCGATAATAATTCAAAATAATCGGTTCTCATTCTCCGATACAAAAAATACAGCTGCTACGACAGGCGCTTATACGCCTTATTATCAAGAATTTCCTGATGGATCATATCGATGGACAGAAGGAAAAGTAGTTTATTATCGTTTTGAAACCACTCGCGAAGGCGATTTTATCATTCATAACTGGGGATCAGGTTTAAGATGTACCAATTTGTTTTTGGTAACTCCTATTAACCCATCAATACCACCGGAACCTATGGCTTTTTCCTATCCGGTATTCACGTTAGCATCTTTTGAGAAGGGAGATTTCTATCTCCCCGATGATCAAGAGTTGTCAGAGAATTTTAGTGGAATGCAGGGCTATATTTATGCTCCAAGGCTTCCTGCTGGAATTTATTATATTATAGCAGGTGGATGGAAAGGTGGAAACATGGGTGTGGCAGATGGTAATATCCGAACAACACTTATAGCCAATTTCTCGAACGCAGTACCACCAGAAGCGCCTTTATTACCGGAATCTGTTAATCTTTCTCCGGTACAATATAAATATGATTTATCAGGTAATCGAATTAAAACCATTAAGAAACAGTAATAGTTATGAGAAATATAACACAAAGACTAATTATTTTAGGAATCACTTTATTAGTGGTCCTTTCTACAAAGGCGCAAGGGGCAGTAGCATTGAAAGATGTTGATGTTAGTTGTGATGTAGGTGAAATTCCAGTACAGTACACTTTAAGTCCAACGGGGGCTGTTACCTATCAGGTACCTATGAATATTCATTCCGCCTCAAACGGCTTTCAGCCGCAACTATCGTTTAGTTATAATAGTCAACAAACAGAAAGCGTTTTAGGGTATGGATGGAGTATGGCTGGAATGTCTTCTGTTATCCATGTAGGTGGGAGTATTTATTATGATGGAAAAACTACACCTCTTTCTTTATCAGAGGATAAGTTAATGTTAGATGGTATACGGTTAATAAAACAAGGAACGGATACTTGGCAGACAGAACAAGGATTTGTTAAAGTAAAGAAGCTGTCTGATGGTGTATTAGAGGCTCGCTATCCTAATGGCAATATTGCGACTTTTGAAACTTCCTCTTCTGCTCCTTTTAGTTATGTGATGACAAACTGTAGAGATACAAAAGGAAGTAATATTCACTATGAGTATAATCAGATTAATAATTTAGCATATATTCAAAAAATACTATATGGTGAGAATGAAAATAATTATACTGATTCTATTGTATTCAGGTACCGAGATGCTATGGGTGGCTTAGTGCGCTATATGGATGGAAAATCTATGGAGAATAGCAAACTTCTTGATAGAGTAGAGTCTTATCATCGTGGAGTACTTTGGAGGCGGTATCGACTAACATATGAGAAAAAAGAGGTAGACTTGCTGGTTCGTTTGGATTGCGAGACAGAAACACGTTCGTTGAATCCTTTACGTTTTGAATATGGAGAAGATGGGATTATTGAATATTTTCAATCGCGAAATATTCACTTGGAAAACTACTTCATGAATAATGTTATAGGCAATTATGATGCTTTGGCGCTGTCAAGAGGTCGGTTTAAACCAAAATCAATTAGTGACGGATTAATTTCTTATCCACAGAAGAGTACTTACTCTGTGATAATGACAAGAAATTTGGGTGGTGTTCTTAGCTATCAGTTTGGTTCAACTTATGCTTCAAATCAGAAACTGGCTATCTATCAAGATTTGTCTGGTTTCAATATTGATACACCTCCTGCAACTCTAACTGCTGGATATGGGTTTCAACAACTGGCTGCTGTAGATGTAAGTGGAACAGGAGTAGATGCATTAGTAAAAGTCAATTATGATATAGATAATTCTAGTGAAAGTTTGAAATTAGCAATATATAATAACATTGATAATCTTAATTCTTATAAAGAGTATAAATATGAAATTTTTACTAGGGTTCACGATGGTGCTTTCGTTAGTCCTCGTCAACGAGAATTTTTGTTTGGAGATTTTAATGGGGACGGAAAGATGGAGTTATTGGCAATCGCCACTTGCAGAAATCATAATGAACGTGATAAAAACAATTCCTCTCATGCATGGCTTATAAATTTGCAGACAGGAGAAAAAATGCTTGATAAAAATGTGTTTGACTATGCTTTTTTTCAACAGAATCCGGATGATATTGTTCCTGATCGTTTGTTGACGATTGATTATAATGGCGATGGAAAGACGGATGTTTGCCTGATTAATCATACTGGTACTTATATCTATGAATTCACTGGAGATGGATTTAAAAAAATAGGCTATACAGCAACTCTCAATTTAAAAAAGTTTGCTAACTCAGATCGTGAATTGATGATTGCTGATATCAATGGTGATGGAAATATGGATTTGGTATTAGCCCCTCCTTATTCGGAAGGTACTGATCAGGCTATTATAACAGATGGAGGTCGTAGTTGGGATATTTTGCTTTCTACTGGTAATTCGGAGAATAGTAATACTGCTGGATTTGTTACTTATTCAACAAATATTGTTCGTAGCTTTTCCGATGCGAAAGGCAAGAATTTTATACTGACCGATGTTGATAGTGATGGTCTGCCTGATTTGCTTAGAAAAGCACAAGGGAAAATAGAACTTTATCTTAACAAAAAGGGGAAAATAAATACCTATCCTGAAGAGAGGGCTACACTAACTTTAGGCAATCCGAATGCACAATTGACTATTGCTAATGTGTCTCAATCTTACTATTGGCCTGGAGAGTTAATCTGTGTAGATGACCAGAATATTTATTCTTATAATTATACTCGTAAAGAGATTAAGGAGCGGATGTTACATGCTTTGATAGATAGCTATGGAATGAGGACCGAACATTATTATTTTGATATTCAGGCAACAAATAGCACACGTTATGAAGTTAATTATAATTTGGCTGCTTTCGATTATCCATATGTGGTAATGACTCCTCATTGTTATGTGGCTGCTTGGGCGAAGAAGATGATGGGTGATAAAATGGGTGACTGGACTTCGTGGATTCATTACAAGTATACTAATGCCGTATTTCATCGTACAGGACTAGGTTTTAGAGGATTTCAACAAATAGAAACGACAGACTTTGATAATAATAAACTCAAAACTCGATCAACTTTTGATCCAACATTTATGGGGGCTGAAGTTAAGACAGAGACTCCTACGGATACCATTGTACGTAGCTATGTATTAGATGTTAACACTGATAAAACATTTGTGTTAAAGCTACAAAAAGAAAACGATTTGAATGTATTGAACCAAACGGAAACCAAAGTTGAATATACATACGATGCTTATGGCCAAGTACTCAATTCTATAACATCTAAAGGTTCTTCCTTTACCGAGTACCATAACTTGGAATATCAGAATATTGATAGTAGCAATAAATACTTGTTGGGATTACTAACAACTGATGCGACAATGACGATTTGTAATGATTCGATTTGTAGTAGGGAGATGACGATAGAATATGATGAGAATAATATGCCTATTAATAAAACTACATTTTTTAATGGTATGCCTGTTTCTGAAGAGCGTTTTGCTTATGATGTTAAGAAGCGTCTCATTAAGCATGAACGACGTCCGTATGAATCTACTGATTGGTTATCAAATACATATACTTATAATAGTATGGGGCAGTTGTTGCGAGATGCTAGTGACATTGGATTATATGTTGATTATCAGTATGATGAAGTAACTGGACTATTAAAGAGCTCTACTGACCATAAAGGACGCGTTACTCAAAATGAATATGATGAATGGGGAAACTTGTTGGTTACTTATCGTCCTGATGGTAGTAAGAAGCAAATTGTAACAAGGTGGAGTGACGAAGAAGAGCCGGGGTTATTTTGTGTAACTGTTAGTGTGACCGGGCAACCAATCGTTAAAACCTATTATGACTTGATGGGGAGAGTAGTACGCAATTCGCAAATTCGTTTTGACGGGAAGGAGTTAAAGACGGACAAAGTGTATAATGTGAAAACTGGATTGCTGGAACGTGAATCGCAACCAACGACAGATGATGTACCCAATCATTGGAATACCTATTCTTATGATAACTTTTTTCGTCAGACTTCTATTAGTTATACTTCTGGAAAGGTGGATTCTTGTGCATATGGTGTACTAACAGATACCATTATCGAAAATGGAATTATTCACGTTCGCCAATTCGACGAGCTTGGAAGAATGATAAAGACAACTGATGCGGGTGGAAGTATGGAATATTATTATCGTCCGGATGGTCAGCCGATAGTAGCTGTAGCTCCTGGAGGAGTGCAGACTCGTTTTTATTACGACCGCTATGGACGGAGAACGGCAATTAAAGATCCGAGTGCAGGGATTAGACGAACAGAATACGACATTTCCGGAAATATTAGTAAGGAAATAGATGCTGACGGTCGTGAGATACTGAATGAATATGATCGTTATGGACGTGTGACCCGGCAGGTAACTCCAGATATGGTTACCGTCTACACGTATGATGATACGGAAAATCTATTGCTTTCGGCTGTATCGGATAATGGAACAGCTACTCGCTATATGTATGACGAATATGCACGACTGAAAACATATCGTGAAGAGGCCCCAGAGGGTAAATGGTTACAAAAAACATATACTTATACTGTTGACGGGCTTCTTTTATCCATTACTTACACCTCTGGGGAGGGGATATTAAGCACAGAGTTGATGACTTATCGTAATGGTTATCTGTCTGAAGTTCGTTTATCTGATGGAACGCTGATTTACTGTCATAATGAAGAGAATGCAATGGGACAACTAACAAGGCTTAGTGTAGGGAATATGCAACGTAACTATGAATTTAATAATTATGGACTACCGGTAAGCCGAAAAATTACTCGTGCGGATAACAGCGAGGTGTTCAATCATAGTTATTTATTCAATGTGAGTAATAATAATCTGGAGAAGCATACGGATAAAGTTCACAATTTAACAGAAGTTTTCACTTACGATGCTTTGAATCGTTTGTCTACTTATGGAAATGCCTCGGCAACTTACGATAATAATGGTAATATCCTTTCTAAGAGCGATGCTGGGACATTAGCTTATACAAATCCTAATCGACCTTATTCAGTGACAGGTTTGAACCCGGTCATTGTGCGACAAGATTTGGAGGGACTGAATATTACTTATACTGCCGCTGAACGCCCTTCTGTTATAACAAAAGGGACTATACATGCTATGTTATCTTACAACGCTAATCATGATCGTGTAAGAATGCAAGTTAGCGATGGCGCCAATGTAACTTTGACGCGTTATTATTTGAATGGTAATTATGAATTGGATGTAGTGGATAGTACTGAGCCGACGGAACGTCTTTATTTGGGTGGTAATTACTATGATGCACCTGCGGTATTAGTGAAGCAAAATGGCCAAAGTAGTGTCTATTATATACATCGTGATTATTTAGGCAGTGTACTCCAAATTGTAGATACAAAAGGTAAAATCGTAGAAGAAAATAGCTTTGATGCTTGGGGATGTAGGCGGAATCCTGTTACGCAAGTTGTTTACGCTACTGACACAGCCCCTAAACTAATGCTTGGCAGAGGCTTTACAGGGCATGAGCATTTGGCGATGTTTGGTTTAATTAACATGAATGCCCGGTTGTATGATCCGGTACTGGGCCGCTTTTTGAGCCCTGACCCGTATGTACAGGTTCTTGGCTTTACACAAGCATTCAATAGATTTAGTTATTGTATGAATAGCCCGTTGTGCTATGTGGATGAGAATGGTGAGTTTTGGTGGATTGCAGCGGCTGCATTTATTGGCGGTGCTATCAATGTAGCGACTAATTGGAAGAATATCGATAACTTTTGGCAAGGTGTAGGTTATTTTGGAGTTGGTGCGACGGCGGGTGCTATTGGAGCACTAACAGGTGGAGCGGCACTTGCTGTGACTGGTGGTTTAGGTGGAGCTGCCGGTGGAGCAATAGCAGGGTTTGTAGGAGGAGCAACTTCTGGGTTTATACTTGGTGGAGGTAATACTCTTATGGCCGGAGGAAGTTTGTATGATGCTTGGAGTAATGGTCTAACCGGAGCGTACACGGGAGCTGCTACAGGAGCTGTTTTAGGCGGAATAGGTGGAGGATTTACTTCTTACTTGAAAGGAGAAAATGTATGGAGTGGAAGAGATATTGCAACTGGAAGAAATGCATTTTCGCTGAAGAATACACCGATAAATGAGACAGTACATCATCGTCCTGTAGGTAGTAATCCAAATCCAATTTCTCCAAAGCCAAAGTTGCCACAAAGTGAAATTAGGGATTATTCTGTTACAACGTATGAAAATAGCCATGTTAATCCTATGATGGAGGGAAAAGGGTTAATGAATAGACCATTACAAATAGAAGGCTATGACGTGAGATTAGCGTCACAAAATGATTTGTACCACGCTTTTCCACGTTCTTTTGATGAACAAATAGTGAAAGGGGGATGGTTGTATGGTAATTCTGGCAATAGCACGATGATGGTTGCTCCAGGAACGGTTAATGGGGTTAATGGAATATATACTTTAGGTATAAATACTGAAACAGGCATAATATATCATAGGGCATTTTATGAATGGGGAGGTTTTATGAAAAATTTCAAATTTCCTACGATGCCTTATTAGTATAAAACGAGTCCACTGGTAAGATATTGTTAAAATAGAACATATTAGCGCATTTAAATATGTATTTTACTAGTGGACTTATTTAAATAAAAGGCTGAATGAATTATATTTGTAATATATTAGATGCCTTAAATAGATAATGTAATTATGATAGAAATACTTTTTTACAATTCAAAAAGAATTCCAATTATGTGTTGGTCTGGTTTTCTTTTAAATGATAATAAAGAGAATACTTTATATTTTAAAGTGAAAGCTGAAAAGTCTATTTTCATAGTTTCCACTGTTTGTAAAACTTGTTGCAAGGATTTACTTGCTTTTGAAAAGCATATTCAATTATTATATGAAGAAAGGGTTAATAAAGTAACTTTTGCTTCTTCTGATGGATTGTTAAGAATAGAACTCAAACGGGAGGAATATGGGCGTATTAAACAATACTTTTTTATAATGGAAGAATCGACAAAAAGTTTTATAGAGATAATCGATTATTTCGATCAGACTTTTCTACCGGAATTAAAAGATAATATAGAAGGTATTATAGTGGGAATGAATAATAAATAGAAAGCTATGAATAATATTTTAGTGAAGAGTATCGATGGCTCATTTTCCATTCATTTATATGATTTTGGATATATAGTTGATTCTGAATATATTCATTTTGTCCTAGAGCTTATAACTCCTATTTTTAATGTATCAACTGTAGCGAATATGAATATTAGAGAATTTATTCAATTTAGGGATAACTTAGATTTAATGTTGAATAAACAATCTAAGAAATTTTATTTAGGACCATTAGGAGAATTTTGGTCTATTGAATTTCTAATGAATAATAATCGTGAAGTTGTTGTAAAGGGTAGTATTAGTGATACTTATATACCACAAAGTTGTTTGACTTTTTTTAATACCATTAATATGGAAAGCTTAATAAAGGTATTGCTTGATATTGAGGATATTCTGAAAGATTTAAATAAAGAGAAATAAATTAGAGGACAATCTGTTGCTTTTATGCGTTCAATGATTGAGATTGCTTGTAAGACGTAGCATTATCCGTGGTGACGGTTCTTGGGGCAAATATCGTTCGTTCTACTCCGGGGTTGTTAGGAGGTCTTGGAGTTATGCGAATAGTTGTCGGGGATAATTCATCGTGGTGGTTTACCTATGATCATTATTTAATTTTTATTAGAATAAAGTTTTAAACCAACTAAAAGATAGGAAAAAGGTTGACTTTCCTAACTTTGTACGTTTGGGAAAGTCAATCATAAAAAGATAAAATATGAAAAATATGCTTTTTGTTCAAAACCCTAGTGAATATAGATTATTAGATTCTTACATAGGGTATATTCCAGAAGTTTCTAATAGAGAAGATTTGTATGCAAATCTTTCAGCAAGTCTTTGTTTCCCTGATTATTTTGGGAAGAACTGGGATGCACTTTGTGAATTATATCTAGATTTTTATTGGATTGATACTCTTAATATTGTTATTATCCATGAAAATCTTTCAAAGTTATCTTTTGATGATTTTAGAATGTATATGAGTATAGTATTATATTGTATTGACTCTTGGAAAAAAGATATAGGACATAACATCTTATTTGTTTTCAATCAAAAAGAAAGAAAGCAAATAATGGATATAATACATGATTGTTTGCAGGCAGATGATTTTAAATATAATTTAAAAGAAACAGCTTTGTAATCAATCTAATTGCTATGTAGATTTTAAGAAATGTATATGGAAGAATTTGTTCTACTTTTAAGATTACTGTTAAAAGGATTTGATATGTACTTGCTCTGATAGAAGAAATACGGCATAAAATGTGGCAAGAATATGCGGAAATGCTTTCTCTTTTAGGTATGGATAGATGAACTATGTATGATGGCTACCAATGCTATAAGTCGTTTCATTTAGAGCAATGGGTGAAATAGCATATTGGGCGCTTAACCCACTTTGGACACTGCCTGTTTTAGTAAGAGGAAAGTATTAGCTTGCAATTCAGATCATGGAATCAGAAATATATTTTATGATTTGAGTTGCATTCTGTATTTTGTTACTTGAAGTCGAATCTGAATTTGTATAATTAGGAAATTGAATAACCGCAAATTCTTCTGTTTTTTCGATTTATCCCGTACTCATTTGTATACTTGATTTGATGTGATGATTTTTATCCATTTTTCATATACTAAGAAATTCCTGTTCTGATTGTGAGGCTCACGGCATTGAATCCGAACAAAAAGTAAGTTTAAGTAGGAATCAACCTTCTACTTTTCTATATTCCCAAAGACTTCCACCCATAATTCTCTTCTTTTTCTTTCTTTTTTCTCACAGGAAAGAATATATTTGTATCCTAGTTAAACGTAAACGAGTGTATGATATGATAACAACCCAGTTGCTTCGTCCCGAAAGTATAGTTGTAGTAGGGGCTTCGAATAATGTACATAAGCCGGGTGGCGCTATATTGAAAAATCTGATAAACGGAGGTTATCAGGGAGAGCTTCGGGCAGTGAATCCGAAGGAGACAGAAGTGCAGGGAGTTCCTGCTTTTGCAGACGTAAAAGAACTGCCGGATACCGATTTGGCGGTGTTGGCTGTTCCTGCTGTTATGTGTCCGGATATTGTAGAGACACTGGCAAGTGAAAAGCAGACGCGGGCGTTTATCATACTCTCTGCCGGATTTGGTGAAGAGACTCACGAAGGGGCACTGCTGGAAGAACGTATATTGGAAACTGTCAATAAATACGGTGCCTCTTTGATTGGTCCGAACTGCATCGGACTGATGAATACATGGCACCACAGTGTTTTCAGCCAGCCTATTCCGAATTTAAACCCGAAAGGAGTCGACCTGATCTCCAGTTCCGGTGCTACGGCGGTCTTTATTCTTGAAAGTGCGGTGACAAAAGGCTTGCAGTTTAACTCAGTCTGGTCGGTGGGAAATGCCAAGCAGATTGGAGTGGAAGATGTATTGCAATTTATGGACGAGAATTTTGATCCGGAGAAAGACTCCCGTATCAAACTGCTTTATATTGAAAGTATACACAATCCGGACAGATTGCTTTTCCATGCTTCTTCATTGATCAGAAAAGGCTGTAAGATTGCAGCGATAAAAGCAGGTAGCTCAGAAAGCGGAAGCCGTGCTGCTTCTTCTCATACCGGGGCGATTGCCAGTTCCGATTCGGCTGTAGAAGCACTGTTCCGTAAGGCTGGGATTGTGCGTTGCTTCTCTCGTGAAGAACTGACTACCGTGGGCTGTGTATTCACCCTTCGCGAATTGAAAGGAAAGAACTTTGCCATTATCACACATGCCGGAGGTCCGGGAGTGATGCTGACGGATGCTCTGAGTAAGGGAGGCCTGAACGTACCTAAACTGGAAGGCGAACTGGCGGAAGAACTGAAAGCACAACTCTTTCCCGGAGCTTCCGTAGGAAACCCTATTGATATTTTAGCCACCGGCACACCGGATCATTTACGTATTTGCATCGACTATTGCGAAGAGAAATTAGAGAATGTAGATGCTATTATGGCCATTTTTGGTACTCCCGGACTGGTGACTATGTTTGAAATGTATGATGTCCTTCATGAAAAGATGCAGACCTGCTGCAAGCCTATATTCCCGGTTCTCCCTTCCATCAATACAGCCGGAGCGGAAGTGGCGGCATTTCTTGCCAAAGGACACGTGAACTTTTCCGATGAAGTGACTTTAGGAACAGCTCTTTCCCGTATTGTCAACGCTCCGAGACCGGCGGTTCCTGAGATTGAACTGTTTGGAGTCGATGTGCCGAGAATCCGTCGTATCATTGATTCTATCCCGGAAAATGGTTATATTGAACCTCATTATGTACAGGCTTTGCTGCATGCAGCCGGTATTCCATTGGTTGATGAATTTGTTTCCAATAAGAAAGAAGAGGTCGTGGATTTTGCCCGGCGATGCGGATTTCCGGTAGTAGCTAAGGTGGTGGGGCCGGTGCATAAATCAGATGTAGGTGGAGTGGTGCTGAATATTAAAGGTGAGCAGCATCTGGCTCTCGAATTTGACCGCATGATGCAGATTCCCGATGCGAAAGCGATTATGGTTCAGCCTATGCTTAAAGGAACAGAACTGTTTATTGGTGCAAAATATGAAGAGAAGTTCGGACACGTGGTGCTCTGCGGTTTGGGCGGTATCTTTGTGGAGGTATTGAAAGATGTATCTTCCGGTCTGGCACCTCTTTCTTATGAAGAGGCTTATTCAATGATCCATTCATTGCGTGCCTATAAAATTATTCAGGGAACACGCGGACAAAAGGGAGTGAATGAGGATAAATTTGCTGAAATTATTGTTCGTTTATCTACTTTACTCCGGTTTGCAACAGAAATAAAAGAAATGGATATAAACCCGCTTCTAGCCACTGAGAAGGCTGTTATAGCGGTCGATGCACGTATCCGAATAGAAAAATAAGACTATTCTTTTATTCATTGGGACATATTTTCTATCTTTAGGCAGTATTTTTGCCTACATTTGATAACTCAAAACAAAAGGTAGAAAACAAACATCGTATGAAGAAAGCTTTAGTACTCTTTATAGGTTTTATATGCTATCAAATCATCTGTCATGCACAAGTGATGGATGAGCATTACTATTTCAAAAACCTAAGTGTACAGAATGGATTATCCCAGAATACGGTCAATGCTATTTTGCAGGATAAACAAGGGTTTATGTGGTTTGGAACAAAAGATGGACTGAATCGGTATGACGGTTTATCATTCCGGAAATTTAAACACGATGGCCGTAGTCAGCAAAGCATTGGTAATAGTTTCATAACAGCGCTTTATGAGGATGCGGAAGGAAATATCTGGGTTGGTACGGATGTGGGGCTTTATATCTATTATCCGGAACATGATTCATTCCGGCATTTTGAAGAATTGAGTGTGGAAGACACAAAGATAGAGCATACTGTAACAGCGATTGTGGGAGATGATCAAGGATGTGTTTGGATTGCGGTAGAGTCTCAGGGACTCTTTTGTTATGATTTGGAGAAAGAGCAACTTCAAAATTATACCTTGAAGAACTTCCCTTTTATTTCTACTAATGTTCAGTCTTTTGTTTTTGATAATAGTGGAACTCTTTGGATAGGTTGCTATGGTGACGGGCTCTTTTATTCAAAAGACCGTTTGAAAACACTTCAACCTTATATCTCTCCTGTTGATAATAAGGAAACTTTCGAGAATGATGTTGTAACTACTCTTGTAAAAGGTGCCTATAACTGTCTGTACATCGGTTCTTTGAGAGGTGGTGCAAAAGAACTGAATTTAACTTCTAATAAATTACATGATCTGCTTTCCGTTGATGAAAATGAAGAGCCTGTTCTTTGCCGTAATTTGCTGGTTGCTTCTGATAATGAATTGTGGATTGGGGCAGAATCGGGGATTTATATCTATAATCTCCGGATGGGTAAATATGTCCATCTTCGTAGTTCAATCAATGATCCTTATTCTCTTTCAGATAATGCCATCTATTCATTGTGTAAAGATCGCGAAGGAGGAATTTGGATCGGTTCTTATTTCGGAGGAGTGAACTACTATCCTCGTTTCCATACTTATTTTGAAAAATATTATCCGAAAGGTACAAATAATGGATTGCATGGAAAAAGAGTACGTGAATTCTGTCAGGACAATCAGGGGATTTTATGGATCGGTACGGAAGATGGTGGGTTAAATCGCTTTGATCCGAAAACCAAAACCTTCTCTTTTTTCACTCCAAGCACTGCTTTTACTAATGTTCATGGATTGTGTCTGGTTGGTGATCATCTTTGGGTAGGGACTTTTGCAAAAGGAGTGAAGGTGATTGATACACGCACGGGAGCGATTGTGAAAACGTATCAGAAGACGGATTCACCCCGTTCATTGATGGATAACAGCGTCTTTTCTATTTGCCGGACAACAACAGGAGATATTTATCTGGGAACTTTATTCGGTTTATTACGCTACAATAAGCAGACCGATGATTTTGACCGGATACCGGAACTGAACGGTAAATTTGTGTATGACATCAAGGAAGACTCTGGCAGCAATCTATGGCTTGCAACTTATGCAAATGGAGCCTATTGCTATAATGTGAATGAAAAGAAGTGGACCAATTATCTTCATGATGAGAAAGATCCGAAAAGTCTTCCGTATGATAAGGTATTGAGCATTTTTGAGGATTCTCATCGGCAAATATGGTTAACTACACAAGGTGGAGGCTTCTGTCTGTTCCATCCTGAAACGGAAACCTTTACCAGCTATGATTCTCGTAACGGCTTGCCGAATGATGTTGTATATCAGATTGTGGAAGATAAAGACGGGCTTATGTGGCTGACAACTAATAATGGGCTGGTATCTTTTCAGCCTGCTACAGGAGCCATGAAAGTATATACTACGGCTAATGGATTGCTAGGTGACCAGTTTAACTATCGTTCCAGCTTTCAGACAGAGGACGGGACAATCTATTTGGGAAGTATTGATGGCTTTGTCGCTTTCAATCCGAAAAATTTCTCCGAGAACAAGTCCCTTCCATCTATTGTGATAACCGACTTTTTATTATTTGGAAAAGAAGTATATGCTGGTGACCCCTCGTCTCCGTTGAAAAAAAGCATAAACTTTCTGGATGAGCTGGTTCTTCAGCCCAATCAGAATTCTTTCTCGTTTCGTGTTGCTGCTTTAGATTTCCAGGCACCACGAATGAATCGGATCATGTGTAAATTGGATGGCTTTGATGAGGAGTGGTTGCCGGTCGGCGAGAGTCCTGTGGTAACTTATTCCAATTTGTGGTATGGTGATTATACTTTCCGGGTGAAAGCAGCTAATAGCGATGGAGTATGGAACGAGAAAGAAGTAGCTTTGATAGTTCGTATACTTCCTCCTTTTTATCTCACTATTTGGGCCTATTGCGTTTATGTTTTGCTGATTATAGGTTGTTCTCTGTATGCAATATGGTATTTCAAGCAACGTAGCAGTTATAGGCATCGCAGGCAGATGGAGAAGTTTGAGCAGGAAAAAGAACGAGAAATATATCATGCGAAGATTGATTTCTTCACGAATGTTGCTCATGAAATACGTACTCCGCTGACTTTAATTAAAGGTCCGTTGGAAAATATTATCCTTAAGAAAAAAGTAGATGCGGAGACGCGTGAAGACTTGAATGTCATGAAGCAAAATACGGAACGTCTGCTAAATCTGACGAATCAGTTACTGGACTTCCGTAAGACAGAAAGCCAGGGATTCCGTTTGAACTTTGCTAAGTGTAATATTACGGAGGTATTGAAAGAAACCCATCTACGGTTTACTTCTCTTGCTAAGCAGAAAGGATTGGAATTTACCTTGCAGTTGCCCGAAGCGGATTTTTATGCCCATGTCAATCAGGAAGCATTTACAAAGATCATCAGTAACTTGCTCAATAATGCCGTGAAATACTCAGAACACTATATACATGTATTTCTGGAGGTGACAGAAGGAGGGGAAAATAAGGTATTCTGTATCCGCACAGTGAATGACGGAGTGATAATACCTCGTGAAATGAGAGAGGAAATATTCCAGCCTTTTGTCCGTTTCAATGAAGGAGATGACGGAAAGGTGACTACCGGAACAGGTATTGGATTGGCTCTTTCTCGGTCACTGGCTGAACTACATCAAGGAACATTGGCTATGGGAAAAGAAGAAGATAGTAATACCTTCTGCCTGACGTTACCTATTGTCCAGGATATGACAATCACGTTGACTCCGGAAACAGAAATGGAACCGGAAACTGTAAATGAACCTACGGTGGAAGTGGAGCAAGGAGAAATAAAAGATAATCGCCCCACTGTACTGGTAGTGGAGGATAATCCGGATATGCTTGCCTTTGTGGTCCGTCAGTTGTCGAAAGAGTATGCGGTACTGTCGGCTGCCAATGGTGCGGAAGCGTTGAAAATGCTGGATGGCAATTATGTGAATCTGGTGGTGAGCGATGTTGTCATGCCTGTTATGGATGGTTTTGAGTTGTGTAAGACGATTAAATCAGACCTGAATTATAGTCATATTCCTGTTATTCTGCTAACTGCGAAAACGAATATTCAGTCAAAGATAGAAGGCATGGAACTAGGTGCGGATGCTTATATTGAAAAACCTTTCTCTGTGGAATATTTGCAGGCTTGTGCCTCCAATCTTATTCAGAACAGAGAAAAATTGCGTCGGACTTTTGCTCAATCTCCTTTTGTGGCAGCCAACACCATGGCATTGACTAAGGCCGATGAGGACTTTATAAAGAGACTGAATGAAGTAATTCTGACGAACCTTAATAATCCGGAGTTTAGCATGGATGATATTGCGGATAGTTTGAATATGAGCCGCTCTAACTTTTATCGGAAGATAAAAGGAGTATTAGATCTGAGTCCGAATGAATATCTCCGTCTGGAACGTTTGAAAAAGGCTGCCCAGCTGTTAAAACAAGGAGAAGGACGGGTAACTGAAATCTGTTATATGGTCGGTTTTAACTCTCCATCCTATTTTGCCAAATGTTTTCAGAAACAGTTTGGAGTGTTACCAAAAGATTTTGTGGATTGAGTAGGTAGTAACCGGATACGGGAACTAAAATAAAATACGAGAAATTAATTAACTAAATAATGAAAGATACACCTATTAGTAGACGGGATTTTCTGAGAAATATGGGAATAGCTGGGGCTGGAGCGCTCCTAGCGGCAAGTCCTTGGCTTTCTGCTTTTTCAGAAATCACGAATACATCAAATGAAAAATGCCGGCTGGCGGTTATCGGTCCCGGTTCGCGAGGACGTTTTTTGATGAGTTTCTTGGTAAAGAATCCGAAGGTTGAAATCGTAGCGCTATGCGATATTTATCAGCCCTCCATTGACGAAGCATTGAAACTTGCTCCTAAGGCAAAAGTATACGGTAACTATCAGGAGGTGCTGGAAGATAAAAATGTGGATGCTATCTTGGTGGCTACTCCCCTCAGTGCACACTACAAAATAGTGATGGACGCTTTTGACGCAGGGAAACATATATTCTGCGAAAAGTCAATCGGCTATACGATGGAAGAATGTTACCACATGTACCAGAAGCATCGCAGCACCGGAAGAATCTTCTTTGCTGGACAACAACGCCTGTTTGACCCACGCTATATCAAGGCTATGGAAATGATTCATGCCGGTACATTCGGCGAAATAAACGGAATCCATACATTCTGGAACCGAAATGGAGATTGGAGACGTTCTGTTCCTTCGCCAAACCTGGAGCGTCTGATAAACTGGCGACTCTATAAAGAGTTCTCGAAAGGGTTAATGACAGAACTAGCCTGTCATCAGCTCCAGATAGGAAGTTGGGCATTGCGGAAACTTCCAGAGAAAGTAATGGGGCATGGAGCCATCACTTATTGGAAGGACGGACGTGAGGTATATGATAATGTGAGTTGCATATACGTATTTGATGATGGTGTGAAGATGACATTCGATTCCATCATTTCCAATAAATTTTATGGTCTTGAAGAACAGATTATGGGTAATCTCGGGACTGTGGAACCTGAAAAGGGAAGATACTACTTTGAAAGTGTTGCTCCTGCTCCGGCATTTTTGCAACTGGTTAATGACTGGGAAAACAAGATGTTTGACTCACTGCCTTTTGCGGGTACAAGTTGGGCACCGGAGACAGCCAATGAAAACAAGGGTGAATTTATTATAGGTGAACGTCCGAAAAGTGACGGTACATCCTTACTGCTGGAAGCATTCGTAGAAGCTGTAATAACACAAAAACAGCCGGAAAGAATAGCTGAAGAAGGTTACTATGCAAGTATGCTCTGTCTGTTAGGACATCAGGCCATGGAGGAAGAAAAAACACTTTATTTCCCCGATGAATACAAAATTGACTATCTGAACCATCAATCTAAAACACCCGAAACAACATGAAAGATACAGTTTTGACCGCACGGCGGAAGAAAATAGAGATAATCACCTTACTCGTATGTTTTGTACTTGCCAATCTGGTGAATCTTTATGCAATTATCGCATATAACAGATCTATGATGGAAATGATAACCTCTATTTTCTATATAATCATATTTGCTTTTGTTCTCTATGCTTGCTGGACGCTTCTGCGCCTCCTTTTTTATGGAGTGAAGGCGTTATTGACAAAGAAGAAAAACAGACTGTGAGACAGAGCTAAATAAAATGTACCTAATCAATATCAATGATAAATTTATGACAACACGAAGAGATTTTCTAAAGACAATGTCACTGGCTTCTGCAGGATTGGCACTGGGATCTGGTGAGTTACTGAATGCTCAAACTATTTCATCTAAAAAGGGAAGAAATGAAAAGGTAAAGATAGCCTATATTGGCATTGGAAACCGTGGAGAGCAAATTATACAGGATTTTGCACGTACCGGTATGGTAGAAGTTGTAGCCCTGTGTGATGTAGACATGGGAGCTAAACATACACGAAAAGTAATGGGTATGTATCCTAAGGCGAAGCAGTTCAGAGATTTTCGCCAAATGTTTGATAAAGCCGGTAATGAGTTCGATGCTGTAGCAATTGCTACTCCTGATCACTCTCACTTCCCTATCAGCATGCTGGCTCTGGCTTCCGGCAAACATGTATATGTGGAGAAACCGTTGGCTCGTACTTTTTATGAGGCAGAACTATTGATGCAGGCTGCCCTTAAACGTCCCAACCTGGCTACTCAGGTGGGGAATCAGGGACACTCGGAAGCAAATTACTTCCAGTTTAAAGCTTGGATGGATGCGGGGATCATTAAGGATGTGACAGCTGTTACTGCTCATATGAATAATCCGCGTCGCTGGCATAAGTGGGATACGAACATTTATAAACTACCTTCAGGTCAGCAACTCCCGAAGGATTTGGATTGGAATACCTGGCTGGGAGCTGTTCCCTACCATGAATATTGTAATAAATATGATCAGGGTGAATGGCGTTGCTGGTATGACTTCGGTATGGGAGCCTTGGGTGACTGGGGGGCACATATATTGGATACTGTTCACGAGTTCCTTGAATTGGGCTTGCCTTATGAAGTGACTCTGACACATCAGGAAGGACACAATGATTACTTCTTCCCTTATTCTTCTACTATTCTTTTCCGCTTCCCGCAGCGTAAAGGAATGCCACCGGTAGATATTACCTGGTATGACGGTCTGGATAATCTTCCTCCTATCCCGGCAGGTTATGGCGTTTCCGGACTAGACCCGAACATTCCTAAAACCAATCAGGGAGATGTTCCTCCTGCTAAACTGAATCCGGGAAAGATTATCTATTCAAAAGAACTGACTTTCAAAGGGGGTAGCCACGGAAGTACCTTGTCTATTATTCCGGAAGAAAAGGCAAAGGAAATGGCAGATAAGTTGCCGAAAGTTCCTAAAAGTCCATCCAATCACTTCGAGAACTTCTTGTTGGCATGCAATGGTATTGAAAAGACACGTTCACCGTTCGAGATTAATGGCGTTTTGAGCCAGGTATTCTCATTGGGAGTAATGGCACAGCGCCTTAACACTCAGTTGTTCTTCGATCCCCGCACGAAGCAGATTACAAATAATGAATTTGCGAATTCAATGTTGGCCGGACTCCCACCGCGTAAAGGCTGGGATGAATTCTATAAATTATAAAAGCTGGTAGGGAATATAAAAACAGAATAAAGTTTGATTATAATAACAACATGAGTATGAAGAAAAATGTCGTATTGACTTTACTTTTATTCTGTGCTGCTTCTTTATCGGCACAGAACTGGGAACCTCTTTTCAATGGTAAAAACCTGAAAGGCTGGAAAAAACTGAATGGCAAAGCTGAGTATAAAATCGTAGACGATGCTATTGTAGGAGTATCAAAAATGGGAACTCCCAATACTTTTTTGGCAACCACCAAAAATTATGGAGACTTTATCCTTGAATTTGACTTTAAGATTGATGATGGTTTAAACTCGGGAGTGCAGATTCGTAGTGAGAGTAAAAAAGAATATAATAAAGGTCGTGTACATGGCTATCAGTTCGAAATTGATCCTTCCAAACGTGCTTGGTCCGGTGGTATCTATGATGAGGCTCGCAGAAACTGGATTTATTCTTTGAACTGGAATCCTTCGGCACGTACAGCTTTCAAGAACAATGCTTGGAACAAGGCTCGGATTGAAGCGATAGGTAACTCTATCCGTACTTGGATTAACGGAGTGCCTTGCGCTAATATCTGGGACGACATGACTCCTGTCGGATTTATAGCTTTACAGGTACACGCTATTGGTAATGCTGCTGACGAAGGAAAAACTGTGAGCTGGAAGAATATCCGTATTTGTACAGCAGACGTAGAGCGTTATCAGACACCGGAGTCTCAGGCTGCACCGGAAAGAAATCTGATTCCTAACACACTGTCTCCGCGTGAGAAGAAAGATGGCTGGGCTTTGTTGTGGGATGGCAAGACTAATGAAGGCTGGAGAGGAGCGAAACTGTCTACTTTCCCTGCAAAAGGCTGGAAGATGGAAGACGGCATTCTTAAGGTGATGAAGAGTGGTGGCGCTGAATCTGCCAATGGCGGTGATATTGTAACTACCCGCACATATAAGGACTTTATTCTGACCGTAGATTTCAAGATAACTGAAGGTGCAAATAGTGGAATCAAGTACTTCGTTAATCCGGAAATGAATAAGGGTGCTGGTTCTGCTATCGGTTGCGAGTTCCAGATTCTGGATGATGATAAACATCCTGATGCTAAACTTGGTGTAAAAGGTAACAGACAGTTAGGCTCATTGTATGATCTGATTCCGGCTCCTAAGAATAAACCTTTCCATAAGAAAGAGTTCAATACAGCTACTGTTATTGTTAAGGGCAATCATGTAGAACACTGGCTGAATGGAGAAAAGCTGATTGAGTACGACCGTAATAATGCGATGTGGAATGCATTAGTTGCTTATAGTAAGTATAAGAACTGGCCTAACTTCGGAAATATTATTGAAGGCAATATCCTTTTACAAGACCACGGAGATGAAGTTTGGTTCAAGAATGTGAAGATTAAGGAATTGAAATAGGAATATCCTGTATAAAAAAGAAGGAGTTGTGTCGAAAATCTTATTCTGCGAATGAATTTAGTTTCAGGCATAACTCCTTTTACTTTTGATAGATGAAAATAGCTATTCAACATTTGTACAGACCATCCCATGAGGGGGACGGATTACTTTACGCTTGGTTCTCTTCTATGCATACGCGTGTAGATATTCTTTTGTACAGTCAGAAGCCAGAAGAAGAATTGATGTCTGTGGTTGAACGCATACATGCAGCATTGAGTTATCTGGAAAAAATAGCTAATTATTATGACCCTGCCAGCGAGCTGGCTGTTATTAACCGGACCGCTTCTATATGTCCAGTGATTCTGAGCAGGCAACTTTATACAATGATTGATTTGTGCATGGAATATCATGGGAAAACGTCAGGATGCTTCGATGTCACAGTTCATTCAGAGAATTATAATCCGGACACCATTCATTCGGTGTATTTGTCAGCGGAAGAACGCAGTATCTTTTTCCAGCAACCGGGAATTACCATCAACCTTTCGGGATTCTTGAAAGGATATGCCCTGGAAACTGTCAGAGCTATATTGAACACCTGCTGTATAGAGAATGCCTTGATTAATATGGGCAACAGCTCTGTACTTGCCTTAGGTGATCATCCAGCCGGGACAGGGTGGAAAGTTAATTTTGGAAACCGCCTGGAAACAGATAAGATAGGTATGAAGCAGAGTGTTCTTCTTTGTAATGAATGCCTTACTACTTCCGGAAATGAATCGGATGGACGCAAACATATCATTTCTCCCCACGATGCCTCTTTTGTAGAGGGCATTAAACAGATAGCTGTTGTAACAAAGAACGGAGCTGTCGGAGAAATACTGTCTACCGCTCTGTTTGCCGCCAGTCCGGAACAACGCGAGGCTTTGCTTGTAAATCTTCGTCCTTTACTTATCGACTACTTCCTTATTGGTTATTAGACGACTGGATTTTTCCTTTTTGGGATGATAAAACGGACTTAGAGTAGCCTTTTGACCATATTATTCCATTTATCGGTCTATTTCTTTTATTACTTCTGTTGATTTTTGGTTTTCTTTGTACCATCGATTATCAATCTAACTTTTATATGAAAAATAAGATTTTATTAGCAGGGCTTTTTTGCTGTAGCCTTATTTCAACAGAAGCACAAGTATTACTGGATAAGAACGCTGGTAAAAACAGTTTCCCTATTGTTTCTCCGTCTGCCAATGTAGTGGTTTGTTTTGATGGAAAGGATGAGACTGTGGTTCGTAAAAGTGTGTCTTTATTTACAGATGATGTCCGTCGCGTGACAGGGCAGGATCTGAAAGCACAAGCAAGTAATCCGGGTGAGGTCTCGGCTCGTTATGCTATTATTGTAGGGACAGCCGGAAAAAGTGCTTGGATCGATGCGTTGACAGCTAAAAAGAAAATAGATATAACTCCTATCGCCGGTGGATGGGAACGGTATATGATAGAAACGGTTGATAATCCTGCACCGGGAATTAAAAAAGCCATTGTTGTAGTTGGTAGTGACAGACGTGGTACTGCTTACGGACTTCTTTCCATATCGAAAGCAATAGGAGTCTCTCCTTGGTATTGGTGGGCCGACGCTCCGATAAAACAGCAGAAAAAGCTGGCTGTCAATGTTCATAAATTCGTTTCAAAAGAACCTACTGTTAAATTCAGAGGTATTTTTATCAATGACGAAGATTGGGGACTTTACCGCTGGTCAAAGAACAATTATGAGAAGGAACGTGGAAACTTTGGACCGAAAACGTATGCACAAGTTTGTGAGTTATTGCTTCGCCTTCAGGCTAATTATCTCTGCCCGGCTATGCACGATGCGTCTATGGCATTCCACCGTATCCCTGAAAATAGATTGGTTGCAGATAGTTTTGCTATCGTTATGGGTTCCTCTCATTGTGAACCGCTGTTGTTCAATACGGCAAGCGAATGGAAACGTGATAAGATGGGGGAATGGGATTACATCAATAATAGGGCAGGGGTGGACAGTGTTCTGAGAGCTCGTGCAAACGAATGTGCTCCTTTTGAAAATGTATACACTCTGGCACTGCGTGGGTTGCACGATAGAGCGATGAACGCAAGCAATAACATGTCGGATAGAAAACAGATGCTTCAGGATGCGTTGATGGCACAACGAAAAATGTTGATCGATGCAACAGGTAAACGTGGAGAAGATATTCCGCAAGCTTTTACTCCATATAAGGAGGTATTGGATGTATATGATGAAGGTTTGGAACTGCCGGATGATGTAACGATTATATGGCCGGATGATAATTATGGATATATGAAGCGTTTGAGTAGCCCGAAAGAACAGAAACGTTCCGGACGTTCGGGGGTTTATTATCACTCTTCTTATCTGGGTAAGCCTCACGACCATCTTTGGATGAATACTACTTCGCCCACATTGATGTATGAAGAGCTCCGCAAGGCCTACGATATGACAGCAGATCGGATCTGGTTACTCAATGCCGGTGATATCAAGGCGTGTGAGTTCGCTGTCGATTTTTTCCTGTCAATGGCATATGATATCGATTCTTTCAATTTTGACAGAGCGGCTGCTTATCGGACAGAATGGTTATGTGGTATGCTGGGCGACGAATACCGTAATGAATATCAAGATGTGCTCAATTCATTCTATAAACTGGCCTTCGCCCGCAGACCGGAATTTATGGGATGGGGCTATCAGTGGGCTACCGACAAGCATGGAAGAGAGCGGAATACAGATACTGATTTCTCTTTGACGAATTATAGAGAAGTAGATTCTCGCCTGAGTGAATATCGTCGAATCGGAAGTATTACAGAGGAAATTTTAAATAAATTACCGGAAGAGAAAAAGGCATGTTTTTATCAGTCAATGTATTATCCGGTGAAAGGATGTGAACTGTTGAACAGAATGATACTGGACGGACAGAGAAATCGTTGGTATTCCATTCAGCAAAGAGCAGCTACCGGAGAATTGGAAAAAACGGTGAAAGCCTGCTATGACAGTTTGCAAGTGATAACAAAAGGGTATAATTCGCTGCTTGGTGGTAAATGGAATCATGTAATGACTATGAAACAAGGATTCGCTGCTGCTTATTTTGAACTTCCGGCATTGAGAAAAGCTTCATTGGCACCTACTGCTGTGTTGGGAGTAATGGCAGAGGGAGAAGATGTGCTGAAGGGACTGAAGAGTTTCCATTCATTGCCTTGCTTCAATACTTATCTGCGTCAGTCTTATTATGTAGATGTTTTCAATAAAGGAGCAAGTCCGTTGAAATGGAAAGCATCTGTAACGGATAGCTGGATACTGTTGAGTAAGAAAGCGGGTGAGACTTCCACAGAGGAACGGATTGAAGTATCGATTGACTGGGAAAAGGTTCCGACCGGCGAAAAAGTATTTGGGGTACTGGAGATTACTTCCGCCCAAGGTGAGAAGGAAAATGTTTATGTTTCTGTATTTAATCCTTCCTCTCCTTCATTGGCCGAAATGGATACTTTATTTGTAGAACATAACGGATATGTTTCTATCGATGCGGCAAGCTTCCATCGGAAAGTGGAAAATAAAGCAATCAAAATGCGATCAATACCTAATCTGGGTATCGAAAATACGGCTATTCAGTTAGGTGATCCGACAGCTGCGCCGCAACGAACTGCAGGGCGTAGCACGCCACGTCTGGAATACGATTTCTATACTTTTGAGCAAGGTTCAGTTGATGTTTATACCTATGTGCTGCCTACATTTGTGACAAGTAAGGATAGAGGATATGCCGGACACGAAGCTACGAACATTGAAACTAAATATGGAGTGTGTATTGATGAGGGCCCTGTACTGAATCCGTCTACTTCTTCTTTTGAGTATGCGCAAATTTGGTATGAGAGTGTATTGAAAAACTGTAGAATCAATAAAACAACTTTGCATATTGACAAACCGGGTAAGCATACAGTGAAAATTATTTGTGGAGATGCCGGAACAGTACTGCAAAAGATTGTATTAGACTTTGGAGGAATGAAACGTTCCTATTTTGGGCCACAACCGACAAGGAAATAGAGTTGTTTGATTAATAGGTAGTTAAGGATTGCCATAGTTGTTATGATTATGGGTGATAGGGTTTGTATTCAATCTTTATTTACCAAGTTATGCGAATCAGTATTCAGTTGCTGATTCGCATATATCCTTTGCCAAATAATACCAAGATGAAAAAACACTTTTTACTTATACTCTTTTTGCTTTTGGCCACAGTTGTTGAGGCTAATCCGGTAAAGCAAATGTTGGAACGTTTCCAGAAAGGTCTTTCCAACCGATTTAAAATTGAAATCCGTTCTTCTTCTGATCAGGGCGATTACTTTGAGCTGTATGGTGGTGGGCGAAAAGTCACAGTCCGTGCTAATAATTATGTGAGTGCTGCTTTTGGCATTAATTGGTATCTGAAGTATTATTGCCATGCTCATGTGTCTTTTTGTGAGGACAGATTACCGGATTTACCTGTGGATCTGCCTCAGGTGAAAGAACGCCATGAAACGGTATTATCCGACAATTTCTATATGAATTATTGTACTTTTAGCTATACTACAGCTTTTTGGGACTGGAAACGTTGGGAACGCGAGATAGACCTGATGGCTCTAAGCGGCATTAACATGCCGATGGCCATGGTTGGGGCAGAAGTTGTGTGGCGGAATACATTGTTGAAGTTTGGATATACACTTCCTGAGGTGAAAGAGTTTTTGTGTGGTCCGGCTTATTTCGGTTGGTTGTTGATGGGGAATTTGGAGAATATCGGCGGTCCTCTGCCTGATGAATGGTTTAAGGAACAGACCGTTTTGCAGAAGAAAATACTTGCCCGTATGCGTGAGTATGGGATGAAACCCGTTTTTCAGGGATTCTTTGGAATGGTTCCGTCCTCATTGAAAGAAAAATATCCGGAAGCACATTTGGTAGAGCAAGGACTGTGGAATTCACTTCAACGCCCACCGGTACTCGATCCTGCTGATCCATTGTTTGAGCAGATGGCAAAGGTATGGTATACTGAATATGAGAAGCTTTATGGTAAAGCTGATTTGTTTGGCGGTGACCTTTTTCATGAAGGTGGGAAAACCGGGGGGATTGATGTTACGGATGCAGCCCGTCGGGTACAAACAGCTATGAAGCAATATAACCCGGATGCGACTTGGGTGATTCAGGCATGGTTGGGAAATCCGAAAAAAGAATTGTTGGCAGGGCTTGATAGAAAGCATACACTGATAGTTGATCTTGCTGCTGAGTTTTGGGATAACTGGCGGAAACGCAAGGGATTTGACGGGTTCCCTTGGTTATGGTCGCATATTTCCAATTATGGAGCTAATATTGGGCTACATGGACGTTTGGATGCTATAGCTACTGGTCCAATAGATGGTCGGAAAGACCCAGAGGCATCACCAAGTATGAAAGGAACCAGTTCTACACCGGAAGGAATAGAAGTGAATCCGGTGGTTTTTGATTTGTTGAATGAAATGCGCTGGCGTTCGGAATATTTGGATATTGATACTTGGCTGAAAGAGTATTCCGTACGTCGTTATGGGGCGGAAGATGAGAATTTGAAAAAGGCGTGGATCATTTTTCACCGTACAGCTTATGGAACTTATTCCGGTCATCGCCGTCCATCAGAGTCTGTATTTTGTGCACCTCCTAGTTTAAAAAGGGATAAAATTACGGCTTCTGCCTGGAGCCAATGCCGAATCTTTTATGATCCGGATCTTTTCGCCCAGGGAGTAGGACTATTCTTGCAGAGTGCAGATCATCTGAAGCAGACGTCAACTTATCAGTATGATGCAGTCGATTTCGTCCGTCAGTATCTTGCGGATTTAGGACGGGAAGCATATTACAATCTGGTGGATGCTTATCGGGCGAAAGATACGAAACAGTTTGATTACTGGTCGGAGAGGTTTCTGCAGCTGATTAAGGATCAAAATGAGTTACTGTCCACTCACAAATGCTTCTTCGTGGGACGCTGGCTGGATATGGCCCGTTCGAAGTCAAAGCAGCCTGAATTGCAGGATTTGTATGAGCACAATGCCCGTATGCTGATCGGGACATGGACGGAGACGCTTAGTCCGGTGCGCGACTATGCCCACAAGGAATGGGGCGGACTGTTGAAGGATTATTATCTGCCTCGCTGGACTAATTACATCGCTTATCTTAAAGGTACATTGGAAGGACGTTCACTTACTGTTCCGAACTCGTTTCAAGTGGAGAAGGCGTGGGTAAATGCACATAATAAGTATGTGCTTGAGACCGGTGTTGATCCAGTGGAGACAGCCAAGAGAATGTATCGTAAATATCATATTTAATCATTACTCAAAAATAGTATTATGAAAGGATTGTTGAAAACAGCTGTATTATTGGCTACATTCTGCGCTACAGTCATGGCTTGTGGAGGTGGGAGAGAGTGTACTAAAATCTGCCAAACCTAATTATGTACGGGTTAAGAAATTGGCTAATGATGGTTATATCATGTTCTATCACAACAATCAGATTGGTGCCAGTTGTTCTTATGCGACCAGTACGGACTTTAAAACATGGAGTTATAAAGGCAAGTTGTTTGCCAATTACAGTATTATCGACAGTAAAGGTGAAAAGAATGACCGGCGTTATTCAAATTGTGATGGGCTAGTACTTTCCAACGGAGATATTTTGGCCGTAGCCTCCTATAGGGCTAATAATGGGTATAGAGACTTGCCTAAAGATGCAGGTATTGAAATGAGGCGTAGTACCGATAATGGCGTTACATGGAGTGAACCGGTCTCAGTGTATCAGGGTGTCAACTGGGAGCCGTATTTGCTGGAATTGTCTTCGGGAGAAATCCATTGCTATTTCACGGACAGTAGCCGTACGGGTATTGAAGGCAAAGATACCGGAACTGCAATGGTCATATCCAGAGATGGCGGTCAAACGTGGACGCCTTCATTTGGTAGTATCCCTTACTATGTGATACGGATGAAGTGGGAGCAAGACGGAAAAACATACTTCAATCATCAGATGCCGTCTGTTATTCAACTTAAAGGTAGCAATGAACTGGCGGCTGCTGTAGAAACTAATAACCGTGGAACATATTATATATCACTGGCTTATTCCGGTGAAGATGGTGAATGGGATCATCTTGATGCGGATCAGGAAGGACCGGCTGATAGCGACAATCTGTCTTTTTTAGGTAGCGCTCCATATTTATCTCAGTTTCCATCGGGTGAGACTGTGCTTTCGTATAACAAATCTTCTACTTTCTATATGAAAATGGGGGATGCCAAAGCGCGTAATTTTGGAAGTGCTTATTCACCATTTTCGGGTAAGGGATATTGGGGAACGCTGAATCTGGAAAATTCGCATCAATTGGTGGGAGCGATGCCTGATACTTCTAATGGAACAATCATGTTATCACAATTTATTCTTAATCATCGTATTGATGCAATATGCCGCAGTGTAAAGGTAGATGGCAACAATCAGGAATGGGCGAATACGGACCATGCGCTTTTTGTCGGAGAAAAATCGCAAGTGCAGGGAACTCTCCGCTGTTCGTGTGATGACAAGAATGTATATTTCCTGGTGGAAGTACTTGACCGGAGCTTACTGAGAGGTGATTATGCTACTGTTTATCTCTCTCCGGATGATAGTAAAAGTTTG
>PPYE01662583.1_pt1 | contig 27654 bp, 32 predicted proteins | sample 1559881 | NCBI WGS metagenome assembly PPYE01 (sample SAMN08240022, study PRJNA423297) | Human gut metagenome, whole genome shotgun sequencing project. | reverse complement strand
AATGCTCCTTTTGATTTGATGAGAACAGTATACTACAGAAAAGAAATATAGTCCATTTATTTAAAAACTTTTGTACTAGAACTGGTAAGATATCAAAAAAGAGATTTACAGAAAGCTGCAGGAGCCGAATATGATGTTCTGAGCAGCGCTCAGATGATCCAGTCAGAAAAAAACAGACATGGAGAACTTGGGAAATATACAGAGTACATTAGTCATAGCATGTCGCTACAAAATAAAAAGATCGTGAACTTTAATGCACATATATGGGGATTATAGACAGTGCACATGGAATGTAATCAAGAGGTTTGTTCCTCTTGATTACAAAGAAGACCAGATACTTTCATCTGTCAAGGACGAAGCCACAAGTGGTGCAGGGCATCCTTGACAGATGAAAGTATCTGGTCAAAAGCACAGCCAAGAGGAATAAGCCGGAGTCTGCCCAGAAGAAAAACTGGGCTTGCTTCGAATACAAAAAAGAGTTATATTAAATCCAAAAGTCATTGCCTGATATTTTATCAGAGCATCGTGGGTGGACTCTACACCATTATTTCCGAAGGTAAATTTACGCAATCTTGAGAAAATGTAAGCTTGCTTTTTGCCAGGAATTTACTATACTTTAATTAACGGGACTCATACTTTTAAAAAAAGTAGAAAGGGAAAGGCTATGAAATGGTTCAAAGAACATAAGAAAGCAGCAAGTATCGGATTGTTTCTTCTTGTCCTGGTCCTGATCGGCTGTGGAGTCGCATTCAGCGGTTCGGGAAATGGATCAGATCAGAAGGAACAGGAAGCATCTGTAACAGATGAAAAAAATCCAACGGATCCAGTTCTTCCAGTAGCAGTCAGAGTAAGCCGCAGCATACACATACCTGGGTAGCCCAGACAAAATGTGTGTACCATGAAGCAACGGGACACTACGAAAATAAGTGGGTACAGGATTCCGCAGCTTGGGATGAACCAACTTATGAAGAACGTTATGTATGTTATAAATGCGGTAAAGTTATGACCGCTGACATGGATCCTGTAGTACATGTTGCTGAATGTGGAGGTTCTTATGGAGTTGAATCCATTCAAACTGGAACAATTCACCATGAAGCAACGGGACATAATGAGCAGAAATGGGTGCAGGATTCTGCAGCGTGGACAGAGACTGTTACTACTGGATATAAATGTAGTGGCTGTGGAGCGACAAAATAAATTCATATTCTTTAGGAAAAAACTATGAAATGGTTCAAAGAACATAAGAAAGCAGCAAGCATCGGATTGTTTCTTCTTGTCCTAATCCTGATCGGGTGCGGGGTCGCAAAATCCAACGGATCCAGTTCTTCCAGTAGCAGTCAGAGTAAGCCGCAGCATACACATACCTGGGTAGCCCAGACAAAAAGTGTGTACCATGAAGCAACGGGACACTACGAAAATAAGTGGGTGCAGGATTCCGCAGCTTGGGATGAAGATGTTTATGCAACAAAGGTGATCTGTAATTGTGGAGCAGTGTTTGATTCAGTTGATGCATGGGTGCAACATACTGATGAAGGTTGTCATCAAGGATATTATGTGGATGATGTAAAGACTGGAACAGTCCACCATGAAGCAACTGGTCATAATGAACAGAAATGGGTGCAGGATTCCGCAGCATGGACAGAGGCTGTTACTACTGGATATAAATGTAGTGGATGTGGAGCGACAAAATGAAAAAGCAGAAAAGAAAATAGAGAAATAAGCTAGGGAAAGACTTTGCAGATGCAGAGTCTTTTTTTCATACCCTAAATACAAAAAAAGAAAGGAAAAAGTCATGAAAGTAGGAAAAAGACTAACCGCTTTCTTCCTGGCAGGGATGCTGATCCTGACCAGCAATGTGACTGGCTTTGCCGAAGAAACTACGGCAGATCAACAGCCGGAAGAAGCAAAGAGTACCTATCTTCTGACCGTAGATGCAGAAGATAGTACAGTAACCGTAAAAGGTGATCATGTTGAGCAGAAGACTGCATCAACTTATCAGATTGAAGTGCGAAGTGAGGTAGTAGCAAGCGTTGTTCCTGCGGACGGAAAGGAAATAAAGGAAGTCCGTGTCAATGAAGAGCAGATGGATCTTGCAGATGGAACCGTTACCTTTTCTATGCCGGAAAAAGACAGCTTGCTGCAGGTAATCCTGAAAGAAAAAGAGCAGGCTGCCGAAGAAACGGAAGAACCAAAGCAGGAGGTAACGCAGACAGAAGAATGGGAACTTCCGGATGAGAAGGAATACCAACAACGGTTACAGCTTGCAAAGGCATTAGGCATGGAAGACTGGCTGGATGAAGAGGGATGGCTGGATGATGGCTACTTTGCCGGAAAGAGTGATCTGGAATTAACAGAAAGTGGTGTAGTGCCATTGATTCGCAACAGTATTACGAATCCTAAAATGTCAAGAGCCGTAACTCTTTATAACAAAATTACTTACAACAATATTTCCTCTGCAGAGTTTGCGGTAGACGGAAAGCTGGCCTTTTGCTTGGAGTACGCAAAGACAACCCCACCAGCAGGGACGGCAACGGGAACACCAACCGAGATTACAAATTCCGGAGTAAAAGCTGCCATGTATTATGGCTACACTGGACCGGCTGCAGCACAGTATAATTTCAGCAGCACCTCTCAGGCCGTTCTGGTCACGGCCATACTGAGCAGCTACTACTACAGTGGACAGTCTCCGTTTTCAAGTGCAACCAGTGGAAATGCACAGAGTACCGGATTTACAGCTTTTTATAACTTTGTCGAAGCACATAAGGCTTCCGTACCATCCTCCTTTAAAGCCTATGCGGTAAGTACGGGTTCAAATACCCAGCATTTAGGATATTGGACGTACGCACCAACCGGAACCATGTATCTGAAGACATCGGCTAATACAGCAATGACGGACAATAATAGCTGCTACAGTCTTGGAAATGCAGTCTATGGGGTATATTCCAACTCGGCCTGTACTACAAAAGTAAAAGTAGGAACGTTGACTACTGGAACGAACGGTGTATCCAATCCGATCTCAGTCAATGAAGGAACGTATTATCGATCCACAATTTGATCCCGATCGTGAAAAGAAGATATTCAAAATGTATGTGTCGATCCCGGAAGAAGAGGAAGAGCGTCTGACAGCGAAAGAAAAAGTCGGACATCTGCGGTTTGAATGAAACCATTGAGGGCAAAACGCACCGATCAGAATATTGGTGAATGATTCGATGTAAACACCCCTGCTTTGTGGAAAAGACAGAAATTCCACAGAGCAGGGGTGAATTTGGTGAAAAACTCTTTGCAAATACAGCGGGGGTGTGAAAAACCAGGTTCTATATTTATGAAGAAGTTTCGCTTAAGACGCTCCGAGTTTCCGGGGCGTTTTCCTGGTGATATCCATTACGACGTATACTTGCGAAAACAGATCCGGAAATATTATGCCATACGCTGAAGATTGCTCCCGGGAGCGTTGCAAATGGATTGGCTGCAAAATTGGCAGTGGCAAGTGTGATCGCAAGACCGCTGTTCTGCATCCCGACTTCGATCGCAATGGCAGTAGCTTTTGTATATTCCACACGAAAAAGTCTGGAAGCTCCAAGTCCAAGCCCCATGCCTGCAAGATTGTGAAGCATTACAATTCCGAGAACCGCAAAACCGGATGTCAGGATCTTTTCTGCATTGACAGCTACGATGCCGCTGATGATCATGACGATCGATACAACGGAAATAAGAGGCAGAATGCCGGAAATTTTTTCAATCTGCCTGCCGATGATCCATCGCAGAAAAATGCCCAGGAGTACCGGGATCAGAACGACCTTTACCACCGAAATTACCATACTGAAGAAGGAAACTTCCACCCATGCACCGGCAAGAAGGTATACCAGCAGCGGTGTCATCAGCGGTGCGGCAAGCGTGGAGGCAATGGTCATCCCGACTGAGAGAGCAACGTCACCACCGGCAATATAAGTGATGACATTACTTGCAGTTCCACCCGGGCAGCAGCCAACCAGGATCACTCCCAGTGCAAGATCAGCCGGAAGGTGAAATGCCATTGCGAGAAGCCAGGCAATGACCGGCATAAGTGTATATTGAGCAATAAAACCAAGGATCACTTCTTTCGGTCTGGTAAAGACAACTTTAAAATCTCCCATATGAATAGTCAGCCCCATGCCGAACATGGCAACACCCAAAAATACAGAAGTATAAGTGGTCGTCCACGCAAATCCGTCACGCCAGAAAAAGGCAAGAACGGAAAAGCAGATAATGATCAGTCCGATATATTTTGTGAGCAGGGATGCAATTTTTTCAAGCGGATGTAAGAGTCTGCTCATAATGACACCTCGTAGCTGAAATTATCGATCAGCCGGGTCTTCCCGATGTAGACAGCCATTGCTACAAGCACATTCCGGTCAACACGCTCTACCGGCTGCATTGTCAGTGCATCTACCATGGAAATATAATCAATCTTTGCCAGTGGTTCTGCTTCAATTACAGCACGCATGGCAGCCAATACCTGTTCTGCGTCCATGCCTGTCTGAATGATCTGCTGCCCTGTCCTGACTGCTCTTGAGAGGCAGAGTGCGGCAGATCTTTCCTGAGTATTTAAATAAGTATTTCTGGAAGATTTCGCAAGTCCGTCTTCCTCCCGGATGATCGGGCATCCGATGATCTCGATATCAAAATTCAGATCCAGTACCATCTTGCGGATGATCGCAAGCTGCTGGGCATCCTTCTGTCCGAAGTAAGCACGATCCGGTGTCACGATGTTGAAAAGTTTTGACACAACGGTGCATACGCCTTTGAAATGAATGGGTCTTGTCTTTCCACAAAGCGTTTCGGAAAGCAGATCAATGCTGACAAATGCGTGTGGGTCATGGTACATTTCTTCCGGTGACGGACAGAAAATAAGATCTGCACCGATCCGTTCGCAAAGCTGGCTGTCCCGTTCAAAATCTCTCGGATATGCCTCAAGATCTTCATTTGGTCCGAACTGCGTCGGATTTACAAAGTCGGACACAACGACGATATCATTTTCCTCCCGGCATTTCTGGATCAGGCTTGCATGACCTTCGTGCAGAAAGCCCATTGTCGGGACGAGTCCGATAGATTTTCCGTCTTTCTTCCATTTCTTAATCAGTTCTTTCGTTTCATTGATAGTTGTTGTTATCTGCATGTTTTTTCTCCTCTTTTTAAGATTCGGAGATAGGCTCTTTTCTGAAGTCACTGTTGTCCCGGAAAACTATTTGGATGATAGTGGAACTTTTTATGTGTCCATATCTTTGAGAAGCCCGTGGCGTTCGTAGTTCGTCACGCGGCTGATCTGATTCTTTTCATCTACGAATACAACCGCAGGTTTATGTGATGCAGCTTCTTCGGATGAATACTGTCCATATGCCATAATGATGATCTTATCACCTGTGCTGACACAACGTGCAGCAGCACCGTTCAGACAGATCATGCCGCTCCCGCGTTCTCCGCTGATCGTGTATGTTTCAAAACGACTGCCATTATTGACATCGACGATCTGGACTTTTTCATATTCCAGAATACCGGCTGCCTCAAGCAGTTCTTCATCTACCGTGATGCTTCCGACATAATCCAGTTCTGCCTGAATGACAGTTGCCCGGTGGATCTTTCCTTTTAACATTTCAATTGTCATTTTTTATCCTTTCCTTCTGGAAAGACTTCAGTTTCCAATGATGAAAAAATCTTTGATAAAATAGAATGTTAGACTTTTTCGAAGGTTCTGAGTCTTATTTCCTAAAAATATAAGCTCTTGCACTTTTGCAATGATCTCTGGTTTCAGATGAGATTTCAGTGATTCAGTCAGAGTATAGTTCTGTATCGACAGATACTATCTCCGCAGATGATTATAAAAAAGGAAGCGATAAATGTCAATGAGGGATGGGAATGTTTGCCTATTTATGCACACTATGATAAAATGAAGTCAATCCGGGGAACCTAATTCCAGAGAAAGAAGCAGACTTAGGATGAGGTGGCCTGATGGAGAAAATGTACTGGGATCAGTTTCTGCACAGCGGAAAGATCAAGGATTATCTTAGTTATAAAAATTGTATTGCAGACGGTCAGTCTTCAGAATGGGAAGATGACGGCAGAAAGAAGGAACAACGTGAACCAGATCGTATTGACAGGGATGGTGCTTTCGACGACTCCGGTGGGGGAATATGACCGCCGGGTCGTTTTGCTTACAAAAGAACAGGGAAAAGTATCGGCATTTGCCAAAGGCTCGAGAAGACCGAACAGTCCGCTTGTCGGAGTAGTGAACCCGTTTACATTCGGTGAATTTACCATGTATGAGGGAAGAAGTTCTTATACGATCCAGTCGGCAAAGGTGATCAATTATTTTTCGGAACTCCGGGAGGATGTGCTGGGAGCGTATTATGGTTTTTATTTTCTTGAGGTTGCGAATTATTATGCGAGAGAATTTAACGACGAACTCGAGATGCTGAAGCTTTTGTATCAGACGATGCGGGCGTTGACGAATCCGCATATTCCGGATGCCCTGATCCGGTGCATTTATGAACTGAAGATCCTGACGATCAACGGACAGGGACCGCAGGTCTTTCAGTGCGTGAATTGTGGGAATAAGGCAGAAACAGCAGTCTTCAGTGCCGGCAGAGGAGGACTGGTCTGTGAAACATGTGCCGGTGAAGTGCGGGACGGTATCAGACTGGCTTCTTCCACATTATATAGCATGCAATACATAGAAAGCAGTAAAGTAGAACATTTGTATACCTTTAACGTGAAGCCGGAGATTTTGCAGCAGCTTTCAAAAGTGACAGAACGGCTTATGGGACTTTACGTGGATCGGAAGTTTAAGTCGCTGGAAATTCTGGAAACGTTGCTGTAAGAGGTCTTGCAAAATAGTCCGTAAACCGCTACAATAGAAAACATTGATGCGGTGGGCGTTTCAGCGTGTATCAAATGATGGAAAATGAAAAAGAATGCGAGGAACATAAAATGGTTGAAAAGACAATGGACAAGATCGTAGCACTTGCGAAATCGAGAGGATTTGTATATCCGGGTTCAGAGATCTACGGTGGACTTGCGAATACATGGGATTATGGAAATCTCGGTGTAGAGCTTAAGAATAATGTAAAAAAGGCCTGGTGGAAGAAATTCGTTCAGGAGAACGCGTATAATGTGGGTGTAGACTGTGCCATCCTTATGAATCCACAGACATGGATCGCATCCGGACATCTTGGAGGATTCAGTGATCCGCTGATGGACTGTAAGCAGTGTCATGAGCGTTTCCGTGCAGATAAGATCATCGAAGATTTCTGTGCAGAAAAAGGAATTGAGATTGAAGGTTCTGTAGATGCATGGTCTCAGGAAGAGATGAGTTCATTTATTGAAGAACATCAGATTCCATGCCCGACCTGTGGAAAGCATGATTTTACAGATATCCGTCAGTTTAATCTGATGTTCAAGACATTCCAGGGTGTTACAGAAGATGCAAAGAATACAGTTTACCTTCGTCCTGAGACAGCACAGGGGATCTTTGTAAACTTTAAGAATGTACAGCGTACATCCAGAAAGAAACTTCCATTTGGTATCGGTCAGATCGGAAAGTCTTTCCGTAATGAGATCACACCGGGTAACTTTACATTCCGTACCAGAGAGTTTGAGCAGATGGAGCTGGAGTTCTTCTGCAAACCGGATACAGATCTGGAGTGGTTTGACTACTGGAAGAATTTCTGCCTGAACTGGCTGTCATCTCTTGGCCTGAAAGAGGATGAAGTGCGTTATCGTGACCATGATAAGGAAGAGCTTTCTTTCTACAGTAAGGCAACTACAGACGTAGAGTTCCTTTTCCCGTTTGGATGGGGCGAGCTGTGGGGAATTGCAGACCGTACAGATTATGACCTGACGCAGCATCAGAATGTATCAGGACAGGATCTCACATACTTTGATGATGAGACAAAAGAAAAATATATCCCATATGTAATTGAACCATCACTGGGAGCAGACCGTATGGTACTTGCGTTCCTGTGCAGTGCTTATGATGAAGAGAACATCGGAACAGAAGAGAAGCCGGATATGCGTACCGTATTGCATTTCCATCCGGCACTTGCTCCGGTTAAGATCGGTGTCCTTCCACTTTCCAAAAAGCTGAATGAAGGAGCAGAAAAGGTATATACTGAGTTATGTAAGTATTATAACTGCGAGTTCGATGATCGTGGAAATATCGGTAAGCGTTACCGTCGTCAGGATGAGATCGGTACTCCATTCTGCGTAACTTATGACTTTGATTCTGAAGAAGACGGAGCAGTTACAGTACGTGACCGCGATACGATGGAGCAGGAAAGAGTGAAGATCGAAGATCTGAAAGCATATTTTGAAAAGAAATTTGAGTGGTAGAATATTTGCCTTTCTCCGGAACGAAAGTTGTGCAGTCTTTCGGGGAATTATGGAAAGCCGGATCAGATCTCATACGAGAGATGACCGGCTTTTCGGTTAGAAAAAGACTCTTTTAGATGTGAGAAGATTTTGTGAGTATCTGTGGAGAGAGCAGTACCATACAGATCAGATGGAAACAGATCAGAAGAAAATAAGGAGGAGATTTCAATGGAGAGAAAAAATGCATGGAGTCAGTACAGTGCAGAGGAACTGAGCCGTCTTGAGGCAGTAAATGAGGATTATAAGGCCTGCCTGGATGCCGGAAAGACAGAGCGGGAATGTGTACGTCTTACGATTGAAAGAATTGAAAAAGAAGGGTATAAGAACCTGAAAGAGGTCATCCGAAACGGTGAAAAAGTACAGGCAGGAGATAAGGTATACGCAGTATGCATGGACAAGACCATCGCAATGTTCCATATGGGAACAAAGCCACTGGAAGAGGGAATGAATCTTCTCGGAGCCCATATAGATTCCCCACGCATTGATGTAAAGCAGAACCCACTTTATGAAAATGATGAATTTGCTTATCTTGATACACATTATTATGGCGGAATTAAGAAGTATCAGTGGGTTACACTTCCGCTGGCACTGCACGGAGTGATCGCAAAAAAGGATGGAACAGTTGTAAATGTCAGCATTGGAGAAAAGGAAGATGATCCGGTTTTCGTTATTACAGATCTGCTGATCCATCTTGCAGCAAAGCAGATGGAAAAGAAAGCGTCCACAGTTGTTGAAGGAGAAAAGCTGGACCTGCTGATCGGAAGTCGTCCGATCGAACAGGATGAGAGTCTGGAAGAGAAAGAAAAAGAAGCTGTCAAGGCAAATGTAATGAAGCTGCTGAAAGAGTATTATGAGATGGAAGAGGAAGATTTTCTTTCTGCAGAACTGGAGATTGTTCCGGCAGGAAAAGCACGTGATTGTGGTCTGGATCGCAGCATGGTGCTTGCATACGGACAGGATGACCGTGTGTGTGCTTTCACATCTCTTTTTGCAATGCTGGATGTAGAAGCCGTGGAGCATACAGCCTGCTGTATTTTAGTGGATAAAGAAGAGATCGGAAGCGTTGGTGCGACAGGTATGCATTCCCGTTTCTTTGAAAATACAGTTGCAGAGCTGGTGGCACTGACGGAAGGTGAGTCAGAACTGAAAGTCAGAAGAACCCTGATGAATTCCAGAATGCTCTCTTCTGATGTCAGTGCAGCATATGATCCGATGTATGCGGAAGTCTTTGAAAAGCGTAGTGCGGCATTCTTCGGAAAAGGTCTTGTATTTAATAAATTTACAGGATCACGTGGAAAGAGCGGATCGAATGATGCAAATGCAGAGTATCTTGCAAAGATCAGAAATGCAATGGATGCACAGGCGGTGGCATATCAGTTTGCAGAACTTGGAAAAGTAGATGCGGGCGGTGGAGGAACGATCGCCTATATCATGGCAAATTACGGAATGGAAGTCATTGACAGCGGAGTTGCCGTGCTGAGCATGCATGCTCCATGGGAAGTGACGAGCAAAGCCGATGTATATGAGGCATATAAAGGATACAGGGCATTCATTGAAGAAATGTAAAGCAGAATAGTGCCGGAGGTATTATGGAACTACAGACATGGATCGTACTGATCATAGAGCTGATTGGAACGGTGGCATTTTCAGTTTCGGGAGCTATGGTCGGAATGCGGAAGCAGATGGATATTTTCGGAGTGATCGTGCTTGGAGTTGTAACAGCAGTCGGTGGCGGAATGATGCGGGATGTGTTCCTCGGACAGATACCGGGAGCCTTTACTAAACCGGTTTATGTAGAGGCGGCAGTGGTGTCTGCGGTCATTCCGTTTGTATTGCTGTATGTGAATAAAAAGCTGCTCCACAGCAGATACCAGATAGTGTATACAAAGATTATTTTTCTGATGGATTCACTGGGACTGGGGATTTTCACGGCAATGGGGGTTTCAACGGGTGTGGGAGCAGGATATGAAAAAAATATGTTTTTTCTCTGCTTCCTCGGAACGCTGACCGGTGTTGGAGGTGGTCTGCTGCGGGATATGATGGCAGGGGTTCCACCCTATATTTTCGTAAAGCATGTCTATGCCTGTGCATCGATTGCCGGGGCGGTCTGCAGTGTACTGGTTTACCGTCGGTATGGGCAGATTCCGTCCCTGATCACCGGAACAGCAGTGACGTTGCTGATCCGGCTTGCAGCTGCACATTACCGTTGGAATCTTCCCTGTGTGAAACTGGAGGAGGGACGGAGCAGTATAAATGAGCCGGGGACAGACAAAGCAGGGTCATTCTACCACCAGTGTGCAAGCACACGTGGTTTCAGACCTTTTGACCCTGACAGCATAAATAAAGGACAGATCAGACAGAAAAGCTATAATATTCGACATGGTGTGCAGTAACGAATCTGAATGAGGCATAAATGAACAAAAAAGCATTGTAAAGATTGTACATAATTACGAACAAAACGCTTGACTCAACCATGTAAAACTATTAAAATATTATATGCGAATTAATGTAAATTTATTTGTAAAAAATTATTTTAGGAGGTCATTGAACATGGCAAAATGGGTTTATATGTTCACTGAAGGTAACGCCGACATGAGAAATCTTCTCGGTGGAAAAGGCGCAAACCTTGCAGAGATGACAAACCTGGGACTCCCGGTACCACAGGGATTCACAGTAACAACTGAGGCTTGTACACAGTACTATGAGGATGGCAGACAGATCAACGACGAAATTATGGGTCAGATCATGGAAGCTATCGATAAAATGGAAGGCATCACAGGAAAGAAATTCGGAGACAAGCAGAATCCGCTTCTCGTTTCCGTTCGTTCTGGAGCAAGAGCTTCCATGCCAGGTATGATGGATACGATCCTGAACCTTGGACTGAATGAAGAAGTTGTTGAGACACTGGCAGAAGCTTCAGGCAACCCACGTTGGGCTTGGGACTGCTACAGAAGATTTATCCAGATGTTCTCTGATGTAGTTATGGAAGTTGGTAAGAAGTATTTTGAAGAACTTATCGACAAGATGAAAGAAGAAAAAGGTGTTAAGCAGGACGTTGATCTTGACGCTGATGACCTGAAGAAGCTGGCTGAGCAGTTCAAGGCAGAGTACAAGTCCAAGATCGGTTCAGACTTCCCTTCAGATCCGAAAGAGCAGTTGATGGAGGCTGTTAAGGCTGTATTCCGTTCATGGGACAACCCGAGAGCTAACGTTTACCGTCGTGATAATGATATCCCGTATTCATGGGGAACAGCAGTTAACGTACAGATGATGGCATTCGGTAACATGGGAGATGACTGTGGTACAGGTGTTGCCTTCACTCGTGACCCTGCTACAGGAGAGAACGGTCTGTTCGGAGAGTTCCTGACAAATGCACAGGGCGAGGACGTTGTTGCCGGTGTTCGTACACCAATGCACATTTCCGAGATGGAGCAGAAGTTCCCGGAAGCATTCAAGCAGTTTAAAGAAGTATGCAATACTCTGGAGAAGCACTACAGAGATATGCAGGATATGGAGTTTACTGTAGAGCATGGTAAACTGTATATGCTTCAGACACGTAATGGTAAGAGAACAGCTCAGGCTGCTCTTAAGATCGCTTGTGATCTTGTAGATGAAGGAATGAGAACAGAGGAAGAGGCTGTTGCAATGATCGACCCTCGTAACCTCGATACTCTGCTTCACCCACAGTTCGACGCTGCAGCACTGAAAGCTGCTACACCAATGGCTAAAGCACTTGGAGCATCTCCAGGAGCTGCTTGTGGTAAAGTTGTATTCACAGCTGATGACGCTGTAGAGTGGGCTGCAAGAGGAGAGAAAGTTATCCTTGTTCGTCTTGAGACATCACCAGAAGATATCACAGGTATGAAGTCTGCTCAGGGTATCCTGACAGTTCGTGGTGGTATGACATCTCACGCAGCCGTAGTTGCTCGTGGAATGGGAACATGCTGCGTATCTGGTTGTGGTGACATCACAATGGACGAAGCTAATAAGAAATTTACACTTGCAGGAAAAGAATTCCACGAGGGAGATTCTATCTCACTTGATGGATCCACAGGTGCTATCTATGACGGAATCATCCCGACTGTAGATGCTACAATCGCAGGTGAGTTCGGAAGAATCATGGGATGGGCTGACAAGTACAGAACTATGAAGGTTCGTACAAATGCTGATACACCGGCTGACGCTAAGAAAGCTCGTGAGCTTGGTGCAGAAGGTATCGGACTTTGCCGTACAGAGCATATGTTCTTCGAAGGCGACAGAATCGACGCATTCCGTGAGATGATCTGTGCAGAGACAGTGGAAGAAAGAGAAGCAGCACTTGCTAAGATCCTTCCGGAGCAGCAGGGAGACTTCGAGAAACTGTATGAAGCTCTTGAAGGTAACCCGGTTACAATTCGTTTCCTTGACCCACCGCTTCATGAGTTCGTTCCTACAGAGGAAGAGGACATCAAGAAACTGGCTGACGCTCAGGGCAAGACAGTTGACCAGATCAAAGCTATTATCGACAGCCTGCACGAGTTCAACCCAATGATGGGACACCGTGGATGCCGTCTTGCAGTTACATATCCAGAGATTGCTAAGATGCAGACAAGTGCTGTTATCCGTGCAGCAATCAATGTAAAGAAAGCTCATCCAGATTGGAACGTTAAACCAGAGATCATGATCCCACTTGTTGGAGATATCAAAGAGCTTAAATACGTTAAAAAATTCGTTGTAGAGACAGCTGACGCTGAGATCGCAGCAGCTGGAAGCGACCTTGAGTACGAGGTTGGTACAATGATCGAGATCCCAAGAGCTGCTCTTACAGCTGACGATATCGCAAAAGAAGCTGACTTCTTCTGCTTCGGAACAAACGACCTTACACAGATGACATACGGATTCTCCCGTGATGACGCTGGTAAGTTCCTTGATGCTTACTATGACGCTAAGATCTTCGAGAACGATCCATTCGCTAAACTGGATCAGGTTGGTGTTGGTAAGCTCATGAAGATGGCTATCGAACTCGGAAAACCGGTTAACCCGACACTCCACGTTGGTATCTGTGGAGAGCATGGTGGAGATCCAAGCTCTGTAGAGTTCTGCAACAGCATTGGACTTGACTATGTATCCTGCTCACCATTCCGTGTACCGATCGCTCGTCTTGCAGCAGCACAGGCAGCTATCAAAAGTAGGTAGGAGTTCTCTTTCCTTTGAATTACCGCTTGGTTTCGAGGAAGCAGCAGCCTATCGAAAGGCTAACGGACAGTATGTTCGCAAAAATCAATGGAGAGATACTACTGTAACGGTGTATATCGACCTTGATTAACAAATGAATTATGATAAGCGTATCATTAGAAATAGTGGTACGCTTATTTTTTTGCTCAAATTTGCACCTTTGATTAGTTTAGGACTTCCCTATATAATGAAGCCAGAAACGGAGGTGCTGTTTATGAAAGAGCAGACATATCATATATATCTGGATAGCCACGAAAAGACGACCTTGTTACATAGCCTTGTGGAGCTGAAAAATCAACTCATACAGCAAGGCAGATATACAGACTGCGTTGACGAGCTTATCTTTAAGGTCATAAACGCACCTGTTAAGAGGTTGAGAATTGAATATGTTTAACCCCAAAGGTTGAGCCGCTTATTCTTATTTTAGAGTAAGTGGCTTTTTTTGCGTTCTCTGCCGATTACATAGCCGCCTTGACAAAGCGGCTAAATTTATGCGAAAGGAGGACGCACTATGTCAAATTGCAAAGTAATTGCTCTGACCAACCAGAAAGGCGGTGTCGGCAAAACCACAACGGCGGTCAATCTGGGCGTTAGCTTGGCGAAGCAAGGCAAGACCGTACTGCTTGTCGATGCCGATGCACAGGCAAATCTCACAATGGCGTTGGGATATACCAAGACCGACAATCTTCCGATTACGCTATCGGATATTATGCAGGACATCATAGACGGAAAATCTGTTGATGTTCAAGAAAGTATCCTGCATACCGATGAGGGCGTTGATTTACTTCCCTCTTGTGTGGAATTGGCAGGCGTAGAAACAACCTTGATTGATACAAAAAATCGAGAAAGCGTTTTGAAAGCCTGTATCAGCGAAGTCAAAAAGAATTATGACTATGTGCTGATTGATTGTATGCCTGCACTCGGTATGCTGACGATTAACGGATTGGCGGCGGCAGACAGCGTGATTATCCCTAATCAGCCCCACTACTTTTCGATTAAAGGTTTGGAACAGTTGCTACGCTCCGTGTCAAAGGTCAAGCGGCAAATCAATCCCAATCTGCGGATTGACGGTATTTTGATGACTATGGTAATGCCACGCACGAAAATTACGCAAACAGTAATCTCAGCCGTGAAAAACGCCTATGGTCGCAATATCAAGATATTTGATACGCAGATACCGTTTTCTATCCGTGCGGTAGAAGCCACGGCAGAGGGCAAAAGCATTTTCGCTTACGACAAAAGCGGAAAGGTCGCCACCGCTTATGAGCAGTTCGGAAAGGAGGTGGCAGAGATTGGCGAGAAACAAAAGCACAGAAATCGAGCTGACTGCATACGATGACCTTTTCCAGACGGACGAGAGCCGTGAGGAAGCAAAGTTAAGCAAGATAAGGGATATTCCCATTTCGGAAATCGACGAGTTTCCAGACCACCCGTTCAAGGTTTTAATTGACGAGGATATGGAACAGCTTGTCGAGAGTATTAAGCGAAACGGTGTAATGACCCCTGCTACTGTTCGGCTCAAAGAGGACGGACGGTATGAGCTTATCAGCGGACACAGGCGAAGAAAGGCGTGTGAGCTTGCAGGGCTTGAAACGCTGAAATGCGAAGTCAAGGATTTAAGCCGTGACGAAGCCATTATTATAATGGTGGAAAGCAATTTGCAGACACTTAAACCACCTCCGTTCTTAAAATAGCCTTACGGAGCAAACCGCAAAGCGGATCTGCCCCGTAAGCTCTGTCTTGTGTCTTTTTATTGTCTGATATTAGCCTGTGATAAGAGTCAAAATCTCTTTTGCAAAGGTAATGATGACGCCGCCTGCAAGGGTCAAAAAGCCGTTTGCTCTCTGGGACGGGTCGTGAGATTTGAGCGAAAGACCAATCTGTACGATACCGAAGCCGAGCAAAATCATACCGACAGCACGGATTAAACCGAAGATAAAATCGGAAAGGTTGTTGACTACGGTAATCGGGTCGTTGGCAGCAAAGGCTGTCACGGAAGTTCCGAGTACCATTGTGACAGCGAGTACCGCCACGCAGTAATGACGAAATCCCTTTTTTAACTTGCCCGTCATCGGCAGTTTGGTGGTTTCCTTGTTCTGGGTGTTCTTCTTGTTAAAATACTTCATAGATAAATCCTCCTTAAATTTTCAATTGTTCCTCCAAGTCCTCCTCGGACAGAAGTTCATAAGATGTTTTAACAGGCTTTACGCTTACAGCGTTCTTCATCAAAGCGTTGTCAAATACAAGGGTTGTATTTAATATGCTTGTTTTGGTTGGTGCGGTCAAAATGGCAGACCGTGTTGTCCGTGAAATGATGGGCTTGTAAAGGAGGTGCAACCTATTGGAAGTCAAGATAAATAAGGAAATCCGTAACTACACGGAAAGTATGTTTTTTGGACTGTCACTAAGGCAGTTCATTTTTTCTGCCCTTGCCTGCGGCGTGGCTGTAGGTCTATTTTTCCTGCTCCGTCCGCATTTCGGAACAGAAACCCTCAGTTGGGTATGTATCTTAGGTGCTTCGCCCTTTGCGATGATGGGCTTTGTGAAATACAACGGTATGACCGCCGAGCAGTTTGTCTGGGCGTGGATTAAGTCAGAGTTTTTGATGCCGAAAAAGCTGATGTTCCTGCCAGACAATCTCTACTATGAAGCATTGAAGCCGAATATCGAAGCCCGTGAGAAAGGTTTGCCTGTTGCTCAAAAGAAGCAGAAACGGCAGACGGCGAAGGCAGAGAAAAAGAAACCAAGAAAATCAAAAAAGCGTAAGGAGGCAGACTATGATAAAAACGCTTAGAAACCTGTTCAAGCAGGACAAGGAGAAATTTGTTGTGCCGAAGTCGGTGCAGGCGGTTATCCCCATTAAGACAATCTGGGAGGACGGCATTTTCCTTGTGGGCAAGAACAAGTATGCAAAGACCTTTAAGTTTGAGGATATAAACTATGCCGTGGCAAGCCGTGAGGACAAGGAAGCGATGTTCCTTGAGTATTCGGAGCTTCTCAATGCCCTCGACAGCGGTGCGACCACGAAAATCACTATCAACAACCGCCGCTTGAATAAGGCGGACTTTGAGCAGACCATTTTAATCCCTATGGCGGAGGACGGTTTGGATAAGTACCGCACAGAATACAACAAAATGCTCCTTGATAAAGCGACAGGAGCTAATTCTATCGTGCAGGATAAGTATGTGACCATATCCGTCTGCAAGAAGAATATCGAAGAAGCACGACACTACTTTGCCCGTGTGGGAGCTGACCTTATCGGGCATTTCTCAAGGCTCGGCTCAAAATGCACCGAGCTTGACGCAGAAGAAAAGCTCCGTATCTTCCACGATTTCTACCGCACAGGCGAGGAAACGGCATTCTGCTTTGATATGGTGCAGAGTATGAAAAAAGGTCACGATTTCAAGGACTATATCTGCCCCGATACCTTTGAGTTTGAAAAGGACTATTTCAGAATCGGCAACCGATACGGGCGTGTGATTTTCCTCAGAGAATATGCTGCCTATATCAAGGATAGTATGGTAGCCGAGCTTTGCGAGCTGAACAGAATCGTAAGAAATTCCGTAGTAAAAGAAAGGCTTTTTATACGGGCAATCATAAAAAACAAGGCTTTTATTTTGATACAATTATTTGTATCAGGATAAAAGCCTTTTGTATTTCTCTTGAAAAATTAAATAGCAAGGGGGTATATCGGTGAAAAGATACCGAAAGAGATTTGCATTTTTATTCGTGTTGGGTATGATAGTTATTTTGTCTGCCTGCTCTGTCGAAAAACAATCAGGAGAAAATAACGAAGCAAATTCAACGATACAGACAAGTGAAACAGTGACCGTTACTCGTGGTACTCTCACGCCAACAGTATCAGCTCAAACAACGATTATTCAGGCATCGGATTTTGTTTTATCTTCTACTGAAAAAGGAGTTTTTGAAACTTGTGTTACAAGCGGAGATAAAATTACTGCCGGCGGTGTGATAGGAAAAGTATCCGAAAATGAAATAAAATCTCCTGTCGACGGGACGGTTATTTCAGCCACTAACTCGTCTGAAATTATTCCGAACAATTATCCCGTAGCAACCGTAAGATATACGGGCTTTGCTCTAAATGTTGAAGCAGAAAATTTTTTAAAGACTCTGCCAGAGAATACAACATTAAAAGCAAAATTTCAAGTAATCAATGGCGTTGGACCGACGGATATACTTGCCGTTGTAACACCAGCGACAGAATATGCTGAGGGCAGTTCGACAAACACCCTTTTTCCACAAAGTAATGTTTTACAATGCTTGATTGACAAAGATACTGATGTAAAGATAGGACAAAATGCTACGGTTGTTATAACGGCAGGAACAAAAGAAAATATATTATTATTACCGCTTTCGGTCATTGCTGGCAGACAAGGGAAAGGAATGGTAACTGTTATAAAAGACGGAGAGCAAATACAAACTGAGGTTACATTAGGAGCGACGGACGGAGCGTATATAGAGATATTGTCGGGCGTGGAGGAAGGAGATGTTGTTTCTTCTGTTCCCCCAAACCTTGACCCAAGGAGTAATTCATAATATGAATGATAGTAGTGGAGAAAGTTTAATCCAAATAAAAAACTTAACGGCAGCCGTTAGATTAAACAACGGCGATACTTTGGTAACTGTAAATAACGCAAGTATAGAATTGAAAAGAGGAAACAGTTACGCTATTGTCGGCAAATCGGGTTCTGGAAAGACAAGTCTTATATCTATTATCGGTTTGCTGAACCGTTCCTACAAGGGAGAATATCTTTACGATGGAGTTTCGGTATCTGCTTTGACAGACAGAGAATTGTCTATGCTGCGAGCTAATAATATCGGATTTGTTTTTCAAAACTATTCCTTAATCAAGCATTTAAGAGTTTGGGAAAATATCGAACTTCCGTTGCTTTATGCAAAAAAGAATATGGATAGAAAGCAACGCCAAGAAGTAATACGAAATCTTTTGAAAAGTGTTGGTTTAGAAGATAAAGAAAATGATTATCCTGCTAATTTGTCTGGCGGTGAACAACAAAGAGTTGCGATTGCCCGTGCTCTTACGGTATCGCCAGAAGCGAAATTAGGCGACCCGTCTGGCTTCAGAGAATGTATTGAACTTAACTATGAATAGCTTTACGCAGAGTAATTGCAACATATACAGGGAGGTGATTTGGAAAAATGAAACGAAAATACAGAAGAAAAAAAATTCGGATAGTTGGAGCAGTAGTTTTTCTTGCACTAATGATATTTAGCAGTGTCTTTGTAATATGGCAAATGAAAACTAATGAGTTTGGCGGTTTAATAGATAGAATTGAAGAAGTATTCTATGGAACGCCATTCAAAAATGCCTACAATGCTAAATCGCTGATATTAGTTGACCTTTCTAATGATGAGGTTTTTATATCAAAGCGAGAAAACGAGCAGCAGCTTCCTGCCAGTTTGGCTAAATTATTTGTTATTAAATATGCAGTAACACTTGCGGATTTAGATAGTATTGTTTCTGCAAATTATGAAGCAATTTCACTAACCAAGTCAGGCTCATCTGTGGCAAACATAAAAACAAAAGAGTATTATCTTCAAAATTTGTTTGCGGCTATGTTAGTGCCATCGGGAAATGATGCAGCTTATGTGGTTGCAGATTATTGTGGAGGACTTCTTTCGCCGCAGGCAAAAAACAGTCAAGAGCGTATCAATGCATTTATGGAGCATCTTAATGATTATCTACAGGAACAAGGATATGATGACACAGTTTTGTATGACCCAAGCGGATTTGATACGGAAGCGAGAACAACCGCATTAGACCTTAAGAAAGTTGTAGAAAGCCTTTTGGAATATCAGTGGTTTAGAGATATTGTTTCAAAAAGTTCCTACAAAGCGACATTGCCTGATGAAAGTACGCAGATGTGGAAAAATACAAATGCTTTTCTTGACTCAACATCAGACTATTATAATGGAAATGTTAAGGGGGTAAAAACAGGCTCTTTGTCTGATGATTATAATTTAGTAGTTCTTTATCAGCAACACGGAAAAGAATTTTTGATATGTAGTTTAGGGTCGAAATCCAACTCTTCACGATATGATGATGTGAATTACATTATTAAAACAATAGATGAATCGGACTATTTATCTCGTTAAAGGTTTAGATTAAAACCGAAGATGAACCTAAATACGAAAAACAAGCCTACCGAATAAAAAAACGGTGCTTTTTGGTGGGCTGTTTCTTCACGCCCGATAGACAGTTTTCCCTCCAGACCCGTTTGAGTTTGGAGGGATTTCTTATGTGTTGGTCAAGTACCGCCACTTCGCTGCTTATCAGAAGCAGCAGTTATCTACATAACACGGATTAGCGAGGAGAATCTGTTAAAAAAATCCTTGCTTCTGCGTGGCACTATTATACCCTCAAAGTAGAAGCCAAATATCTACATAATAGAAATAGAAACGCCTATATCCGCATTGGTTTGACGACCTTTGCGGATTTTCTTTTGTCGTTTTTTGTCGGAATACAGGACAAGCCTGTTTCTGGCGTGGGCTGTCGTTCCCCACCTCACAATCTGGATTTTTCAAAAAAATTCAGATTGGAGGAAAACAAAAGTGTTCGACAACACAAACCCTTATACCATTCGCATTGAGGAAACGAATGGTCAAAAACGCTACTTTGTAGCCTTTATAGATGGACAAGGTATCTTCCGAGAGTCGGAAGTATCTTATGAGGTCTATACACAGTTTTGCCGCTTTGTTAAGTGCGAGCGAAATCTGCGGAGGTCTGATGAAAGACATCTGGAGCAATCGGAACTGACCGAGGAAACGCTATGCAGGCGAGCTTTACATAAGCCGAAGCCTGTTGACGAAGCGGTTAATGATAAAATCCGCAGTGAACAGCTTGACCGAGCTATTATGGAACTGCCCGAAGTGCAAAGGAGAAGATTTAGGCTCTACTTCGATTATGGTTTGACCTACGAGCAAATCGGAAAAATAGAGGGCTGTTCAAAAATGCCCGTCAAACGCTCCATTGACAGGGCGATTGAAAAAATCCGAGAAAAAATAAAATATTTTTGATTTTAGGGGCTACTTTTAGCTTCTAAGTGTGGAAACAGGTGAAGGGATAAAAACCTTTGCCTGTTTTCCTTTGTGTGGCGAAGATGGGGCAGTTCCTTGACAACCGAATACCCATTCGCCAAATACTTCCTCTTTGTGATCCCGTGGTGTCAGTTCGCTGCTGACCGTTTGGCGACTTCCCATAGCATTTCGGGGTGTCGAGGACAAATTGAAATGCTTCCTATCATAATGCCAGACACAGGGCGGTCATAAGAACAGAGTTTTGTTTATATGCTCCCGACCTTAAATACTTCCTTGTGTTTGGCTGTTACATAGGCAGGATGCTCCTGCCTAAATCTAAATGGGAGGTCAAACACTATGGATAGAATCATTAAGCGTGGCGACATCTACTACGCAAACTTAAACCCCGTCATCGGCTCGGAGCAAGGCGGTACACGACCTGTACTTATCATTTCTAATGATACAGGGAATAAGCACAGCCCTACGGTCATTGTAGCGGCGATTACAGGACAGATTGGAACAAAGAAAAAACTACCGACACACACTATCGTACACAATGTCAATGGACTTGATAAAGATTCCATTATCTTGTTGGAGCAAATTCGTACCATTGATAAACAACGCCTGCAAGAGTATTTAGGAACTCTTGATGGGCGTTTTCTTGTTGCTGTTGATAAAGCTCTGGCGATAAGTGTCGCTCTTGAAAGAGGTGGTAAAAGTGCTTGATGTGAAAGTTGATGAATACGAAGCAGCTTTGAAGCTCATCGAGATATTGCTTGAAAAAGGAAAGATAAATCAAGCCACATATACAAATATAATGAAACACCGAAATTCGCACATTTCACAAGCGGCTTGATAAAAGATACAATATGAGCGAACAAAGCAAAGGAGGTACGCTTTATGAACACAGCAGTTAATACTAATCAGTTCAATTACAGATTTAAGCTAACAGACTATTCGCTTTTTGATAGAAACAGAGCAAGAAGGGTCGCTATTTACGGCAGAGTTTCAACGGAACACGAAGCTCAATTATCCGCTTTGGATAATCAGTTGCAATGGTATGATGACCAAGTACGCTATCACCCGAATTGGGATGTGGTTGCAAAATATATTGATGAGGGTATCACAGGAACACAGGCAAAGAAACGACCAGATTTCTTGAGAATGATTGAAGATGCCAAACAGGGCAAATTTGATTTAATCGTTACCAGAGAGGTTTGTCGTTTTGCCCGAAATGTTGTTGATACGCTTGTCGTCACAAGAGAGCTTAAAAGTATAGGCGTAGAGGTCTTTTTCATTGAGGATAACATTTGGACAATGGACGGTGACGGCGAATTGAGATTGTCGCTTATGGCTACTCTGGCACAGGAAGAAAGCCGCAAGACCTCGGAACGAGTAAAAGCAGGTCAGAAAATCAGCCGTGACAACGGTGTGCTTTATGGCAATGGTAATATCCTCGGCTATGACCGTGTGGGAGATACCTATGTTATAAATGAAGAACAAGCAGAAACGGTCAGAATGATATACGATTTATATTTGCAGGGCTATGGCTCTATGAAGATAGCAGGCATACTGACGGAACGAAAAAGGAAAACTGCTTCTGGGCTTGTAAAGTGGAGTGTATCAAATATTATGAGAGCTATCAGAAATGCCACTTATACAGGTACAAAGTGCTATAACAAATCCAGAAGCAACAATTTTCTGGAGCAGAAGCGAATTAACAATCTGGATATGTCCACTTATGAATATGTTGAGGGCGATTTCCCTGCTATCATTTCTCAAGAGATTTGGGATAAGGCACAGGAAATACGAGAAAGCAGAGTAAAGCCGTCTTTGGTATCTGCAACAAAGACCACTCATAGTAAGCGTGACTCGGCTGATGTGTGGGTGAATAAACTCCGTTGTTCGTGCGGCTCATCATTTCGAAAAAATAAGTGGCACACAAAATTAGACGGAAAAACCTCGTATGGCTATCAATGCTATAATCAGTTGAACAACGGCAACAAGAAAAAGAGAGAAGAACTTGGATTAGATACAGACGGCTATTGCGATACCAGAATGATAACCGATTGGAAACTCGATTTTATGGCGAAAGCTCTTTTAGAGCATTTATGGACAGAAAGAAGAAAATCAGTTCTTATTGCAATCGACCTTATTAAGTGTTATTATAAGGAAGAAAAAGAAATCGGTAAACAGTCTGATGTGGTGGTTGTGCAGGCAAGATTGGACAAGGCGAACACAAGGCTCACAAACCTAATTGCTATGAGAGCTGACGGCGAAATCACAAAGGACGAATATCAAGTGATGAGAACGCCGATTGATACGGAAATACAGGAGCTTCAAAAAGTACTTGAGAATATACCGACGGACAATGACAATTTGAAAGGTTTTGACTTGGACAGTATTATTTCTACGCTGAATAGCCTTGTTGATTTTAGCGGGAGTACTATCAGCCACGATGTTATAAATCAGTTCGTTTATCTGGTTACACCGACTTCTGATACTACTTTTGAATGGTATGTCAATTTGAATGGCAAACCAAATGTGAAAGCTACCTTTACGGCAGAGGGCAGGAAGAAAAACTGCTTGATAAGGTTAGAGGAAATCGAAAGGATTTCCTCGTTACATAGGAAAGAGAATGAGAGCAATGCTCAATTAATAAAAAACCCCTGTTTATTAACCTATCTGCACAGGCAGCTATCGCTAACAAATAATACACCGTAGATAATGTATCACAGGGCAAACGGTTTTATCCAGTTTTAGGGCAAAAATACTATCCAGTTAGTTTTCTCAAAACAACAGTCCTGTAACATGAAAATTTGATTCACTAATTACAGTTAATCAAGTTGTCCAAAGGTAAGAATTGACCTTGTTGGTCTGATGAAAATATCAGACTTACAAGGTCTTTTTTTGTTGGAAAAATTAGCAAAGCAGAAATAAGGTGAAGCTATATGATGTATCCTTATATGACACTGGCAGATGAAACAGAGATAGTCCATTCACAAATTATTGAAAAAGATGGAATGAGGAAAGTTATAGTCAACTTTGAACGTCCTGTAGAAAATGGGTTTGATTCGGCAAGATGTGAATTACCTGATTATACGTGGACACAGAGAGAGGGGTATTCCGATGAAGATATAGCAATGTTTGAAGAACTCTTACATTCAAATGCTCATTTATTGTACAAATATGCAAAAACAGAGAATAGAGAAAAACCTTATTTTAAGGGTTTTTAGAGGTGCTGATTTACACATAAAATGACAATTTTATGAGGAACAAAAACACTTATATAACAACAGTATGTATTGGTTAGAGGGGTGGACAAGAGTAATCCTGTGATTGTATTCCTCCATGGTGGTCGATACTGAGTGCAAGGATATTGGAGAAGAATTGCCATGCCGTAGATGGAGTTGTGGTGTGGGGCCAAATTGTAAAAGATATCTTCTTTAACGAAGAAGTTGTGAATGCACTCGACAAAACGAAACTGTCAAAAACAAAATTGGAAATTATAAAAGCAACACAGCGAGAGAATGTTTCTTCGAGAGAACTGCAATTGGTTTCACCAAGTATTTGAAAATATACCAATGGCTATCAGAATAAAATAGGTGGGCAGGCACCAATAGGACCAATAATAAAAGGATTGCTGACGAGCCCGGATTATAGTTTTCGGGATTTCAAGGCGATAATGGTAAATGGGTATCAAAAGAATCGTTCCCTATGGAGAGAAATCCTGCAGCTTGACCTGTCTGGCGTATTAACAAAGGTGGATATTCCTTATGTGATTTTACAGGGAGATACGGATATTGTAGCTTCTACCGCTACAGTAAAAGAACTGGTGCAAAGTAGCCATAATTTAAATCTACCATGTGAAATCGTAGCTAATTCCGGACATATGCCGGGCAAAGAAGGAATGGATCGCGGATATGCCAGAACAATCAAAAAAATACCAAAGCAAATGCGAACAAATTTGTTCACAGAAAGAATATGAGCAGCTTGAAAAGGCATTTTTTGATAAGGAAATAACTTGAAGAAATAGATATAAAGGGGAAGATGCATGAGGTTTGCATCGATGCCGGGAGAAAGAACTTCTTTAAAGAGTAATTTTTTTAAAAATAGTTGTTGATTTTCTTCAGAAAGATGCATATAATAATCATTAACAGAACCCAACACGCCTCTCAACGATGCGGACCACGTTGGGTCTTTTAATTTATAAAGGAGAATATTGTATGGGGGATATGAAGGAGCATCAGCCACCTATGACAATTGATGAACAGGTAGAAAATCTTAAAAGTATAGGGTTGGTTGTAGAAGACGAAGAATATGCAAAAAGAATACTAAATGATATTTCTTATTTTCGATTGGTTAAAGCGTATAGTCTTAATTTAAAATCCAGGAACGGAAATTATAATGATCAGACGACTTTTAAGCAAATTGTGGATTTATATTTGTTTAATGCTAATTTCAGACAGATTATTTTCCCGGAAATTGAAAAGGTAGAGATTAATGTAAGATGTCGAATTGCAAATTATTTTGCACAGCAGTATGGTGTGTTAGGTTATTTAGAGGCTGACAATTTTGCTGAACAGCAGTTCCATGAAGAATTTTTGAGGGATATCGAAGAAGAGATTGGTAGAAACTCAAAAGCACCGTTTGTGAAAAATTTTAGAGAAAATTATGAAGGTGGTAATTTGCCTATTTATGCATTGGTGGAAGTTTTTAGTTTCGGAACGTTATCAAAGTTTTATAAAAACATGAAAAATCCAGATAAGAAGGCGATAGCACAAACTTTTGGTGTAGGATATACATATATCGAAAGCTGGTTAGAAAGTATTTCTTATGTGCGTAATATCTGTGCACACTATGGGCGTTTATATAATGCGAAATTATCTAAAACGCCGATGTTGTATAAGGAATATGCACGAGCCGGAATTGGTAATAATAGGGTGTATGGCGTTCTTTTGTGTTTGAAACACTTATTGAAGAATGACGCTCATTGGAATTTGTTTGTAGATAAAATAGATATGCTTTTTGATAAATATGAAAGTGTGCAAATTAGTACAATGGGATTCCCGGAAAATTGGAAAGAGTTACTTCAACATAAATAGTGAATGAAATCCCGCACCACTGATGCGAGATTTCAATAATAAACATATATCAGAAGCTATCCAAACTATCCTCTGCATCCACCCATGCTTGCATCTCACCATCGAGAGCAAGCCGGGCATATTCCAGTGGATTATCAATCGCCAGAGCGTTCAGACACCGCTGAGAATTAGGTGTGGTCCGTATTCCGGATTCTGCCTGATTACAGTCAATTCGGAGGATATACCCGTTATAGTGGTTAATGTCGATGCTGTTATGCATCGGGTTGTATTCTGCGTGTATCAATTTCAGTGTTATCAGTCCTTTCATTTGAATTGGAGGTAAAAAGCCCATGGGCTTTTTTGGGACTTGAAAAACTTTTGAAATAGATATAATAATCACAAAATGTATTATTTTATAAAACAAAACATAACAAGAAATACTAAAAACAATACAATTCGTGATATTAACAGTAGTGTTGCATCTATAATCAAACATGAAATAGGCAAACACAAAGAACCATTAACAGACAGACAAAAACAGATTATAGAGCGAGTTCGCAATGGTACGGACTTTGATGTGTATTCATCTCAAAAGTTTCTGGAACTGCTCAGTTAGTGCAATATAAGGTTGTAAATTCTTATATTCAGTTCGTAATTCAGAAAGAGATTTTTCATCACCAGTGATTTTAGCATGGTCAATGTCTCTTTTTAATGACTTACGATAACGATTAATTGCTGGTACTATAACTATCCAGTTAGATTTTACCCAAGTACACATTCAGAAGTACACATTCGAACACAAGCACGTAAAATATCTACCAGTAAAAATAAGTATCATTAGCGTTAATCGGTAGACAGTCATATTATCAAATTATCAAGGAGTTATTAAGGAGCAAGGTTATAGGCAATAATGTGAGGACATTGTGAGGATAGAAACTTTGCCCCGAAAGAGGATAGAAGAGATTGCCCTTTGACAACAGGACATAAAGCTAGATTAGCATAATAGAATCCCCCTCACACATAATTAATGTGATGGGGATTTTTTACTACAAAGAAAACAGAAAGATCTATTAGTAACATCATGACAACTCGGCAAAATGCATGTTATAATAAAAAGCAAATTATATAGTGAAGATACGAAAGGAAAAAGAAAATAAGGAATTGTAGAATATGATCAACAGAGAAGATATGCTGGCGTTGACAAGGCGAATGACAGTAAAAAGAACATCCATTACCAGAATTGCAGGAAGTTATATGGATGAAGAAGGATTTAGTGAAGGAACATTTAATACTCATTTTCAGAATCTGAATCCGGCAGAAAGGGAGAAGAATCTTGCACTGGCAAAAGCAGTTCCTTTTTCTGAAACCAATAAAAATCTGAAAGAATACTGTTTTGAATCTGCAAAAGATCAGAATGGAAAAGCGACAGTGAATCCTATGCGGCAGCTTCTGATAGGGATGAGAAACTGTGGCCTCAAAAATGATGCATTGATGGATACTTTTTATGAAGTGATTGGAGAAAAATATCAGACGGACAGTTCTTATGCAATCTATGTATTTCATGACAGATATGATATTCCTGCAAAGGGAAAAGATCATGAAAGGCTGGGAGAATCAGAAAATGTGTATGAATATCTGATCTGTGTGATTTGTCCGTTAGAAGACGAATATGAACCTGGAAAGCCAGAATGTGGATTCCTTTTTCCTGCATTTGTGGATGGGGGAGCAGCATTAAACTGCGTGGATATTTATCAGAAAAATACAGAAAATCCGCATACAGAGCTGAAAGAACTGCTTGGATGCAGACTAGTGGACAACAGGAGCTTCCTGTATAATTCAAATATAGGGAATTCCAAGAAAGAAGGTTGAGAAAAAGAAATACCTCAGAGTAAAATAA
>PPYE01090646.1_pt1 | contig 27661 bp, 25 predicted proteins | sample 1559881 | NCBI WGS metagenome assembly PPYE01 (sample SAMN08240022, study PRJNA423297) | Human gut metagenome, whole genome shotgun sequencing project. | reverse complement strand
ATGCCTACGGATTGTTCCGTGCTACGCACTCCCACGTCTCCGCTCCGCTTCGGTCCGTGCTAGACATGTGCCACTGGCATCATCATATAGTAAAGTAACAACAAGTAAACGAATTCCAGTAAGAAGGGAGCATATTATTTATGAAAAAATTTAACTCCTTCCGTAATCGCCAGAACGGCTTTGAAGATTTAGGTTCCGGCACCGCGGAAGCAGCAAAAACGAAAAAAAGCTGGTGGAAAATCCCCGGCATCATTCTTGTGATTCTGGTAATCGCTATTTTTACTTTTAATTCCACTTACCAGATCCGTGAGCAGGAGCAGGCAGTTCTGATCACCTTAGGACAGGCCAAAGCGGTTACGGATCCCGGACTTCATTTTAAGATACCGTTCATCCAGCAGGTCCGCAAGGTCAATACCACCATTCAGGGATTTTCCCTGGGATATGATGTAGATTCCAATTCTTCGGAAACTGACGATTCTCTCATGATCACTTCCGATTACAATTTTGTCAACGTAGATTTCTTCGTAGAGTATCGTTTCAGCGATCCGGTAAAAGCAGTCTATGCTTCCAAAGATCCTGTGCTGATCCTGCGTAACATCAGCCAGAGCTGTATCCGCACTGTCATCGGCAGCTATCCGGTAGATGACGTACTGACCACCGGTAAAAATGAGATTCAGGCTGCTATTAAAGAAATGATTCTGGAGCGTCTGAGCGAACAGGATATCGGTATTCAGCTGGTGAACATCACGATCCAGGATTCCGAGCCGCCTACCTCCGAAGTCATGGAGGCTTTCAAGGCCGTAGAAACCGCCAAGCAGGGAAAAGAAACCGCTCTGAACAATGCCAACAAATACCGCAATGAGCAACTTCCTCTGGCGCAGGCACAGGCAGACGGTATCATTAAGGACGCCGAAGCACAAAAGACCGAGCGCATCAATGAGGCTACTGCACAGGTTGCACGTTTTAACGCTATGTACGAGGAATATATCAAGAACCCGGCCGTCACCAAACAGCGTATGTTCTACGAGACCATGGAAGAAGTCCTGCCGGATCTCAAGGTAGTCATCGAAAGCCCCAACGGCAATACACAGACCTTCTACCCTTTGGAATCTTTCACAGGTACGACAACCGGTTCTTCCACTGAAAACAGTACTTCTGAAACCGCACAATAACCATTGTCTAGAGAAAGGCAGTTTTATAAATATGAAAAAAGTGAAAAATATATCTCTGATTATATTAGTACTGGCATTGTTGATCATCGGATCCTCCAGCATTGTCGTTACCAATGAAAACGAATACAGTCTGATCCGGCAGTTCGGTAAAGTAGACCATGTAGTGAGTACTGCAGGAGTTACCTTTAAGATTCCTTTTGTACAGAGCGTCGATAAGCTCCCCAAGGAGATCCTGCTCTATGATCTGTCCTCCTCCGATGTCATCACCAGTGACAAGAAGACCATGATCTGTGACAGTTACATTTTATGGCAGATCAACGATCCTCTGAAATTTGCCCAGACCCTGAACTCTTCCATCTCCAACGCGGAGAGCCGTCTGGACACCATCGTATATAACTCTACCAAGAACATCATCAGCAGCACTACCCAGAACGACGTGATCTCCGGACGTGACGGAGAGCTGGCTGCAGCCATCATGAAAAACATCGGAAACACCACCGAGCAATACGGTATTGAATTGCTCTCCTTCGAAACCAAACAGCTGGATCTGCCCAGCGACAACAAAGCTGCTGTCTATGAGCGTATGATCTCCGAACGCGAAAACATCTCCGCGACCTATACCGCAGAGGGAAGCTCCGAAGCACAGAAGATCCGCAACACCACGGATAAGGAGGTCAACGTGCTCCTGTCGGAAGCTAATAAAAATGCGGAGATTCTCATTGCCGAGGGCGAAGCTGAATACATGCGTATTCTGTCAGAGGCCTATGCCGATGAATCCAAGCAGGATTTCTATTCCTTCGTCAGAAGTCTGGATGCTCTGAAGGCTTCCATGACCGGTGATAATAAAACCGTGATCCTGTCCCCGGACTCTCCGATCGCGCAGATTTTCTACGGAAGATAACGTGAAAGCCGGCGTCTGCAATATTCTTGCAGGCACCGGCTTTTTTTATGCCAGAATCTCTTCAATCTTACGTCTTTCTTCATCGCTGAAGGAGGTTGCATGTACAATTCCAATATTATCCAGGATCTGTGAAGGCTTGGAAGCTCCAATCAGAACACTGGTAATATCCCCATCCCTTAAGATCCAGGACAGTGCCATCTGTGCCAGGGTCTGTCCTCTCTGGGATGCCAGATCGTTCAGTGCACGTACCTTCTTCAATGTCTCTTCCACGATCGCCGCTTCTTTTAGGAACCTGCCGTCGGTACGGACACGGCTGTCCTCGGGAATACCGTGGAGATAACGGTCGGTCAGAAGTCCCTGTGCCAGCGGGCTGAACGTAATGATACCGATGCCATGGGCAGCCGCATAATCCTTCAATCCGTCCTTCTCAATATCTCTTACAAACATGGAATATTTTCTCTGGTTGATAATAAACGGTGTCCCCAGCTCCTTGAACAGTTCTGCTGCCGCAATGGTCTGCTCCTTATTGTAGTTGGAAATTCCCACATACAATGCCTTACCGGATCTGACAATGCCATCCAGTGCACGAACGGTCTCCTCCAACGGTGTATTTGGATCCGGTCTGTGATGGTAGAAGATATCCACATAATCCAGTCCCATGCGCTTCAGGCTCTGATCCAGGCTGGCTACCAGATACTTTTTGCTGCCCCAGTTGCCGTAAGGTCCGGGCCACATATCATAACCGGCTTTCGTGGAAATGATCAGTTCATCTCGATACCTTCCCAGTCCTTTTGCAAGGATCCGTCCAAAATTTTCCTCCGCACTGCCCGGTACCGGTCCATAATTGTTTGCCAGATCAAAATGTGTAATGCCATGGTCAAATGCTGTGTGGCACATGTCCTGCATATTATCAAAATTCCCATTGGAGCCGAAATTGTGCCATAATCCCAGAGAGACTGCCGGAAGCTGCAATCCACTGGCACCACAGCGGTTGTATTTCATTTCTTCATATCTTTTCTCATCTGCCTGATACATTTAAATAACCTCCTTTTTCCGAAAGAACATTATAGACATTATTGTAACTATTCAGACCCCATTCGCAAAACCGCCTCTGCGAGGCTTCCTTTTTGCTCATGAGGTTACTTCGCCATATAAAACTGCTTATCTGCCTGAATGCAAGCATTCGCAGAACACAGTTTTGCATGGCTCTGAATAGTTACACATTATTATAAATTTATTTTCATCCCGTTTCTATGCGAATTTTATAGAATAAAGTGCAATATCTTACGAATTATCTCTTACGTCCCACGATCTTCAGCCGGCTGAAAAACAGGTAATACACAATAAAAGCAATACTGGTCACCGTCCAGGTCAGCGGATAGCTGAATACAATGGTGAGAATGTCATTTTTCAGAGGTACGGCTGTCAGGATCCATACCACGCGCAGTGCGCAGATCCCCAGGCAGCATATGATCATGGGAAGCCAGCTGTCGCCGATACCGCGCAGAGTACCGGACAAAATCTCAATGGCAATATAGGTAAAATATGTAGGTACCAAAAAATGCAGAATCTGTTCTCCGATCACTACCACCTGTGCATCTGTGGTAAACAGTTGATAACAGATCGATGCATAATTATAGAGGATCACGGACAACAGTACGGTTGCCCCGGCTGTAATCCCCATACAGGTACGGACTCCCTTGTGTACACGATCCATTTTCCCCGCACCATAATTCTGCCCCACAAAGGTAGTGATCGATATGCCAAAGGCATTGACGATCATCCAGAACAGGCTGTCAATCTTGCTGTAGGCTGTCCATGCCGCTACCGTATCCGTTCCCAGTTCGTTAACGCTGGACTGGATCAGAATATTGGACGATGTATACATCACCGACTGCAATCCCGCCGGAAGTCCGATCCGGATGATCCTGCGGAACATTCTTCCATCAAAACGGATCTTTCTCAGTTCCAGACGATGCATATCCTTCGTCCGCATCAGCACCCACAATACCAGTACCGCACTGAGTGCCTGCGACAGAATGGTCGCCAGTGCGGCTCCAGCCACACCCCTATGCAGTCCGATGACAAATGCAATATCCAGCACAATATTCGTCAGGCAGCTGACGATCAGGAAATATAGCGGTCTCTTGGAATCCCCCACAGCCCGCAGGATACCTGCGCCCATATTGTAGATCAGATTCCCGATAACGCCCAGAAAATAGATTCGGATATAGGTTGTCGACGGTCCCAAAATATCCTCAGGTGTAGACATCGCGCGCAGTGCCCATGGTGCCGCCGTAATACCCACGATCATCATGCCGACTCCCGCCACCAGACTGAACGCAATGGAGGTATGCACGGCATAGCCTACCATCTCGGCACGTTTTGCCCCATAATATTGGGAAATAATGACTGTGGCACCGCTGGACAATCCCACGAAAAATCCCACCAGCAGCTGGATCAGCGTACCGGTGCCGCCACCTACCGCCGACAGAGCTTCTTTTCCGACAAAACGCCCTACGATCACTGCATCTGCCGCATTATATAATTGCTGGAAAAAGGTTCCGAACAAAATAGGGAAAAAGAACAGGAGCAGCTGCTGCCAGATGACTCCCGTTACGATCTTGTTTTCTTTCCCTATAGCATTTTCTGTCTGCTTTTGTGTTTTCTTTGTATTTTCTTCCATATAAATCATGCCCTTTGAAAATCTGTACTTCTACGATGATAGTATCATTTCCACAGAACCTTTTCAAGAGGGCAATCTTATCCACAGCTCAGGTCAGGAAAATCCCCGGGTGGTGGAAGCACCCGGGGATCCTTGTCTGCACCTGGATGAGTCGCAGCATCCGGGCACAGCCCTGTATATACCAAATTGAGGGATTAGATAAAAGCTAAGTTAGGGGCAAGCCACTCCCGTGCAGGCACGTCGTGTCTTAGGGATTATAACCCTGGCATTATTACTCCACGTCTTGCAGAGCTGCGAAGTCTTCTTCGCCGGTACGAACCTTTACTACTTTGTCAACGTTGTATACGAAGATCTTGCCATCGCCGATATGTCCGGTGTACAGAGCCTTCTTGGCAGCATCGATGACTGCGCTTACGGGAATCTTGCTGACAATAACTTCTACCTTCACCTTAGGCAGCAGGGTCGCATCCATTTCAACACCACGATACATCTCGCCGGCACCCTTCTGTACGCCACAGCCCATGACCTGTGTCATGGTCATACCGGTTACACCCAGATCGTTCAGAGCCTTCTTCAGTACCTCGAACCGGGCAAGCTTTGCAATAACCACTACTTTGTAGATTCCGGTTGCAGGAATTGCTGCCGGAGCTGTCTCTACCTTTACTGCCGCTTCCTTCATGGCTGCGGAAGCTGTGTCATAATCACTTACGCCAAGGCTGGTATTTTCATTTACCTCCATGGTCATAGTGTTGGAAATATCCATAATGCTGAAGCCTGCATATGCGGAAGGAAGACCATGCTCACAGGAGTCCAGACCAACAATCTCTTCTTCCTCAGATACACGTAAGCCTACGGTAGCCTTGATGATCAGGAAAGCAATGGTAATAGTTACTGCAGTCCATGCCGCCACACTTACAAAACCTAACAGCTGCAGACCAAGCTGCCTGAAGCCACCGCCATAGAACAGGCCTACCACACTGTCATTGCCGGGTGCGGAAGTGGTTGCAAATAAACCGGTTGCGATAGTACCCCAGATACCATTCATGCAATGTACTGCAACAGCACCTACAGGGTCGTCAATATGAAGCTTATAATCCAGAAGCCATACACCAAATACTACCAGAAGTCCTGCTACTGCACCGATCACGATAGCACCGAAGCAATCCGTCACATCACAAGGAGCGGTAATCGCTACCAGACCTGCCAGAGATGCATTCAGACACATGGATACATCAGGTTTGCCATATTTGATCCAGGTAAATACCATACATACTACAGTTGCGATTGCGGGAGCTACGGTAGTGGTAAGGAATACAGAACCTAACTGCTCTACGGAAGTACAAGCAGCACCATTGAATCCATACCAGCCAAGCCACAGGATAAATACACCAAGGCATCCAATCGGAAGGTTGTGTCCGGGGAATGCATTTACTTTTACAATCTTACCACTCTTGTCCTTTTCAAACTTACCAAGACGGGGACCTAAAAGCTTTGCTCCGATCAAAGCAGAGATACCGCCTACCATGTGAATTGCACAGGAACCTGCGAAATCATGGAAGCCAAGCTGTGACAGCCAGCCGCCGCCCCAGATCCAGTGAGCTTCAATGGGATAGATCAAAGCGGAGATCACACCGGAATAAATACAATAGGATAAGAACTTGGTTCTCTCTGCCATAGCGCCGGATACGATGGTAGCTGTGGTAGCACAGAACACCAGATTAAATACAAACTTTGAATAATCAAAATTCTCATAGGCAGTAAAGATGTCCAGTCCCGGCTTGCCGATCAGACCTACTACATCTTCACCAAGTAACAATCCAAAGCCAATCAAAATAAATACTACAGTACCGATACAGAAATCCATCAGATTCTTCATCAGAATATTACCGGCATTTTTGGCTCTGGTAAATCCGGTCTCCACCATTGCGAATCCTGCCTGCATCCAGAACACCAGGGCCGCACCGATCAGAAACCAGACTGCAAATAATTGACCATCTACTGCGCTTAAGATTTCTTCTGTCATAACATTTTCCTCCTCACTCTTCGTGAAATATCTTCCACAATATTTCACCGGTGTAAAAAAATATGCGATACCATGGTCTCTCCTTCGAAGCCCCATTGCATCGCATCCTTTGGGTATAGCAGTTAAACTGTTTTCCACATACCCTTACGCTATTTTTGTCCGGCCACGCGCGTTGTGATTCCGCCGGACAATACCCGGGATATACATCCCGGTATGATTAGCGGTCGTCAAGTGACCATTCGTGCCAGCACGATGTTCACTTTCCTCGTCGCCATAACAAAAAGGGCGCTACAGTTTTATTCTGTAGCGCCTTTGCTATGTTGAGAGTATAGCACCGTGGTTTTAGAGTGTCAACATGTTTTTTATATTTTCTTTATATTTTTACAGTTCCATAAGAAGTCGCTCATAGCAAGTTCCTTCCCAGGTGACCTGATCCAGTTGGGTAAATCCCAGTCTTTCCGCAAGGTGCAGGGATATTTCGTTCTCTGGCATCACTAACATCTGCACTCGCTCAAATCCCAATTCTTCTTTCCCGTATTTTAATAATGCCTTGCATACTTCCGTGGCATACCCTTGCCGCTGCCACGGGACACCGATGACGAAGCCCAGCTCCGGATCCTCGTAACCCTCGCGGTTGGAGAATCCCGCTCTGCCGATCACCTGTCCGGTCATCCGGTCACAGATCGTCCAGACGCCGTAATTATAAAAATAATACATATTTTCCGTATAATCCTTCAGATAGGCCTCTTCTTTCGCCCGCTCCGGATAGAGTCCTTCTGTGTACTTCGTCACAGAAGGATCCGCATAAATCTCATAAAGGGCATCCAGATCCTCCGCACCGGTCTCCCGGATGAGACACCTCTCCGTGGTCAGAATCTCCCAGGGAATGCCCACGTATCTGCGATAGACCTTCTCCAGATAATCAAAATCCAGTTCACTGATATTTTCACAGGCATAACGGACACCGCTAAAATCCTGATCCCTGTTGTCCTCATGGAGCCAGACAAGCACCGGGCAGCCCTGCTCCAAGAGTTCCTGTGCACGTATACCGTTATCTACGATCCAGAGTTTTCCCTGCCCGCTTTCATACCCGGACATCATGCTATCCCGGACGCTTTTCTCTTCGAAGCACTCTTTTCCCGACCCGTTTCTTTGTTGGGAAAATTCTCTTTCCTGTCTCTGTCTGCGAATCGCATCCAGCAGGGCATGCATCTGCGCACCATATTTTTTACTGTAGCTTTTTCGTTCCTCGTCCGATGCACCTTCCGGATATATTTCTATTGACACCTGCTTCAAAAAATCCATCTGCAGCAATTCTCCTCTTTACGTTTTCCTGGGAATCCATTACAATAATATTTATATTTTATGATGCCAGGGTCAAAAGGTCTAAGCCCACATGAGTTTGCTCATAGGTGGGTGAAAGACCTTAGGACCCGCTCCGATATGAGCATAAAAGTGGGATGATAATCCCACGATATGCGAATATTGGGTATAATTGTGAGAGTGCGTAGCACGAAGCAATTCGTAGGCATCAAAGTCGGGGGCTTTTGACCCCGACATCATTTTATTCTATTTCTGTCAAGAAAGAAAGGAAATTATTATGGCAAAAAATCCTATTGTTACTATTACCATGAAGGATGGCGGTGTGATCAAATGCGAGCTTTATCCCGAAGTTGCCCCCGAATCCGTTAACAATTTCATCAGCCTGATCAGCAAGCATTTCTATGATGGTCTGATCTTCCACCGTGTCATCCGCGGTTTCATGATCCAGGGCGGATGTCCCGATGGCACCGGCATGGGTGGTCCCGGCTACAGCATCAAGGGTGAGTTCGCTGCCAACGGTGTGGCCAATGATCTGAAACATACCGAAGGCGTTCTGTCTATGGCAAGAGCTATGCATCCCGATTCCGCAGGCAGCCAGTTCTTCATCATGCACAAAACCAGTCCTCACCTGGATGGCTCTTATGCCGCTTTCGGTAAGGTCATTGAGGGCATGGATGTGGTAAATAAGATTGCAGATACCCCTACTGATTACAGTGATCGTCCTCTGGAGGACCAGGTAATGGAAAGCGTTACCGTAGATACCTTCGGTGAGACCTATCCCGAGCCCAACAAGCTGGACAGATAAGATTTCAAAAAAACAACCTCCGTAGGTCAGATGTTCTCTGATCTACGGAGGTCTTTTTATGTCTATGGTTTTCATATCTGTGGATCAATATTCCACGTTTTCACAATTTTCAATAAAAATAGGAGCTTCCACTTCGCCCTTCATCTCCTCAGTAATCTCATAAGAGAAATTCCGGAAATGAATATTTTCCGCATTGCGGGCATACAGCACTCTGAGAGAGTCCTCCAGGATCACATTCCCCTCATTGGGACGCAGATCATGGCAATTCTTCGGCCAGTCCGTCTTCTTCTCCAGTTGGACATGAATACCGTCAAATGTGATATCCCGGATATTTTTCGAATCGTCACCATAGATCAGGATGCCATTCTCTCCGACACAGTTGATATTCTGGAAACGGACATTCCGGATATATCCCACATTCGTCTCCGTATTTCTCTTCACCGCAGTGATGGTAATGGGTTCTGCCTCGCCCCACCAATGTACCTTGGAGAACAGGCGGGTATCAATATTCAGATTGGAGAATGTGACATTTTCTATACAGCCTTTATCACGTAACTGCAGGGAAATAGCACGGTTGGTGCGCTGGATACTACAGTTGGTCACGGAAATATTCCGAAAAGGTGCTTCACTCTCCGTGCCGAACTTGATAGCGGCACTGGTGGAGATCATGGTACAGTTATCCACTACAATATTTTCGCAGGGACCATATTCCATGGCAGCCGCCGTATTCTTAAATACAATACAGTCATCTGCGCATTCAATATGACAGTTGGAGATTCTCACATTACTGCAGTGATCCGGATCAATGCCATCGCAGTTAGCCAGACGCAGATTATTAATAATACGGATTCCCTCAATCAATACTTCCTTACATCCCACCAGATGAGTGGTCCAGAATGCACTGCCGGTCAGGGTTACCTGCTGGATGGTCAGATGCCTTACATTTTCCAGGAACAGCAAAGGTACTCTTGGATAAAAATATCCGTCAATATGCCATTTGGTCACTTTTCCATAGAATATCTTCTCGTTGCCGTCAATCTTACCAAATCCGGTGATGGCCACATTTTCGGCATCCTTGCTGTATACAAAATTCAGCGTCGGTTTTCCATTGTAATCACAGGCATTGTAGGTCGGAGTATCTACCTTACTGATCTGCGGCGTTCCCACTTTCAACATATCGAAATCTTCCAGATGGTCACTGGCTTTCAGGACAGCCCCCATCTCCAGATGAAATTCTACATTTGATTTCAGAAAAATAGTTCCGCTCCGGAAGACATGTCCTCCCTGTAACAGGACCTTACCGCCGCCAGCCTGGCTGCAGGCATCAATCGCCTTCTGGATGGCTGCAGCGTCATTCGTCACGCCATCACCTTTTGCACCGTATTCCAATACATCGTATATCATCTCTCTGCTCCTCTCTTAGCCCTTCAGGCCGGAAGTTGAAATTCCTTCTACCAGATATCTCTGCAGGCAGAAGAAGATCAATACTGCAGGCAGAATAGACAAGGTTGCCATAGCGAACATAGCACCGTAGTCGGAAGAAGAACTGGGGTCACAGAACATTTTCAGTGCCAGACTGACAGGATATTTCTCTGTCTTGTTGACATACAATAATGCTCCAAGGAAATCATCCCATCTCCACATAAAGGAGAAGATACATCCGGTGATCATGGTAGGAACCATCAGCGGGAAGATGATCTTGGTGAAAATAGTATAATAGGAGCAGCCATCAATCTTTGCTGCCTCATCCAGTTCTCTGGGAATGCCTTCAATAAAGTTTGTCATCATATAAACGAAGAAACCCTGAATAGCAAAGCAATAAGGCACGATCAGCGGCAGATTGGTTCCAACCCAGTTCAGCTTCTGATACCAGAGATACTGAGGGATCATCAGCACCTGTGCGGGCAGCATCATAGATGCCAGCATTGCTGCGAAGAGAAGCTTTCTGCCGGGGAATTTGCATCTGGCAAATCCATAGGCTACCACAGAGGAAGACAGTACAGTTCCAATGGTGGCGGTAATGGAGATAAACAGGGAGTTCTTAAAGAAGGTGCCGAATCCTACCTTGGCAAATCCCTTCCAGCCGTTCACATAGTTCTGTAACGTGAACTTCTCCGGGATCAGACTGGTGGCCGTAGTGAAGATGGTGTTCGTATCCTTAAAGGAGCTCATTACCATCCATACCAGAGGGTAAATCATTACCAGTCCGAAAGCACATACTAAAACATGATATATAATATTACTGATTGTCTTTTTTCTTTTCATAATAACACCCACTTACGCATTGCGGCGTACCTTTCCGATTCTATAAACCGCCATCGTATACCCACAGTTTTTTGGTTGCAAACAGGATCCATGTAATAAATGCGATCAATGCCAGCATGATCCATGCCAGTGCTGCGCCGTAACCGGTACTTCCGAAGAGGAAGGACTGCTGGTACATGTATACCGTGTAAAACAGAGTAGAGTTCATGGGTTTACCCTGTGTGATGATCAGGCACTGTGTGAATGCCAGGAAGCCGTTGATCATCTGCATTACCAGGTTAAAATGGATCGTGGGAGTCAGAAGCTTCAGTGTGATCTTCCAGAACTGCTGCCATCCGTTGGCACCATCCACTCTTGCCGCCTCATAGAGACTGACAGGAATCTGCTTCAATGCAGACAGGAAGATCAGCATGGAAGAACCGAACTGCCATACTGCCAGAATGATCAGAGTCCAGATTGCGGTTCTGGTATCTCCTAGCCAGGCTACCGGCTCTTTCATTCCGAACACCATCAAAAGTTTATTTACAAGTCCGTCTACCGCAAACAATCTCTTCCAGAGGATTGCTACTGCTACAGATCCACCGATGATGGAAGGCAGATAATACAGTGCACGGTAAACGCCTGTCATTTTCGTACTCTTAAATAAAAGCAGTGCAACGATCAATGCGAAGATCAGTCGTAACGGAACCGAAATGATGGCAAATTTGAAAGTTACCACCAGCGACTGATAAAACGTTGCATCGGAAAACATTCTCTTAAAGTTCGCCCAGCCTGTAAATGTAGGGGGCTGTAAAATGTTGTAATCGCAGAAGGAATAGTACAGCGATATACACATGGGAATAATCATAAACGCCAGAAATCCAACGATAAATGGCATAGTACATACGATACCTGCAGCCTTTTCCGTATTCAGCTTCTGACGGATAGTCATATGCTTTGTTGTCTTCATAACGTTACCTCCGTTGCTGCAGCATTCATAGAAGCAGCCTTTTTTTCAGAATGGGTACTGTGGGATCTTCCACAGTACCCATTTGGTCTTTCTAAAAATGTTGTAATACTTATACTGTGCTACTGCTTATGTAAGCCCTGACAGCTTATCTGGACATGATCTGGTTGCCCATCTTGAACAGATCTTCTGCTGCCTCCTGTGCGGTCATCTGACCATAGAGGATCTTATCAACCAACTGGTTGTAGTAATCATATACTTCATTTGCTCCATCAGGGATCGCAGGGCTGATAGCGGAGCAGTTGGGAGTTACTACGTCATTTACATACTTGGTAACCACCTGTGCAGTCTCATCCTGCAGAGGAGCGATAGCGGATGCTACTACGGAAGAAGCAGGCACACCTCTCTCACCAAGAAGAATCTTGTTAGCATCTTCAGAGTTCAGCAGATAATTTACAACCTTAACAGCTTCAGCCTCATTCTCGCCGGCATCTCTGGATACTGCAAAGAACTGGCTGGGCTTTAAGAAGTTAGACTTCTGAGGGTTCTCGGAAGGCCATGTGGTGATACCGATCTCCATGCCTTCGGGAGCGGCCGCTACCATAGCGGACAGCTGGTTGGACCAGAAGAATCCGCACCAGGACTGGGTTGCTTCGGAAGAGAAGTATACCAGAGGACTCTGCTCTACAGAGTTGGAAGTCAGTTCAGCGTGAACATCTGCGCCGATGATCCATCCGTCCTTGACACCATCTTCATAAATCTGGAAGCCCGGTACCAGACTTGCTGCATCTGTTACATTGAGGGAATCCTCATTAAACAGCTTCACCACATCGTGAGAACGCATTGCATAGGGCAGATAGTTGTCACCTGCACTGTAAGGAAGATCAGTCTTAACACCGGACTTCTCATAAACCTCACGTGCCACTGCCTCGAACTCATCAATTGTCATGTTATCTTTTACAGTGATTCCCAGGCTATCCAGCAAGGTCTTGTTGTAGAACAGGGAAGGTGCATTCATTCCTGCACAGATTGCATATAACTTACCGTCAATGGAACCCGCATCCAGAATACTCTGAGATACATTAGATACATCCAGCGTGCCATCTTCTACATAAGGTGTCAGGTCTACCAGCAGATCTGCTGCTACATACTGTGCCAGATAGGAATAGTCCATCTGCAGGCACTCGGGAAGGGAATTACCTGCTGCCAGGGTGGACAGTTTGGTCCAGTAATCATTCCACTCTGCAGGCTGTGTGTCAAAGGTTACACCGGGATTCTGCTCAGAATACAGATCCAGGGCTGCCTGTGTACGTTCATTTCTGGTCTGGTTGCCCCACCAGGTGAATGTCATGGATACATTTCCGGCTGCTGCACTTCCGCTGTTGTCAGCAGTCGTGGCTGCGGTATTACCGCTGTCGGTGGAAGCGGTAGCTGCGGGTTCATTGGAAGAACCACATGCAGTCAGTCCGACGATCATGGCGGATGCCATTAACAGGGATAAAACTCTCTTTTTCATTAATATAACCCTCCTTTTGGTATCGAAAGGTAAATCCGCTATGGATTTACTTCTTTTTGATGTTCTAATTATAACAATTCTTACTTTTTCCAGGAATATACTTTTCCGTCTATTTGCACCAAAAAACCGATATCATTGTTGAAAACATGTGCATGTTGTGTATATAATCAATAAAGAACTGATGGAGGCTTGTATATCATGTCATTTTTTAATAAGAATATCTCGAGAAAAATAGCAAATCAAAAGTTAGAAACCAAGTTACTGCTCTCTACCATAGGGATTGACCTTCTCTTTCTGTTCTTTTTCCTGGTAGCTGCCTTTTCCATTATTACATCGCGTTATCATAAGCTGCTGTATCAGTCCATGCAGTCTTCCTCGTCGTTAGTCTCCTATGAATTTACTAACCGGCTGGAGGATCTGGTGACCATGACCAATATCGTCCGTTCAGATTCTACAGTCCAATCAACACTGGATGCAATCTACCAGCCCCAGGAAGACTATGCTGTACATTATTACTCTGATATTTATTCTGCTTTACAGAAACACTACCTGGAATACCGCCAGCCCTACCTGAAAATGGCGGCAATTTCCTGCCCCAGATTCATCACTTATACCAATGAAAATATTGCCTGTCGGCCGGATGCGGATCTGACTAAAGAACTGATAGCTCTGGCAGAGGCCGGGGAAGGCTCCCCGGTATGGGTAACTTCCCATGCGGAAGACCACGGTATATTTCTTGTCCGGGAGATCAAAAAGATCAAGAACTTACGACTGGATAATCTCGGAACATTGATCATCAATGTAAATCTGGGAGATCTGGTAACGGAAATGTCCAAGATCAGCAATGAATATAAAGGTTCCTACTGGATCATCTATGAGAAAGACCAGCTGCTGTTCTCTTCTCCGGAATTGGATACAGAGGAAGTACAGAAAATCAATGATAAAATCAAAAGTTATGCTGTTGTCACCCTGAATGGCAGAAAATATTTTGCCATCCGCGGCACCATGGACATCAATGAATGGAATTATCTGCATCTGATTTCTTATGACGAAGTGGCAAAATCCCAGCAGATGACTGCATTTCTATATGTATTGATCCTGTTCTGCGGTTTCCTGTGCTCCATTTTGATCGTCCACCTGATCGTACGTAAGATCACCAGACATTTTGATCTGCTGCTCTACCGTATGCAGCGGTTCGGTGAAGACTCCACCGTACTGGCAGAGATTCCTTATGATTATAATGATCGTACCGATGAGATTGGTATTCTGCACAGGCAATTTACACATATGGCAGAGCGGATCCAGACACTGGTTGTTGAAAATTACCGTCAACAGCTTCTGACCAAAGATGCACAGTTAAAAAGCCTGGAATCCCAGATGAATCCACATTTCCTGTATAACACGCTGGATGCCATCAACTGGAGGGCCAAGGCTATCGGAGAGCCGGAAATCTCGCAGATTGCTGACTCTCTGGGACATTTCCTGCGGATGACGCTGAACAAAAAAGAACGCTTTACGTTGAAGCAGGAACTTGATATTATACATTATTATATGACTATACAGCAGCTTCGTTTTGACAACCGTCTGAATTTTACGGAAAGCATTCCGGATGCTTGTCTGGATGCACAGGTTCCCAAACTTTCCATTCAGCCGTTGTTGGAAAATGCCGTACACTATGCACTGGAGCAGATCACGGATGAATGTATCATCAATCTCACCTGTGTGTATTCCCAGGGGCTGATACAGATTTATGTGAAAAACAGCGGATCTGAATTCCCCGATGATTTATTGGAGAATCTCCGGACACATAAGATTCAGGAACAGGGTCTGGGCATTGCGTTGTTAAATATTGAAGAACGCATCCAGCTGATGTTCGGCCAGCAATACGGGCTGCACTTCTATAACGAAAATGATTTTGCTGTAGTAAAAATGGAGATACCTTATGTTAAAGATGATTATCGTGGATGATGAGAAGATCATACGTGAAACGATCCATTCCCTGATCGACTGGAATTCTCTGGGAATTGATGTGGCTGCTGTCTGCAAAGACGGTATTGAAGCCTTTGACTGTATTCTGGATGAATACCCGGATATTGTCATGACCGATATCAAGATGCCCGGTTTATCCGGGCTGGATCTGATTGAAAAGGTCCGTGCTGCCCAGTTGAACACAGAGTTTATCATCCTCTCAGGATATGGTGAATTTGAATTTGCACGGACCGCCATGCGCTATGGTGTGAAACACTATCTGTTAAAGCCTTCCAATGAAACAGAGATCACGCAGGTCATCGTATCCTGTGTGGAAACCTGTAAAAGCAAGACTGCTTCCCGGGTAGATTCCTTGCTGACACAGCTGTTCCTCACGGAAATGCCACCGGAAAAACTTTTGCAGAGAAGATTTTTCACAGAATTATCCGGGGAACAGGATGTGGATCTGGCCAAGACCCAGATGATCCGTCTGGTAATGGAGGCCTCCAAGAAGGAATATTACCCGCTCAGCAAACTGCAGACCACAGACAGTCTCATGGCAGTCAACGTCTGTGTCACCATGAATGACCTGATTCCATCTGCGGAGCAGATCATGACCTCGATCTTCTCTGTGGAACCGCAGCACAAATACACAGACTGTGTGGAAAAGGTCATAAAGTACATTGGAGAGCATCTGAGTGACAGCAACCTTTCACTGAAATGGATCTCGGAAAATTATCTTTTTATGAATCCGGATTATGTCAGCAAAATGTTCGTCAAACAGACTGGCAGCAAATTTTCCGCCTATGTAACAGAGCTCCGCATTCAGGAGGCGAAAAAACTTTTACTGGAGCACTCAGAAGAATCTCCCTATGCGGTAGCGGAAATGGTCGGTTTCGGCAATAATCCCCAGTATTTCAGCCAGATCTTCAAGAAATATACAAAGCTGTCACCAAAAGATTATGTAAAGTCGATGCTGGAACCGTAAGAACGCAGCTATTCAGAACCCCATTCGCAAAATCGCATCTACGATGCTTTCCTTTTGCTCATGTGGTTACTTCGTCAAATAAATATGTTCCACTGTTCTTACGAATACAAGTATTCGACGTACAGTGGAACATATTTGTTTGCCTCTGAATAGCTGTTCATATTTTGTTTACAAATCCTTCAAGGAATTTTCAATTCCACAACACGTTTTGGACATTTCTGTTTCATATACTATAACCATAGAAACAAACAAAACAAAAACTTAAGCACACAACAGTTTCTTGTTTAAAAAACTTTTTCATAATAAATGCCAAGGATCCTGATCCTTGGCATCCTCCCTTTCTAGGGGTTTTTTCAACTATCGCAGAGCAATGCGGATAGTTATTTTTTATCTTGTTCTATATGTAAGTAACTTTATCCCTGTAAATCATTCCTCATATAAAAAATCAAATTATTAACATGATGTACTATGTCTTCTTTTACAACGCCTAAATTGCAATAATACTCATTATGTAAGGCAACTGAAAGCTCTACATAACTATTCCACACTCTCGCAGATGCAAACAATCTCAACAAGTTTTTCTTCCCACTTTTATCAAATTCTTCTAGTTTTTTATGTAGCTCTCCCATTTCTTGCAAGTACTCTTTGTGTCGCTTTATTCTATACTCCCAATTACTAATCTCTATTTCTACTTCATGCATTTCGTTGTATGTATGCTGGCTCTCTTGCATTATTTTTAGTCGGTCCTCTGCATCATGCAATTTCATTTCCATAATTACAATTTTGTTTTCCGCAGTTCCACCCAATTGACAATCCTGTAAATAATCAGACTGCGTTATACATGTATCTATAATAGGTAATATGCTCGCCAATTCATAATATATCTGTTTTCTTTCTTCAAAATATTTTTCTTTTTTAACATTTTTCAATGCCCAAAGGGACCCTAAATAGGCTGCTATAAATGTTCCAGCCACCGATATTAGCTCTATGATATAATTCTCCATCTCTTATCCTTTCTGGAAATTTTTTATCGTCGCATCAATATATGTTGTACCCTCTACTTTTTCAAGGCACAAGTCTCATTTCTATAACATCTATAACATAATAACTCTATTTTTCTTAGTTGCTATAATCTTTTCCTGCTTATCTATGTAAATGTCTACTCCATCTTCTCCAATTTTCTCAACAAAAAAAGTTTTGGGAATGTAATATCCCAATGTCTCATCTTTCTTTATTCCAAGATGTATAATTGCATTTTCATCCTTTGTATAAAACAAAATATCGCAGTCGATTTTTGTTGGAGGACTTACATTTTCATTTTTAAAATTAACTGCAACCGGATTTTCTAAAATATCCGGCATGAGATAGAAATAAACAAATTTTGCCTTTATGCTTTTAAATTTGCTCTTATTCATCCTTTTCAGATCATTAAAACAAAGACCTGTATTCTGTATATAATCCCAGCCGCCTTGTCCCTTGTAATGGTGTATTTCTTTCTTCGAAACTGAATATTTTACAATCGATTCAATTCCTAACAAATGACAGAAGTTTTCTTCATCAAACCTTAATTGAATAGAACTCTGCTTCTCATTTTCTGTTATATCATATTGATAAATGAACGGATTTAAAAATTTTCTATAGTAGTCTTGCAAAACATCCAGGTCAATATCGTTAATTTTGGGTTTTATTAAAAGACCACACAATTCTTCGGCTTTGTACAAATTAATCTCCTTTTACAAAAAAGACTCTGAATCTCTTCAGAGTCTTTTTAAGCAACTTTAATTTAATTCTGCTCATATTTAAACTCTCCGCAGCGGAGAAATCAGGAGTTGCATCCCAATTATATAAATAGCATATGCTACTTATTTCAAAAATATTTCTTATATAAGTATAGTATACCCTCAAACTTACTAAGTCAAGCTTTTTATCTCAGAATTATTCAGCCTTGCCAACAGATCCGAACAGTTCCATCTTCTCCTTAACAGTAGCCTTGATAGCTTCTGCGCCGGGAGCCAGAAGCTTACGAGGGTCAAATCCCTTGCCTTCCAGATCCTTACCAGCCTCGATGTACTTACGGGTAGCATCAGCAAATGCCAGCTGGCACTCGGTGTTAACGTTGATTTTGGATACGCCAAGGTCAATTGCTTTCTTGATCTGATCTGCAGGGATTCCGGTACCACCGTGCAGAACCAGAGGAAGCTCACCGGTCAGCTCCTGTACAGCTGCCAGAGTCTCGAAGCTTAAGCCCTTCCAGTTAGCGGGGTATTTACCATGAATGTTACCGATACCTGCTGCCAGGAAGTCAACACCCAGATCAGCGATAGACTTACACTCCTTAGGATCAGCGCACTCGCCCATACCGATAACGCCGTCTTCCTCACCACCGATGGAACCAACTTCTGCCTCGATGGAAAGTCCCTTGCTGTGAGCAGCCTTAACCAGCTCAGTGGTCTTCTCTACATTCTCAGCGATAGGATAGTGAGAACCATCAAACATGATGGAAGAGAAACCAGCTTCGATGCACTTGTAGCAGCCTTCAAAAGAGCCATGATCCAGATGCAGCGCAACGGGAACATCAATGTCCAGATCCTTTAACAGTCCGTTGACCATGCCAACGACTACATCATAACCGCCCATGTACTTGCCGGCACCCTCGGATACACCCAGAATAACAGGGGAACGAAGTTCTTTAGCGGTGAGAAGGATGGACTTTGTCCACTCCAGGTTGTTGATGTTGAACTGACCTACTGCATAGTGGCCTGCTTTCGCTTTTTTGAGCATTTCTGTTGCGGATACTAACATTTTAATACCTCCATTTTATATACTCATTCTTGTTACGATATACGAAATGTTATACATTCGTAAAAGCACGAAAAACACATTTCGAATAATCACTTTGTGACTATCCAAACTATAACACATTCTTTTCAAAAATGGAACAGCTTATTGTTAAATTTTTACCAAATTTTAAGATTCCTTCTGCTCCACCCGGATGTCTACGCCCCGGCAGATGTTCTCAATCACTACTTTTGTATGGGTTCCGCCATATTCTCCATCCAGAGTCCAGGAAAGAGGCTCTGCGGAAGTAATCTCCACCTTTGACGTCCGGAAGCAGTACATAGCATCGGTATCGATATCCCGGTTCAGCAGGGATACCATAATGTTATTCAGTTCAATCGGGTTCTTCGGACGTTTGATCAGCGTTACTTCGAAAACGCCGTCATCCAGCCTGACGTTTTTGCCGGTGATCCGCTTAAATCCTCCTACCGATGCGGAATTGGTCACCATTCCGAAGATAAAATCATCCACGATCGTAGTATCGTCATAAGTAATCCGCATGGGATAGGAACGGATCGCGGACAGCCGCTTCATTCCTTCCAGCAGATATGCCATATGCCCCAGCACATTTTTCATATCCTGTCCGGTCTCATAAGAGACATCCGTGAATAGTCCGAAAGCTGCGATATAGACGAACACATCCTCATTAAAGGATCCCACATCACAGGCGAAATCATTCCCATTTACAATATTTTCCGCAGCTCTCACCATATTCTTCGGCAGCCCGAGGCTTCCTCCGAAATCATTGGTGCTCCCGGCCGGGATATAGCCAATAGGCGTACGGAAGCCACTGCGGATCATGCCGGTGACCACCTCATCCAGCGTTCCGTCTCCGCCGCTGCAGACCACGATATCATATTCTTTGCTGCGCTTCTCGGTCTTCTCCATGGCATCCTCACTTCTCTGCGTGGGATATACGGTGATCTCATAACCGCCCTTGGTGAATACATCCAGAATATCCGCCAGTTTGTTGCGGATTTGTGCCTTTCCAGCTTTGGGATTATAGATAAATAACATCTTCTTCATAATACTGCCCTCAAGATACAACAAACGGGACTAACAGAATTCTCCATCAGCCCCGCTTCTTCTCATGTTATGTTCTTAAGCCACCTGACCGCTCAAAAACTTTTCAATGTTGTCCACAGCGGTCTGCTCATCTGCACCCTCTGCAGTTACTGTAAGCTCTTCGCCTGCACAAAGTCCCAGGCTCATCATACCCATAATACTCTTGGCATTGATCCGCTTATCGTCTACTTCAAAATAAATGTTGCTTTCGTACTTGCTGGCTTCCTGTACTAACAGTGCCACCGGTCTTGCGTCCAGGCCATCTTCCAGTCTGACCGTAATACTCCTCTTTGTCATAATTTTCCTCCTCTTTTACGTCCGGATTCTATCTGCCAGTTCGCTGAGTTTACGTAATCTATGGTTCACACCGGATTTTCCCACCGGCGGATCCAGATACTCTCCCAGTTCCTTCAGCGGAGCGTCCGGATTCTCCAGCCTGACCTCTGCCATCTGGCTTAAGGGCTCGGGCAGATTCTCCAGTCCGTAGTGATCCCGGATATAAATAATATCCTCTATCTGTCTGGTCGCCGCAGTTACCGTTTTGGTAATATTGGCGGTCTCACAGTTCACTCTCCGATTCACAGAATTGCGCATTTCTTTCACAATCCTCAGGTTTTCCAGCTTCATCAGGGCAATGGGTGCTTCGCACACATTGAGAAGATCCACAATACCGGATCCTTCCTTCAGATAGACCACGTAATACTTCTTCCGAAGCACAATCTTGGCTTCTATGTCAAATCCCTGTATCACACTCTGTAGTTGTCTCGCTTTATCCTCATCGGTGCATACAAATTCCAGGTGATAACTTTTCTGCGGATCGCTCATAGAACCAATGCAGAGAAAAGCTCCTCTTAAAAATGCTCTTTGACAGCAGGAATTTTTAATCAGCAGGGGGCTCACAGGCTCAGACAGATCCCCGACCTTATCGATCACACTCCGCATCTGTTCCTCGCTGATTTTAACATCAGTATCTATATTATATGTTTTTTTCAATAATGTAAAGCCTTTTCTGACAACCGCCTCGTTTTCCGTCTGGAAACCGATCATGAAATCTCCTTCTGCGGAGCGTCCGTATTGTCCACTGAAGTTCATGAGTGCGGCCAGCTCAGCGATCTGGCAATGTCTTGCCGGGCTGATGTGTTTTGCCAGTTCTTCCTTTACTTCACTCGAAAATGACATGTCAAATTCCTTCTCTGGGTACATCACGGTGGTACAGCTTGATACCATAATGACCTTCCGCCTTCATACGTTCGTACAATTTATTTGCCAAAGTAACGCTTCGGTGCTTACCGCCGGTGCAGCCGATTGCAATAACCAGACGGTATTTGCCTTCTTTAATATAATTCGGGATCAGAAACTGAATCATGTCGGTCAGCTTGTCCAGGAATATTCCGGTCTCCGGAAAACTCATCACATAATCCTGCACTCCTTTATCATTACCGGTCTGATGCTTCAGTTCCTCGATATAATAAGGGTTGGGCAGGAATCTCACATCAAAGACCAGATCTGCGTCTGCGGGGATTCCATGCTTGAACCCGAAGGACATGACCGTTACCATAAGACTATTGTATTCTTCGTTCTGTACAAAAATACGATCCAGCTCTTCCTTCAGTTCTCTGACTAACAGATTGGAGGTATCGATGACGTAATCCGAATTTTTGCGGATTGTCTCCAGAATCTTCCGCTCCTTGTGAATGCCGTCCTCCACTCTGCCGTCTGCTGCAAGAGGGTGCACACGTCTGGTCTCCTTATACCGTTTTATCAGAGCAGCATCGTCGGAGTCCATAAACAAAATCTCGAATTTGTAGCCTTTTTCCTTTAATTGCTCCAAAATCCGGGTCGCATCCATGAAATTCTGGTCTGCCCGGACATCCAGTCCCAGGGCCACCTTGCTGATCTCACTGCCCGGCATGGCAATCAGTTCCACGAACTTCTCCACCAGAGATACCGGCAGATTATCCACGCAGTAAAATCCAGCATCTTCCAAAAGCTTTAATGCGGTTCTCTTTCCTCCGCCACTCATGCCTGTTACTACTACAAATCTCATATGCACCTCGTTATTCTATCGTAACTATTCAGAATCCCATTCGCAAAATCACCTCTTCGAGGCTTCCTTGGAGAACAGGTCTTCCTGTTCTCTGCTCATGTGGTTACTTCGCCATATAAATTTGCGATTCTGCGAAGATGCAAGCATCCGCAGAAAACAAATTTACATGGCTCTGAATAGTTACAGGAATTTGATCTCGGGTTCCAGCTCCACGTGAAAACGTTCTTTCACTCTTCTCTGTACTTCCCAGATCACATCTTTTACATCTTCTGCAGTGGCATTGCCGGTGTTGATAATAAATCCGCAATGCTTTTCCGATACCTTTGCGCCTCCTACGGAGTATCCCCGCAGACCGGCTTCCATGATCAGCTGCCCGGCAAAATGTCCCTCGGGACGTTTGAAAGTACTGCCGGCACTGGGATATTCCAAAGGTTGTTTTTCTCTGCGGCGAATTGCCAGTTCCTCCATTTTGGCTGCGATCTGCTCCGGATCTCCGGGCTGTAGCCGGAAAGTCACTTTCGTCACGACAAACGACTGGTTCTGGATCACGCTGGTACGATAGCCGTACTCCATGGTACTGTTGTCCAGTTCCATGATCTCTCCATTACGGTTGACTACCGTAACAGTGGTCACCACCTGGCTCATCTCTCCGTCGTAGGCTCCGGCATTCATTACAGCTCCGCCACCGATGGTACCGGGGATTCCCGCGGCGAACTCCAGGCCTGTCAGGCCATGCTCTTTCGCTGCTTTTGCCACCTGGCTCATCAGTGCCCCTGCCTCTGCTTCCAGATAGCAGTCTCTCACTTCGATCCGGCTCATATGCTTACCAACCACCAGAACAATTCCTGCATATCCCTGGTCGCTGACCAGCAGATTGCTTCCGTTGCCGATCACGGTATAGGGAACATCCACCAGCCGAAGGTATTTCTGGATCTTACAGAGCTGCTCTTCGTTTTCCAGATAGACCAGGCAATCTGCCGGGCCACCGATCCGGAAGGTGGTATGCAATTTCATCGGTTCCTGTAACAGAACTTTATCTACCGGTACAATTTCTTTTAATACTTCTATCACTGCTGCACTTATCATGTTGTCAGGCTGCTCTTTCTTTTTGTTATAATTATGCCGCGAAAGCCTACTTTAATACCAGTGCCGCCGCGCCGTAGATTCCGGCGTCATTGCCCAGCGTTGCCAGTGCAAATTTTGCCTGTTTGCAAGGGCCGAAAGCACATTTCTTATAAGAAGGCTCTATGTATTTGAATAAGATATCTCCGGCTTTGGATACACCGCCACCGATAACGAAGATCTGCGGGTCTACCACATTGGCTACTACTGCCAATCCCTTGCCAAGATACTCGCCGAACTGTTCTGCGATCTCGATTGCTACTTTATCTCCAGCTTTCACCGCATCAAATACGGTCTTCGCAGAGATTTCACCACCTCTGAGCACGCTGGGAGCATCGTCTTTGGCCAGACGTCTGTTGGCCAGACGGGTAACTCCGGTAGCAGATGCATACTGTTCCAGACAACCCTTGTTCTTACAGCCGCAGACCTCTGTCTCGTTGTCTTCGATATGAATATGTCCGATCTCACCGCCGGCACCATTAGTACCAGTCAGTATCCTGCCGTCGATGATGATACCTCCACCGACACCGGTTCCCAGAGTAACGGCTACCAGATTGGAATAGCCTTTACCACCGCCCTGCCACATTTCACCCAGGGCTGCCACATTGGCATCGTTACCTGCCTTCACGGTAACGGGCAGATCCAGTTCCTTTTTCAGCGTTTCAGCAAGATCAAAAGATCCCCAACCGATATTAACAGCACCGTTGACCATGAAACCTTCGGCATTTACTGCACCGGGGGCACCGATTCCCACACCCACCAGATCTGCTGCGGTGATGCTCTTTTCCTGCATTTTATTTTTGATGGATGCTGCGATATCTGGCAGAACTTTCTCTCCGCCGTTATCTTTTACTGTGGGAATCTCCCACTTATCCAGCACCTGTCCCTCATCATTGAAAAGTCCTAACTTGACCGTGGTTCCTCCCACGTCTACCCCAAATGCATATTTACTCATCATCCTCGTCCTCCTCACGTCTTTTTGCCAGAGAGTTCTGTACACGGGTGTATAGCTCTTTTGCTGCGTTGTAGCCCATCTTCTTCTGACGGTGGTTGATAGCTGCCGTCTCGCAGATAACTGCCAGGTTACGTCCGGGACGAATCGGAATGTTGTGGCATACCACCTTATTGCCCAGATATTCGGTATAATTCTCTTCCAGTCCCAGTCTGTCGTACTCTTTGTCCTTATCCCAATCTTCCAGACGGATGACCAGGTCAATGGTCTGGGTATCTTTTACGGACAATGCACCAAACAGTGCCTTGACATCCACGATGCCGATACCACGCAATTCAATAAAGTGTTTTGTGATATCCGGTGCAGAACCTACCAGCGTATCATCACTGACCTTACGGAGTTCTACCACATCATCGGTTACCAGACGATGACCTCTTCGGATCAGCTCCAGTGCTGCCTCGGACTTACCGATGCCGCTCTCACCGGTGATCAGGACACCTTCACCGTAGACATCCACCAGTACACCGTGCACGGAAATGCAGGGAGCCAGCTTGACATTTAACCACCGGATGATCTCAGACATAAAGTCAGAAGTGGATTTTTTCGTAGATAATAACGGAATCTGATGTCGGATCGCCGTCTCCAGGAAAATAGGATCCGGTTTCAGGTCACGGCTGAACACGATACAGGGAATATCATAAGCCATCAGCTTCTCATAAGCTTCCTTACGAGTCTCATCCGTCATGCCTTCCATATAAGTGTATTCCACAAATCCGACAATCTGCAGTCGGGTCGCATCAAAATGCTCAAAATATCCTGCCAGCTGCAGTGCCGGACGGTTGATATCCGGCTGTGTGATCTTCACATGTTTCACATCAATCTCCGGTGTGAGATTTTCCAGTTTCATTTTTTCGATAACACGGGTTAAACTTACACTTGCCATACTAATCTCCATACCTTTCCGCGAAAAAACCGCCCCGGTTCCCCGCCCTTTTCATTATCTTTTAGTGTACCACAGGTTGCCCTGTCTGTGAAGCAAAAAAGGCCACGATTTCCTCTGCCGTACGCTCATTCATTTCAGGAATTTCCATCAATTCTTCCACCGATGCCTGCCGGATCTCCTCCAGTGACTTAAAGTGCCTCATCAGGGCCTTTCTCCGGGCCGGTCCCACCCCCGGGATATCATCCAGTACGGACTTCACCTGAGTCTTGCTGCGCAGGGATCTGTGATACTCGATAGCAAAACGGTGGGCCTCATCCTGAATTCTGGTGATCAGCTTAAAACCTTCGGAATGGGTATCAATGGGAAGCTCAATATTATGATAATATAAGCCTCTGGTACGATGGTTGTCATCCTTGACCATGCCGCAGACCGGAATGTCGATTCCCAGTTCTTCCAGTACGGACAGCGCAATATTCACCTGTCCGCGACCGCCGTCCATCAGAATCAGATCCGGGAACTTCGTGAAGCTTCCGTACTCCTGATCCATCTCCTGTTCTTCCAGCTCTTTGCTCTCTTCCATGCCGTGGCGGAACCGCCTCGTCAGCACTTCCCGCATGCAGGCATAGTCATCCGGACCGGAGACGCTTTTGATCTTGAACTTACGGTAATCGCTGCGTTTCGGTTTTCCTTTTTCGTAGACCACCATAGATCCTACATTTTCAAAACCGTTGATATTGGAAATATCATAGGCTTCCATCCGGGCTGTGCCAGTTAACGGCAGTTGCAGCAGATCCGAGATTTCTTTCACCGCACCGATGGTTCGTCCTTCTTCGCGTTTTAATTTTTCTCTGTCCTGGGACAGTACCAGTTTTGCGTTCTGCGCTGCCAGCTCCACCAGTTTTTCCTTACTGCCGATCTTAGGCACCTTCAGATAGACCCTGCTGCCTTTTCGCTCCGACAGCCATTTCTCGATCAGTTCCGCATCCTCGATTTCATATTGCAGCATCAGTTCTCTGGGAATAAATGGGGTCCCCGCATAGAACTGCTTTACAAAATCCTGTAAGATCGCTGGTTTGTTATTTTCCGGCACATGTGTCATATAGTAATGTTCCCTGCCGATCAGCTTGCCATCCCGGACGAAAAACACCTGTACCACCGCTTCCGTCTCATCCTGATACAGCGCCAGGATATCTTTATCTTCACCCACGCCCTCTGTGATCTTCTGTTTCTGGGACACCTGGCGGACACTGGATAACAGATCTCTGTATCTGGCAGCTTCTTCAAATTCCAGTTCCTCCGCTGCCTTGTTCATCTTCTCTTCCAGATCCTTCAGAATCGGGCTGTAATTGCCGTTTAGAAATTCCAGTGCTCCCGCCACCTGCTGTCTATACTCCTCCTTGCTCACATAGCCCTGACAGGGAGCCAGGCACTGTTTAATATGATAATTCAGGCAGGGGCGCTCCAGTCCGGTGTCTCTCGGCAGCACCCGGTTGCAGGTACGCAGCTGGTACAGCTTGTTCAGCAGCTCAATGGTATCTTTGACCGCCGCAGCACTGGTATAAGGACCGAAATAGCGGGACTTATCCTTCTTCATGGTACGGGAAAACAGGATTCTGGGATAATCCTCCCCCACCGTCACCTTGATATAAGGGTACGTCTTGTCATCCTTCAGCAGAGTGTTGTATTTCGGAGAATTCTCTTTGATCAGATTGTTCTCCAGTACCAGTGCCTCCAGTTCGGAGTCCGTCACGATATATTCAAAACGCGCGATCAATGATACCATCTGGTCAATGGCAGGACCTCTGCCGATATTTTCACGAAAATAAGACCTTACACGATTGTGCAGGTTGATGGCTTTTCCCACATACAAAATGACATCCTTGTCATCCCGCATGATATACACTCCCGGCTTGCGGGGGAGCTTTTTTAATTCTTCTTCAAAATTAAACATAAATATTTCCTCGCATGCTTCTATCATACCGATTCTGGGGAAAAATACAATAAGGGATTTAATATTGTAACTTGAGAGTTAGTTAAATACATTGGCAAAATCCACGAACTCCCGGAGCATGCGATACACATGTCTCGATGTAAGGTCTCC
>PPYE01311393.1_pt1 | contig 27695 bp, 24 predicted proteins | sample 1559881 | NCBI WGS metagenome assembly PPYE01 (sample SAMN08240022, study PRJNA423297) | Human gut metagenome, whole genome shotgun sequencing project. | reverse complement strand
TTTTTCCTCCGTACAAATGCCGCGCAGAAGCCAGTCCGCGACCAGCTCGCGGATCTGCTGCGAATCCGTGTTCAGCGCGCCGTGAAAGCGGCTGCCGATTTCCACGCCCATCAGCGACGAATGGAGCGCGGCCGCCATCAGGACGGGATCGCCGGGACGTACCGAACCGTCCTTCATGCCCCGCTCCATGACGGCGGCAAGAACCTCGTGCACACAGTCCATGGCCGCGTCGTCAGCGATTGCCCCTTCCGGACCGGCCTGCCTCATCACCACGTCGCCGATGGCGAAGTGAAGAAAGCGGAACTCCTTCATGCCCTCGATCGATTTCAGCACGATGCGGCGCAGCAGCCGGCGGGTGTCGCGCTCCCGCTCCATGTCGCGCCGGATGCGGTCGGTGATCTGCCGGGCAAGACAGTCGCGGATGAAGAGGATCACGGCGTCCTTGTCGCGAAAATAATTGTAGACGGTGCCCTTGGCCACGCCCATGCGCGCGGCCAGATCCTTCATCGTGAAGCGGCGCCACTCCGCCTCGCGCAGCATCGCGCAGGCGCACGCAAAGGCCTTGTCCCGCACCGCCGCAGTGATCAGCTCTTTGTTCTCCGCCGAGAGTTTCGGCACGCTTCCCGCCTCCTTTCGCGCCGTCGGAAGACGGCAAGTCAAAATAACGACCCTCGGTCATTTTTATTCGAACGAGGATATTATAGCCATCGCCGGCCCATCTGTCACCGCCCCGTTCCCGCGGCTTAATTAAAAAAGGGGAAAGAAAACAAAAATCCACCGTGGAGAAGCGGGGGCGGCTTTGTTCCGGCCTTGCGACGCGAAAAGCCTCCCACAGGAGACCCAGAGAGCCGTGGCACCCGAAAAGTTCCTCTTACCGCTGCTTCCTTCCGGACCTGACGGGATTCGTGGTTTTTCGCCGCACGGGGCTGGGCCTCCTGCGGGAGGCTTCAGGCATATTTTAACAAAATCCGCGCCCTTTGCAAGGGCGCGGCGAAAAATGTTCCACGTGGAACACTTGGATCGAAGAAAGATAACGACAGGATTTTTCGCAGATGCGAAAAAACGGATTACGCCTTTTCGACGGATGCGTTCGGGGCGTTCCTGCGCACGCTTTCGATGCCGTTCAGGCAGCCGGCCTTGGCTTTGTAACCCTCGGAGACGGCGATGACCTGGCCGTTGCGGGCCTTGAGGCGGAAGCGGAACTCGCCGGCCCTGTCGGCGTAGAGTTCGAACTTGGGGTTTTTCCGGACGGCACAATCCTTCTCGGTCTGATCTTCCAAAACGGCCTCGGCCGCGTTCTTCACCACGCTGGCGACGCCGTTCCGGCAGGCCGCCTCGGTAGTGTACACTTCGGACGTCGCGATCACCTCGCCGTTGCCCGCCTTCAGATCGAACTTCAGGCCCGACGCGACGCTTTTCATCACAAATTTCGCCACTTTCGTCTCCTCCTTTAGTAAGCATATTTCATGAAACTGCTCTCAGCTTATCAGACTTCTGTCAAAAAGCAAGCGGGACTCATGCCGAAAAACCGATCTTTGCAGTTTTCTTTCGATCGAGAGCCGCGGGCAGCCGTCCGCGCGGACGCTGACCTTGCCTGTCTGCCCGTTCACGGCCGCGCAGATATCCCCGCTGGAAATATAGTAAACCGGCAAAAGCACCGGCAGCCTGACGGCTGACTTTGCCTCCGCCCCGACCTCGATCGCCTTCGTGCCCCACATCTTTTCCAGCTGCGGCCGGTAGTTTTCCGAGATCTCCTCTATCATTCGCCTTTCGGCTTCGGCGCTGGATATATCCGTTATCTTTACACGCTGTCCCGCGAGATAAGCGAAATCGAAGGCTTCAAGACCGTCCAGATCGAACGGTTCCATGGCGTTCAGCAGTAAATTGTCGAGCTGCTTCGAACCGTTTACGAACTCATCGTTCACGAAACCGTCGAAGCCGTAGACCTTGGCCGTCCTCTTGCAGCTCACGCGGCAGCGCACCGGCCCGCGCACCGTCTCGTAGGGAAGATAAAATCCCTTCAGCTCGGGGATCATGGACCGCAGACGCTTGGCCTCTTTTTTGCGCCTGTTCCGATCGCACCATTCTTCCAGCCTTTGCTGCGCTTCCGCTTTCGTGATTCCAAACGGGATGACGCTCTCCGGCAGCCCCGCGTCGTACAGATACTCTTTCCGCACCAGGCTCCTGCCGCAGAACGCGCATTTCGACAGAGCCTCGTTTTCCCCGAACACAATCGTTGCGCCGCACCCGCTGCAGGACGCGGACTCCAAAGCGAACGCCTCCGCGGACTTCTTCATCTTTTTCTGCTGCGCGTCCCGGTAATCCTTTTTTTCCTCCAGCGCCGCCTCGACCTTCATCGTTCCACCGCAGTAGCCGCATCCATAAACCTGATGGATAATGTCAAAATTTGCCGGCGCCCCGCACTGAGGGCAATGGATATCCAATATCTCTTTTCCCATGACTCGTTTTTCCTTTCGATCGCTGCCAAAGGCCATAATCTCATCGTCGTCCGCACAGGATGTATTTTTGCTCTGGGACTCTTATGATCTTGTCAAGCAGAGCTAGGCCTTCCGGCGAGTCATGGGCTTCTCCTCCGGAGAGCGCGAAGCTGACAGCCGATCTGTCAGTTGCGGTGACCATATGAATCTTCGTTGTGAGCCCGCCTCTTGATCTTCCAATGGCCTGTTTCCCTCTTTTTTTAAAGCGCCTGTTCCGTTAGGATGAACCTTTACCGATTATTTATATTGATTATCACGCAGCAAAGTGAACCCCTCTCGTTTAATTGTACCTAATTCAAGTATATCTCTTGGTTTTACTATTTGCTCTGCACGTTGGCTTTATCCTGCATTTCATCGCTCAACGTACAGGAAACCACAAAGCAGGGCATTGATCAAACATGTCAGCTTATGAGCAATGTTCCAGGAGATTAAAGCGTGTCAAAAAAACGTTCTATCACTTATCATCGCTTTCGCCGTTGTTTTTTTCGTACTGTTGTTGAAGCAATTTTACAGCACGATCAAAATCGCTTTCAAGCTGCCTCATTTCTCTGGTTCGGTAGATTTCAAATTCTTTTTCAGCTTTTTCAAGAGCTTGCCTATGAGTAACTCGTCCTTTGCCTTCTAAAAGCTTTCTTCTGTTTGCCACAATTTGATTATCGAGCGCGTCAATCCAGTCCTGCATAGCCATAGGTATCTGTTCTAAAGCCTGTAATTCCGCGTAATCGAGGAATTGAGAGACAAGTAGATTCAGTCGCTGTAATTCGATCTCAGAAAGATAGTTTTTTGCAATCTTCACATCATCCTTTGTGATGTAATCGCCTTTGAAATTTGTCATGCCCACAAGAGGTTTTTCGTTATCCACGCGATCATAAATGACCTCCGCAGCCGTATGTTCGTGGACGGCGTAATGAAGCTTGTTCTGAACGGTAGCGAAGAACGTTCTTGTCAAATCCGACCTTGGATCATAGTCCGTCGCTGTTGCGTAGATGTCCGTAACCTGCTGATAGAAATTGCGTTCAGAGGATCGAATATCCCGGATGCGCTGCACGAGCTCTCGGAAATAGCGGGAGCCTCCTTGCTTTAGTCGATCATCATCCATCGTGAAACCTTTTTGAATATACTCATGCAGTCGCTCTGTTGCCCAGCGTCGGAAGCGAGTTGCGATCTGCGACTGCACACGGTATCCGATGGCGATAATCATATCCAGATTATAGTGGTCGATGTTTCGGCGAACCTGACGGCCACCTTCGGTACGAACTAACAAGAATTTCTTGTTAGTTGCCTCCGGCATAAGCTCTCCTTCTTTGTAAATGCCATCTATATGTTGGCTGATGTTCTGTTGCGTAGTGTCATAGACTTCCGCAAGCTGCTGCTGCGTGACCCAAATATCTTCGTCTGAGAAACGGACGGAGACCTTAGTGATCCCGTTCTCATCCTGATATATCATCACATTGTTGTCGTTCATACGCTCCACCGCCTCTTTATTGATACTCATTTGCGATTTTCAGCTTATAGCCCTTTCACTATTTCTATAAATCTGTCATAGGAATACGCCCTTGGATAGTCCAGTTGTTTTGACTCAAACACCTTGAAATAGCGGAAATTGGAAACACTTAGAGAGTCCCACTTAAGGAACCGCTGATTATTTCGCCCAAACGAAAACACCAATTAGACTTTCAAACGAATGGATTAAAAGTCCAAAGAAACAACCATCCCGTAGGCATATTATGCCCCTAATTGATCTTGGAAGGCCTCATCTCTGTTAACAGGAGACAGTTATGCCCCCACAGGCGGAAAATTCTTCCGTTCGTCCAGCGCGAATGCACACGACAAGATTGGCGCAGCCAAACAGAACAAAGAATTTGTTCATGTTCTTCGCTATGTCTCGATACGATGCCTTGTGACAGACAAAGTATCTCTTCACAATCTGAAAGAGGCGTTCGGCTTTACTGTGTGTCGATGATTTACGATTTTCCCGGGATCTGTCATATGATCTGCCTACGCCTAATGTCTTGATGCTGCCGGGATGCTGGCTGATACGAAAATCGACTTTCGAGAGGTGCTCGTCTTCTCTGATGGCCGCCTTTTTTCGTCGAATGCATTTCCGGATCTCGTTCACCGTTTTGGTTCTTTGTCGAACTCGGTGCGTTGACGAGCGTTGCGTCAACGACACTGCCTCCGTGCATGATCAAACCGGCCTTGTCAAGTCTGTTCCGAATATCGACGGAAGTGCAGCAGTGTCGTTGCGTCCGGTACCTGCTGCTGGAGGAAATCGCTCCTTAGGAACGTACGCATGGCATGACTGTCGTAAATTGCATCTTCGATGCCTTATCCTTCATTGGACAAATTGAACCAGTTCTGCATAAGGTATGTACGCAACATCGTCTCGACGCCAAGAGGCGGGCGTCCCCGTTTGCCGGACGGGTAGTACGTCGCTATCAGGGTGACCCAACCAGCCCACGGGATAATTTTATCCATGTGCTCAAGAAATGCTTCTCTCCTGGTTTTTCTTCTACGATTTGCGTATCCCACATATCACCGAAGCCGAGTTGGGGCATCTTCTATTCTCCTTTGACGTGGGATTAGAACAGCTTAATTATACTATCTCACTTGAGCAAACGGTGATTTAATCAGTGGGGCCTTAATATGAAACTCCGCGAACGCGCTTTTTTCCTGTCGGTCCTCGTTGCCGGCTCGCCTTGTTTCAGGACGTTCTTTTTCACGCGAGCTCTGCCCTATACTTGCGCGAAATTCAACTCAACAATGAACATAATAAGCTTTACAATGTTACTTCCTTCATTCATAATAATCATAGTCGGTGCCGATAGGTTGCGCTTACATCATTTTAAAGGAGATAACAGCGATGGCACAGAAAAAGACCATTCTCGATCTCGTCAAGATGAAGGAGACCGGGGAGAAAGCGGCATGGATGGTCATGTATGACGCCTGCTTCGCTTCTTATGCGGAAGAAGCCGGAATGGACATGATTCTCGTCGGCGACTCGATGGGCATGATCGTCTACGGCTACGAAGGGACCGTCCCCGTGACCATGGATATGTCGATCGCGCACTGCCAAGGCGTCCGCCGAGGCGCCCCCAACACCTACCTCATCGGCGATATGCCTTTCGGAGCTTACCATGCCAGCGTGGGAGACGCGGTTCACAATGCCGTTCGCTTCATGAAGGAAGGCGGCGTCGACGCCATCAAGCTGGAAGGCGGCGTGGCCGTCGCGGATAAGATCGAAGCTATCGGCAAGGCCGGCATCGTCGTGTTCGGGCACATCGGCCTGACGCCCCAAAGTTCCGCCGCTATGGGCGGTTTCAAAGTTCAGGGCAAGAACACCGCGACGGCGAAAGCCGTCATCGACGATGCTATCGCCGTTTACAAGGCGGGAGCCCGAGCCCTTCTGCTCGAAGGCGTTCCCGAAGAGGTCTGCGCGTTCGTACACAAGATCCTTCCCATTCCCGTCTACGGCATCGGCGCCGGCATCCAGTGCGACGGTCAGGTGATTCTGGCGGCCGACGCTCTCGGCATGTACAAGAACTTCACGCCGAAGTTCGCCAAGAAATACTGCGACATCGGAGAAATCGCCACCCGGGGCATGAAGGATTACATCGAAGAAGTCAAGGGAGGGCGCTTCCCCGCGCCTGAGCATAAGTATAAATTCGGCGGCGATATTGACGAGTTCCGCGCGTTTTTGGAAGAAACCGAAAAAAATCTTGACCTGTGAACAGGAGGGAACACCATGCCTGAATTTGCGAAAAGAATGGAATACATGGCCGCCTCTGCCGATGTGATCCGCGGTCTGTTCAGCGCCATGACCGATCCGCAGACCATCTCTTTCGGCGGCGGCGCCCCCGCCACCGAGGCCCTGCCGGTGGAAGAGATTCACGCGCTCGCCAACGAGGTCCTCACACGGGAGGCTCGCGGCTGCGAGGCCCTGCAGTACGGGGCTCCCGCGGGGCTGAAGCAGCTGCGCGAGATCGTCGCCGACAAACTTCTCGCCCCCAAGGGCGTCGATGCCCGCGCCGACGACATCATCATCGTCAACGGCGGGCTGGAAACCATGAACCTGCTCTGTCAGGTGTTCATCAATCCCGGCGACGTCATTCTCGTCGAGTCCCCCACGTTTGTCCACTGCGTGGAGATATTCGAGATGTTCGAGGCCAGGTGCGTCGGCTGCAGAATGGACGACTTCGGTCTCGTGATGGAGGACGTGGAAGAGAAGATCAGGAAATTCCACCCCAAGATGGTCTACGTCATTCCCACGTTCCAGAATCCCACCGGCAAGACTCTGCCCGCCGCCAGGCGCCGGAAGCTGGCCGAGCTGGGCAGCGCCTACGACGTGCTGATCTTGGAGGACGATCCCTACCGCGACCTGCGCTACAGCGGCGAAGAGCTCAAGCCTATAAAGGCCTACGACACGACCGGCCACACCGTGCTGGCCAACAGCTTCTCAAAAATCTTCTCCCCGGGCAGCCGCCTCGGGTATGTCTTCGCGGAGCACCGGATCATCGAAAAACTCTTCGACGCCAAGACCGCCACCAACTCCCACACCTCCATGCTGGCACAGGTGCTGTGCGCGGAGTTCTTCGCAAGGGGCTGCTTCGACGAGCACCTCAAAAAGCTCCGCGCCATTCACAGGGAGCGCCGCGATGCGATGATGGCGGCGCTTGAAAAGTATCTGCCCAAGGGAACGAAATGGGTGTTTCCCGACGGCGGGCTGTTCTCATGGGTGGAACTTCCCGGCAACATCGACACCACCGAGCTGCTGAAAGAAGCCAACGCCGCCAAGGTGTCATATGTGGCCGGGGCCGGATTCTTCGTCGGCAACTCCGGCGAAGGCAAGAACTGCATGCGCATCAGCTTCGGCAACGTTTCTCCGGAAAAGATCGAAACGGGGATGAAACGTTTGGGGGACCTGATCAAGCGGAAGCTTTAACAGGGCATCGAAACAACGAACAGGAGGATACGCATGGATAAAAAACTCTGGAAGTTATGCACTGACCTGAAAGAGAATTACAGGTTCGTGGAGCTGTCATACGACGTATCTCCCGATACCCCTCACTGGTCCGGCTTCCCGGCGATGACCAGCGAAACGCTCTTCAACTACTCCGACGGCTTCTATGTAAACAAATTCTGCATGGTGAGCCAGTACGGAACTCACGTCGACGCCCCCTCCCATTTCGTCGCCGGCAGACGCATGCTCAACGAGATCGGCGCGGACGAGCTGATTCTGCCTCTGTGCGTCGTCGACATCAGCGGCAAAGCGGCGGCCAACGCGGATTACGCCGCCACCGTACAGGACATCACGGACTGGGAAGCGCGACACGGAGAGATTCCGGCACATTCCTTCGTCGCCCTGCGTACGGACTGGTCCAAGCGCGACGATCTGAACAACTATGACGCGGAAGGACAAAAACACTACCCCGCCTGGGGACTTGACGCCATCAAGTACCTCGTGGAAAAGCGGAACGTGACGGCGATAGGGCACGAGACCTCCGACACCGATCCGCCGGCGATCTCTTCCAAGCTCGGATACGTAGGCGAAACTTACATTCTCGATCAGCAGCGTTATCAAATCGAGCTGCTGCGCAATCTCGACCAACTTCCGCCGACCGGCGCTCTGATCGTCTGCGGCTTCCCCAAGGTCGTCGACGGGGCCGGCTTTACAGCGCGCTGCTTTGCGATCTGCGAATAAACGAGCGGCGAACCGCGAATAACGGACAAAAAACGCGGAAGCGCAGGGAACGTCCTTGTTCCCCGCGCTTCCGCGTTTTTACCATAGAGCGTTTGCGGAACGCCGCGGATCTGTCGTCTTTCCTCGCGCCGCCGCGCTCGAGCGGGGCAGAGCGCCTTACGGCTCCTTATCTTCGAGACAATAGAAACGGGACAGGCGGCTGCTCAGCCGGATCTTGTCGGCGTCGCTCATGAGCGGATTCTGCTGGAGCAGCCTCGTCAGCGTTTCCCGTTCCGCTTCGTCGCAGCCGGGGCGCGCGCCTGCGCCGAGGAGCAGTTCGACGGCTTCGGTCGTTTTGTTGTAGGCGACGGCCAGTTTCAACGGCGTCCAGCCGTCTTTGTCGCGGAGGTCGGCGTCCGCGCCCGCCAGCAGCAGGAGGCGCACGACGGCGGGCGACGGCACGACCTGCTTGAGCGCGTACGTCAGCGCGGTCATGCCGCCGCGGTCGCCGCGGTCGATCTGCGCGCCGGAACGCAGCAGAATGTCGACGACGGCGGCGTCGCGGTTGTAGGCCGCGGCGTACATCAGCGCCGTGCGCCCCTGACGGTCGCGGGCGCCGACTTTCGCCCCCGCTTCGACGAGCAGATCGACGACGACGGCGCTGCGTTTCTGCGCGGCGATCATCAGGGGCGTGGTATGAATGGCGTTTCTCGCCTCCAAAGGCGCGCCGCGCTCGAGCAGAACTTTCAGCGCCGCCAAACTGGGATTGGAACGCAGCGCCGCCGTCAGCGGCGTCGTTCCCTGTTCGTCGCGGGCGTCAACCGGAGCGCCCCGGCGCAGCGCCGTTTCGATCTCCGCCGCCGACCCGCGCGCGCATAAGGCGATAAACTGTCTGGCGGCCGACAGTTCTCCGCCGCCGGCGACGAAATCTCCGTCCGCGTCCAGAATGATGCGCAGCTGTTCGTATGTCTCGCCCATGGAATCCATCCCCCTTTCCTCCGCGTTTATTATACATAAAGACCGGAAGGTTGCGGCAGATAAAAATCCGGCGCCGCGGGAACGATCCCCGCGGCGCCGGATTTTTACGCCCGCAGGGGCGACGGGCGTGTCCTTTCCCGGAAATTGCGGTACAATGGAAACGAAGTTCAACGTATCTAACGCTCGGCGGATTTCCGGAAAGGGTGAGAACATGGTCAAACACGCGTTTTTGGCGGCGGCGCTGACGCTGGGGCTGATCGCGGGGACGGGCTTTTATTACCGCTCGCGGCTCGACGCGCTTTCGGCCGCCTCTGCGGGCGCGCGGCGCGCCCACGCCGGCGAGAAGGAGCTGGACGGGCTCTATCTGCTGGCGGTCAATCCGCGTCTGGATCCCCGCGGCGAGCTGCGCCGGGAGCTGCACGCGGCCGCGCTCGGGCGGCAGGCGCGCTTCCATGGTTCGCGGGAACTGAAACTGGCCTACGCCGACGACGAAAAGGCGCTCGGCGTCTACGTGCGGCGTCTGGCGCGGCGGCTTGCGCTCGCCGGGCTGAACGTGAAGCTCAGCCCGTGTTCGCCCGTGATGCTGCGCTCGAAGGCGCTCGCGGGCAAGTACGATCTGTTCATCGCGCCGCGGCGCGTCATCCTCATGAGCGACATCGAGCGGCTGGACGCGCTGACTCTGAAAGCGCGGGAAATGGAGCGCGCGCTGTGAGGCGTCTCAACGCGCTGCTCGCGGCGGCGCTGCTGATTCTGCTGGCGTGGCACGGCCTGGCGGGCAGCTTCATGCTGCTGGGCGTCAACGCCGGCACGGGCAAGATCGCGGGCTGGACGGCGATGGCGCTGGCGGCGCTGCACGGCGCCATCGGTCTGGCGCTGACGGTTCCGACGCTGCGCGCCTCTCGCCGCGGCGCGCTCTATCTGCGGCAGAACGCGCGCTTCTGGGCGATCCGTTTCAGCGGAGCGGCGCTGATCCTGCTGCTGTGTCTGCACGTCGGCGTCTTCGGGCGGGTTCGCTCGGGACAGTTCGTGCTGTACGAGTTCACGACGCTGAAAATGCTCGTTCAGGTCCTTCTGGCCGCGGCGCTGGCGCTGCACGTGCTGGCCGGGATCGGTCCGCTGCTGGTCTCGCTCGGCGTCTGCCGCTACCGCGTCTGGCAGGGGGACCTGCTGCTGATCTTTTCGCTGCTGCTGCTTTTTTTCGCGGCGGCGCTGATTTTTTATTACGCGCGGTGGCAGTGGCTATGAAGACGGTGCTGATCGTCGGCGCCGGGCTGGCGGGACTGTCGGCCGCCCTGACCGCCGCGGAAAAGGGGCACCGCGCCGCGCTCGCCTCGTCGATGCCGTCGGAGCGCGCCCAGTCGGTGATGGCCGAGGGCGGCATCAACGCGGCGCTGAACGTGAAGGGCGAAGACGACAGCCCGGAGCAGCACTTCGCCGACACGTACAAAGCCGGCTGCGAGCTGGCCGACGCCGCGGCGCTGCGCGGCATGACGGAGGCGGCGCCGGGCATCGTGCGCCGCCTGCTGGAGATGGGGACGCAGTTCAATCGGATAAACGGCGAGATCGACCAGCGCAATTTCGGCGGCCAGAAGAAAAAACGCACCGCCTTCGCCCAGAGCGGCACGGGCAAACAGATAATGACGGCGCTGATCGACGCCGTGCGCCGTTACGAAGCGGAAGGGTCGGTCGTCCGCCTGCCGCGCCACGATTTCGTCACGCTGCTGCTCGACGGGCGCGCCTGCGGCGGCGCGCTGCTGCGCGACCGCTTCGACGGTTCCCTGTCGGAGCTCAGCGCCGACGCGGTGATCATGGCAACCGGCGGCATGCACGGCCTTTTTTCCGACACCACCGGCTCGCTCAACAACACGGGCGAAGCCGCGGCCGAACTGTTCCGCCTCGGCGCGCCGATCGCCGACGGCGAGTTCATCCAGTACCACCCCACCACCGTGTCCGCCTCGGGCAAACGGCATCTGATCAGCGAGGCCGCGCGCGGCGAGGGCGGGCGGCTCTTCACGATACGGGACGGCGCGCGCTGGTACTTCATGGAAGAAAAATATCCCGAGCTGGGCAACCTGATGCCGCGCGACGTCACCGCGCGCGAGATCTGGCGGGCGCGGCGCGGCGGCCCCGTGTTCCTCGACCTCACGGAACTGCCCGAGAGCGTGATGAGCCGCAAACTGGCCGGCGTGGTCGAAACCTGCCTCACCTACCTGCGCCTCGACCCGCGCGAGCGCCCCATCCCCGTCGAGCCGGGGCTGCATTACTTCATGGGCGGCCTCAAGGTGGACGCCGCGCACCGCGTCGCCGGGTTCGAAAATCTGTACGCCGCCGGCGAGTGCGCTTCGCTGTACCACGGCGCCAACCGCCTCGGCGGCAACTCGTTGCTGGGCGCCATTTACGGCGGGCAGGTCGCGGCGCGCACGGCCCTCGGCGAAGCGAAAGCCCCGGCGCGCCGCCACGCCGGCGAAGTGCCGCCGCCTGCGCCGCAGCGGGACGTGAACGCCATGCGCGAAATCACCGCGCGCTGCCTCGGCGTGGTCCGCGACGGCGAGACCATGCGCCGGGGGCTGAACGAACTGGAAAAACTCAACGGAACTTTGCCGCTGCTGGCCCGGTCTCTGCTGCAGAGCGCTCTGGCGCGCGAGGAAAGCCGCGGCGCGCACTTTCGCAGCGACTACCCCGAACGCGACGACGCAAAGTTCCGCCGCACCAGCGCGGCGCGCTTCGACGGCGCGCGCGTCGCCGTGACGTTCGAGGACGTCGGAAAGGAGAGTGAGCGGCCGTGAACTTCGTCATCCGCGTCAAACGCGCCGCCGGCCCCGCCGCGCCCGCCGTCTGGCAGGAATTCGCCTACGAAGGCCACGAATCCGACTCCGTCGCCGCCGCGCTGCGCGAACTGAACGCGCGCACGCCGCTGACCGACCTGGAAGGCCGCGAAGCGCCGCCCGTCCGCTGGGAATGCGGCTGCGCCTGCGGCAAGTGCGGCGCCTGCGCCATGCGCGTCAACGGCCTGCCGACGCTGGCCTGCAAAGCCTTTCTCGGCCCGCTGGGACAAACGGTCACGCTCGAGCCGTTGAGCAAGTTCCCGCTCGTCGCCGATCTCGTCGTCGACCGCGGCGTCATCTTCGAACAACTGAAAAAAATCCATCTGTGGCTCTCCGGCGCGGCCGTGACGCGCGAAAAGACCCACGAACTGCGCTTTCAGTCGTCCCGCTGCCTGATGTGCGGCTGCTGCCTCGAGATCTGCCCGAATTTCCGCGCCGGCGGCGGCTTCGCCGGCGCGCTGGCGGCCGTCGGCGCCTACCGCATGTTCAATCAGGAAAGCGACGAAGCCCACCGCGCCGAAGCGGCGAAACGGTACGTCGCAAGTTACTATTCGGGCTGCGGCACGTCGCTGGCCTGCCGCGCCATCTGCCCCGCCGGCATCCCCGTTGACGAACTGATCTCCCGCAGCAACGCCGCCGCCGTCTGGCGAAGGCGATCGTGAGCCGCACCAAAAAGGAGCGAATAAAAAACCGCGTGGACGAATGGAATTCTTCCCGTTCGTCCGCACGGTTTTTTGTTTTGCGTTCCATTTTTTCCCGCAGTTCCCGTTTACGCCTCGAACAAGTTGCCCTCGCGCAGCTTGCCTTCGCTCATCGTGAAGACCCGCTTGCCGTATTTCAGCGAGTCGAGGTCGTGCGAGACGATCAGCAGCGTCGCGCCCTCGGCGTTGAGGCGCGAGAACTCCTCCATGATGCCGCGGCTGGACTCGACGTCGAGATCCGACGTCGGCTCGTCGGCAATCACCAGCCGCGGGCGGTTGATCAGCGCGCGGGCGATCAGCGCCCGCCGCAGTTCGCCGCCGGACAGTTCGCCCGGGTACGAGTCGGCCGTCGCGCCGATGCCGAAGCGCTCCAGCAGCAGACGAGCCGCGCCTTCGCCGTCGCCGCCGCGCGGATAGAGGCAGAACGGCAGCATCACGTTCTCCAGCACGGTCAGATTGGGCAGCGCCGCCGCGCCCTGGGGGATAAAGCCGATGCGGTCGCAACGCAGCCGCGACAGTTCCGCGTCGCTTTTGCCGGCCAGCTCGACGCCGTCCAGTTCGACCGAGCCGGACGTGGGCGCCAGCATCCCCGCCGCCAGGTTCAGCAGCGTCGACTTGCCGCTGCCGGAACGGCCGATGACATTGACGAAATCCCCGCTCTCGACGGTCAGCGACACATGGTCCACGGCGAAGAACGAACGGCCGCCGCGCGAATACTCTTTGCACAGATCTTTCAGATTCAAAACGGCGGCCATCTCAGTTCCCCCTCAGCGCGTCGTAAATGTCGGCGCGGCTGGCCCGGCGCGCCGAAAACAGCGCGCTCATCACGCCCGTAAGGACGGAAACCGCCACGGACGCGACGCCCAGCAGGACCAGCGCCGTCCAGGACGGCAGAAGGAACGGCAGTTTCAGCGCGTCCGCCACCATCGGGCTGACGACGGCCACGGCCGCCGCGCCAAGGCACGTGCCCAGCGCCGCGCCGTAAAAACTGACCAGCAGCGCTTCGGTCAGCGCCAGAGCAAGGATTTTGCCGCGGCTGGCGCCGACGGCGCGCAGCACGCCGATCTCGCCTTTGCGCTCGTTCATGGTCACGGCGAACAGCAGCGCGATGACGATCACCGCCAGCAGCCAGGCCAGACCGATGCCGCCGCGGATCATCCACGAGACCAGCGCCAGCGAGGAGGCGATGCTGTTGACGAACTTCTTGCTGAACAGCGCGAAAATATCGTCGTCGCCGAAGCGGCGGTTGATCTCCTGCGCCACCTTCACCGAATCGTAGCCCGGCTTCAGCTTGACCATCACCGTCGAGACGCGGCTGCCGTCGCTGGCGAGCGGATGTTTGAAGATGTTTTCCGCCGCCTTGGCCAGGTCGGTCACCGTCTTGCGCGTCACGAAAACCGTGGAGTCGAAGCCCATGCCCGTCTGTTCCAGCCTCCCGGCGATGGGCAGATCGACGCCGAAGAAGTGCAGCCGCTCGCCCGCTTCGCCGTTGACGCGGTAGCCGACGATCAGCTCGCCGTCTTCGAGGCCGCGCCCCAGCGTCGCTTCCAGCCACGGGCGCACGATGAAATCGCTCTCGTAATCGACGCCGACGATCTGCAGCGGATAGGAACAGCAGGAGGCGCGCAGCGTCGCCAGAAAAGTCTGCGGCGACATGCGGTCGATCCCCTCCACGTCCCGCAGGCGCTCGAGGATGTCCCTGGGCAGGTAGAACATCGACGGCTTGCCCGAGAGGATGATGCTGTCGATGTGGGGATCGTACCCCGCCGGCACGACGATGATGTCGGCGCCGAGGCGGTCGGCGGTGCTGCGCGCGCCGCCGGACAGGCTGACCGACAGGACCGTGCCCGCATAGAGGAAGAACGAGAACAGCAGCACCGTCACCACAAGGCAGAAACTCCGCCAGGGGCGGCGGCGGATGTTTTTGCGCGCGACGGCCGCCGTGCTCAGGGAAGCGCCCGGCATCTCAGCGCGATCCCTTGACGAAAGCCCAAACCAACGAAAACGCGTTCACCGCGACGATGGCGGCGGCGATTTTCCGCACAAGCGGCATCGTCACGGCGCGGCAGGCGTGCGTCGGGTCGCCGCACAGGCCGCAGACCCATCCGGCGCCGCGCAGCGGAATCACGCCGGCAGGGACGAGCAGGCAAGCGACCGCCGCCGCAATGGCGACAAGCGAAGCCAGAACCGCAAGCCAGCCGCGGCCGCGGCGCAGCAGCGCAATCAGCGCGAAAAACAGAATGACCGCGCCCATGCCGACAACAAACAGTCCGGAATAATAACACTTCATGGGTCCGCCGTGAGGCGCCATCTGCGAACAGACGGGCGCCAGCCAGAACGGCGTCAGAGTCAGAACCAGTCCCAACAGGGCGTTCAGTGCGCTCAACAACATTCTCATATAATATCACCTAGCCTTATTCAACGCTTCGTGCACGGCAATCTGCATGGCCTTGTACGTGACGGACGCGCCGGAAATGCTGTCCATCTTGTCGACATCCTGCGTTTCGATCAGCATGTCGGGATACTTTTTCATCTCGCGCACGGCGCGCTGCGCCTGGCGAAAATCCTCGGCCGAGCCGTCCTTGCCGTGATTTTCGTCCTTGATGTTGCCCATGGCGTCGCGGGCTTCGAGAACGCAGGCCACGATCCGGTTGTCCTTGAGCGTCAGGATCACTTTGGTGTTTTCGCCGTCGTCGGCCTGGTACTCGCCCTCGTAGACGCCGTCGCGGTACGTGACGCCGAAGATCTTGTCCTTCATGGCGAAAACGCCGCCGCCGATCACGGCGAGGACGGCCGCCAAAATCAGTGCTTTCTTCACGATGCGCTCTCCTTTACGCTCTCAGCACGCCGCTGAAATTGGCGCGCTGGTCGATGTCCTGAACGATCTTGCCGTACTCCAGCACGATCTTGCGCTGCGCCACGTCGCCGACTTCCGGGTCGTGGGTGACGACGACCAGCGTGACGCCCTCGTCGTGCAGACGGTGGAAAATGTCCACGACGATGCGCTCGTTCTCCTCGTCGAGGTTGCCCGTCGGCTCGTCGCCGAGCAGGATGCGCGGCGAGTTGATCAGCGCGCGGGCGATGCAGACGCGCTGCTGCTCGCCGCCGGAAAGCTGCGTGGGCAGATGATGGGCGCGCTGTCCCAGACCGACTTTCTCCAGCGCCTCCATGGCCTCTTTCTCGTCGGGCATGCTGTGATAGTACTGGGCGACCATGACGTTTTCGAGCGCGGAAAGGTAGCTGATCAGGTGGAACTGCTGGAAGATCAGGCCGATCTTGTCGCGGCGGATCTTCGTCAGGTTCGCCGCGGTCTCGCGGCTGATGTCCGCGCCGTCGAGGACGACGCTGCCCTCCGAGGGCGTGTCCATGCAGCCGATGATGTTCAGCATCGTCGTCTTGCCGGAGCCGGAAGGGCCCATGATGGACAGCCATTCGCCCTCGTTCACCGTCAGGTTGATGTGCGACAGGGCGTGCAGGTCGCCGTAGATCTTGGAAACATCTTTCAATTCGAGAATCTTAGCCAATTTTATTCCCCCCTGAGCACGATCGCAGGATGAATGTCCATTACCCGGCGCACCGGCAGGATCGAAGCGAGCACGGTGATCGCGATGAAGACCGCGATGGTAACGGGAATGAGGGGCCACTGGAAGTTGATGGCCCGGCCGAAGACGTTGAGGCTGACGCGCTGCGCGAACTCGAAGCCGAGGAACACGCCGACGACGCTGCCGATAAATCCCAGCAGCACGCCTTCGCCGAGCAGCTCGCCCATGACGAGGCTGTTTTCGGCGCCAAGCGCTTTTTTCAGGGCGATCTCGCGGCGCCGTTCGGCGACCATGGCCATCATCGTGGTGGAGACCGAGATCATCGTGATGATCAGCACCACCGCCGTGACCAGCAGCACCAGCGCCTGCAGCTTGCCCAGCACGATATCCTGCGACTGTGTGAGACGGCGCACGGCGCGCGGCTGGATGCCCGGCATCTTCGCTTCAAGGTCGGCCGTCAGCGCTTCCATCTGCTCCGAATCGGCCACGACGCTGCATTCCACCACGTCGCCGCGGAAACTGTCGCCGATCAGACCGTCGAGCATGTCCACGTCGGCGAAGATGAAGCCTTCCTCCGCGCCGCCGGTGGTGACGATGCCGCAGACGGTCAACCTCTTGGCGAAATTCTGTTCGCCCTCGTCGCGGCCGCGGTTCTCTTCCGCCGACAGGTTCTGCCCCGAGGCTTCGGCGCGGCGCCCGTACTTGACGCCCAGCACCGTGAACGTGTCGCCGATGGACAAATTCAGCGTCTCGGCGATCTCCTTGCCGACCATCACCCGGCCGGGCGCGGCGGCGCTGCCCCAGTCGCCTTCCACGTACCAGAAGGGACTGTTCTTCTTCGCCTGCGGCAGGTCGGTGCCGGCGATGATGTAGGGCTGCTCGTTGATCTTCACCGTCTGGTAACGGTACGGCGCCATGCCGACGATGCGTTCGGGACCGATGAGGGCGCGCACCCGTTCGAGGTCTTCGCGGCTGATGCGGGCGTCGCCCTTGGGCAACAGCAGCAGATTGGCGCCGTAGGAGCGGAATTCGCGTCCCAGCTGGCGCGGGATATCGTAATAGATCGTCACCAGGCCCGAGAGGATGGTGGCGCCGATGGCGACGGCCAGCACGGCGATGACCAGCCGCGAGGCGCGCCGGATCAGCGAACTGGTCACCATCCTGAAGTACATTTTCCGTCTTTTATTTGCCATGGAGGACCTCCGTCGGTTTCAAGTTCAGCAGGTAGCGGATCGCGGGGATCGAGCCGAACAGCGTCACGAAGAACAGGATCACGGCCACGATCACGACCACCATCTGAGCGATCTCGATGGAGGAGCCGAAGACCGTCCGGCCGACGATCTGCGCGAAGCCGATGCCGAGAAAATATCCCAGCGCGCCGCCGAACAGGCTGGTCACCATCACCTCAACCAGCACCAGCAGCACGATCTGATAGTTGTGGGCCCCCAGAGCCTTGAGCAGCCCCAGTTCCTGGCTGCGCTCGATCACGCTGGCCGTGATCAGGTTGGAGATCGCCAGCGCCGAGCCGATGGAGCTGAGGATCGTGATCAGGATCATCAGCAGCGTCGTCTTGTTGAGGATCGTCCCCTCAGACTCCGCCACCTGGCGGACGGGCTTGGCCACGCCGTCGCGCACCACCTCCTGGATCTGATGGCAGATGGCGCTGACGTAAGCCGTGCAGTACCACGTCTCGTACTCGTCGGGCGAGAGGCTGCGCGGATCCTGGGCGGCCTTGCGCGCCAGATCGTTGTCGGGAGTGGTCAGCGCCGAAACTTCGAGGCGCGAGACTTTGCCGGGCAGGTCCATGAGCTCCTGCACCATTTTCAGCGTGCCGACGATCTGGCCGTCGGCCGCGCCGCCGTCGTCGAAGATGCCCTTGACGGTCACTTTCTTCGCCGCGCCGTTATGCGTCAGCGTCAGTTCGCTGCCGACGCCGATTTGAAGCCGTTCGGCCAGAGGCCCGCCGACCATGACGAAATCGTCGTCGTCCTCGCCGAGCCAATCGCCCTTCATGTCGATCTGCCACCAGTTGCGCAGCGGGCGCAGGCCGGTGTCGATCTCCTCGCCGGTGTTCAGCACGGCATGCTTCTGCATCCAGGTCCCCAGCAGCGGAACTTCCTCGCCGCCGTTGACCTGCGCGCGGCCGTCGAGCATCGGCGCGAAGTCGATGATGTTGAAGCCCCAGAAGATCGTCTTGAGCTTGAGCACGTCCTCTTCGTACAGGAACTTGTCGGTGACGCCCAGCCCCTCGCTGAGGCCGTAGAGATCGTTCATCAGCGCCGCTTCCTTGTGGCGCACGGTGATGTTGGCGCCGTAGACTTTCAGCTCGCGGTTGACCTTGTCGCCGACGCCCAGCATGACGTTCATCATGGCCGTGGACAGCGACACGCCGAGGATAACGGTGAAAGCGATCATCAGCATCTTGCTCTTCTGGCGGACGAGCGTCCGCCAAATCATTCTCCAGAACATGTCCGCTCTCGCCTCCTACCTGAAGCGCCGTTCGTGGCGCTCGAGTTCCCTGACATCGACGTAGATCCGGCCTTCGATCACTTCATATGGAAAGGGGATCGGATTGCAGCCGCCCTTGAAGCCGATCGTGTTCTTGTTCATGACCACGTCGCAGCGGCGGCAGACCACGTCGTCGCCGCGCTCGAAATATCCGGCGATACCGCAGATCTCGCAGGCGTCCAGACCGACGCCGTAAGCCGTGCCGACGGGCTTTTTCACGACGAGAAAGCGCACGTCGTAGCCGTTCGGCGTAACGTAGGAAAATTTGTGCAGATGCCCGTCGGACACCTTTTCCAGGTCGATGGCAATGATGCCGTCGCTGATGTCATACGCTTCCGGCTGCACTTCCGCCGGAGGCTTGGTGTCGTAATAATGGAGCACCGTCACCGTCAGAACGGCCGCCAGCGACCAGCTGAACAGACTCCACGACCAGCGACGGCAGTTGCGCAGACGGGCCTTCTCCTTGCGCAGCAGAGCGCGGTTGGCGAACTCCCCTTCGGGGCGCCGGTGCGTGGCGATCACCCACAGCAGCATGACCAGCCCCAGCAACAGCTGCGCGAAGAGGAAATAATTTTCGTATTCGTCGCCCAGGACCATGATCTCGAACACGAGGTCGCTGAGCGGGATCATCTTCAGTCTCTGCAGCGAAGCGACGGCGTTGAAACCGTACTCGACGAAGAAAAAGAGCACGGACGCGCCGAGGAATACCATGCTGCCGCGCTCGCCCAAAGCGCGGTGGACCTTGAACGAACTTAGGGCCAGCAGCAGGCACAGCACGAGACCGAGGGCAAAGCCGATCGCGCGCAGCAGCGCCTTGGTGCTGAGGCCGCTCTCGCCGAAATAGACGAACTCCTGAGTGAACTGGATCACGGACGGCGCCAGATACATGAAAGCGATACCCGTCAGCGCTGTCAGCAGAACGACGCCCAGCGTCCGCCAGACGCCCCCGACGCGACGCAGCAGCAACGAGAACAACGCCCACAGGAGAGCGGCGGCCGCCGCCGCGGCAATGGCGACGACGACCCAGCGGTTGAACCGCGTCAGGGGCAGATTCATGCCCTTGGGATCGTACATGCGCACTCCAAAGACCACAAAGCCGAGAAGGATCCCCGCCGCCATTCCGCCCCAGGCGATCAGACGGTCGATTTTCTCTCTGCTCCGCATCACGAAGCTGAGGATCAGGCCGGTCAAAAACGATAGAGAGGCAAGATGATCCGTGACCGCAACAAGATATTTTAAAATGGGACTGACCCCCGATCTCAATAAACAACCAAAGCGGGGCACCGTTCCGCCCCTTCAGCAGCCCGGCCCCCGCGCATTATTCGACTTCTTTTTTCGCTTACGACTCTGATTTACTGATTCTGAAGCTGTTCAGCGGTGTACTTCCACTTGAAATCGCAGGTGTAGGTCTTGAAGTAATCCTTGGCGTTCTCCTTGGCGGGTACGCCGGTCTCGGGATCGATGTGAAGGAGATAATCCGTGGGCGGCTCGATGGTGAAGCGCAGCGTGTAGGTGCCGACCTTCAGGCCCTTCTTGATGTTGGCGCCGTAGTGGGGGCCGTCATCGGCGTTCATGGGCATGAAAGAACCGTACATGACGATCTTGTTGTTCTTGTCGAGGATCTCGTACTTGACGGTCAGGTACGCGGGCCAGATGTTGTCGCCGGCGCCGAAGCCGTACTGCACGGCGTATTCGGGCTGCAGGTGGATGTCGGCCTCGAGGTGCATGTCGGACTCTTCCTTGGAAGGATTCTTGCCGGCGGGATACATATCGACGGCCTGGAAGTACACGGCGGCAACGTTGTAGGGGCCGACCTGCTTTTCTTCGCCGATGGAGATCTCGGCAAAGCCGCTCTCACCGGGTTTCTCCACCGCGGGGGCGGCCATGGCGGACGCCGCCAGAGCCATCACGGCAAGACCGGCCAGCATTGCGACGAAAGACTTTTTCATAAAAACTTCCTCCTTTAAAGATATTGTTCTATAAAAGTTCCGCGCGGCGCGGAATCTTTCCGAAAACGAAAACTACTTCGCTTCCCCGTTCTTCTTTTTGCTGAACAGGTGGGGCAGCGTTACCCACAGCGAGGCGATCAGCAGCATGACCTGCGGGATCAGGGTCTCGGCGCGGTCGTAAATGCTGAGGATCTCGATCGAGAACCCCTTCATCGCGGGGATCACCGTGCGTCCCGTGATCACGTCGGCCTCCGTCAGTTCCACCACGCCCTTGCCCATGAAGGAGATGCACATCAAAAACAGCAGGACGCTCGTGAACAGGAAGAACGGCTTGAGCGGCAGCTTGACGCTGAAGTAACGGAACGCCACCCAGACGACGACCAGCACCGCCGTGCCGGCGAGGATGCCGTAGACGATATGCGGGACGCTGTTCATGCCGCCCGTGAAGGCCGCCTTGTAGAACAGGATCAGCTCGGCGCCCTCGCGCATCACGGCGATAAACGCCGCAAAGATCAGCGTCCACCGGCTCTTGCTGTCGATCGACTGCCGCACCTTGCCGCCGATGTAATTCTCCCAGCGCTCCGTGTCGGCTTTGGACAGCATCCAGTTGCTGACGTAGAACAACACGGCCACCGCCAGGAACATCGTCCAGCCTTCGAGCAGCTCGCGCGCCACGCCGCTGGCGTCGCCCATCATGTACTCTAGGAACCAGGCCAGCGCCGCGCTGGCGAGAATGGCGGCGAAGCAGCCGAGGTACACGCTCCTGATCATCGGCTTGTTGCCCGTCTTGATCAGATAGGCGACGATGGCGACGATGACCAGGATCGCCTCGAGCCCTTCGCGGACCAAAAGCCCGAACGCCGTCAGGAACGTCAGCCAGTCGCGGCTGACCGGCGCCCTCTTGGGAGCGGCGCTCCGGGCCGGCTGCGCGCCTTGGTCGGCGGGAGCGACCGCAGGCGTTTCCGGCGCCGCCTGTTTGTCCGCTGCGACGGCCTCAGCGCCGTACGGCGCCGGTTTGTCCGCCGAGCCGTAGACGGCTTCGCCGAGACTGTCCGGATCGGTGTCGCTGATGTCACCGTCCAGGACCATGGCGTCCTTGTAGACCTTCACTTTCAGGTCTTCGATCTCGTTGACGAGCGTCGCTTTGTCCATCGAATCGTTGTTGCCGAGCAGCACGTGCTTGATGGCCGAGAACTTGCCCTCGATGTGGTTGACGCGGGCCGAGGAGATGGCGACCATGACGTTCTTCTCGAAGCCCTGGATCTCGTAATAGCCGAAATAGGCGTCGTTCATGTTCTTGTGAGCGGCCTTGTACTCGCCCTTCTCGACGTTCTCGCGGGCGCGCGAGAACTCGATCGCCATGTCCGCCGCCACCGCTTTCCACGTGTCGTATTTCTTCTTCTTGGCCGCGGAAGCGTCCTGCGCCAAAGAGAAGAGAAGAAGGAAGAGAACAGCGACTGCGAGCAGCCCCAAGGACCACCCGCGCCACACCTTGTTCTTTGTCTGCATCGTGCCGTCTCCTTAGAATTTAAATTTCCAGCCTTCGGCCCTTGCCGAGGACGCAACTCCCCGCGCGGAGAAAAAACTCCGCGCGCCGACTCTGCTCATCAAGATCCGCTGCGTTTCCGCCAAAGACCTTGCCCGTGAAAAATATGCGCTGCGGACTGGACTCCCTGTAAGTCTCGGACCGTGTGTTTCCCGACTTTTCTTAGTTGTTGCTAACTAATACGCCGTTAGTTTAACATCTCTAACCATCCTGTCAAGCGTTTTTTCAAAAAAATCCCCTTAGAGCAATTAAAAACATTCTCTCCCGGCCATGGCGCATCATTCTGATACTCGATCGGGAACGACAAATCATACTATTTCTTGATCAAAAAGCCGAACACGAGGGCGGGACCGTCGCCGCCGCAAAAAGCCGGAAAGAGCGTGGCGCTCTTTCCGGCTTTTTGCGTGGTTCTCTCGCACAGTTTTTCTCGGCACAAGCCCGAGTCTGGTTCAGATAAGCCCCTTCTCTCGCAGCGACGAAATCTTGGCGTCGTCGTATCCGAGGATGGTCTTGAGGATGTTTTCGGTATCCTGCCCGAGTTTCGGCGCCCCGCGCCAGACTTTGCCCGGCGTCTCGGACATCTTCGGGGCGATGCCGAAGGCGGTGATTTCGGTTTCGACGGTCTGATCCTCGTACGTGATCCAGTCGTTTCGGCTTTTGAAATGTTCGTTCTCGAAGGCGGATTTGGCCGTGTTCAGCATGGCGCAGGGAACCCGCGCCTCCTCCATCTTCCGCTCGATCTCCGCGGCCGTCAGGGAGGCGCACCATTCGATGACCTTCCGGTTCAGCTCGCGTCCCTTGGGCGAGGCAACGGCTTCTATGCCGGACGAACAGTCGTTGTAGTTGAAGTAGTCAAGATCGAATCCGGCCCCCTGAATGAATCTCTTGTACACGCCCGGGCCGAATGCGCCGAGCGCCACAAGGAAACCGTCCTTCGACTTGAAGATGTTGTAAGGCTGGAACGCCGGCGACGCGTTGCCGCTTCTTTCGGTGATTTTCCCAGCCATGGTGTACGTAGCATAGGTGCCGCACATGTACTGCGCCATCGCCTCGAACTGCGCCACGTCGACGACCTGCCCCTTGCCCGTTTTCTGAACGTTGACATACGCGGCCAGCATGCCGAAGAGAACGGCATAGGCCGAAACGAAGTCGTTCGTATAGGGCTTGGACACGGCCGGATCGCGGTCGGGGTCGCCCTGCAGGTACAGCCAGCCGGAAAACGCCTGCCCGATCATGTCGTACGAAGCCCTGTTGCAGACCGACGGGACGCCGCCGAATTCCTTGTGCCCGAGTCCGCTGACGTGAACGATGACGAGTCTCGGATTGACCTTCAGCAGTTCTTCGTCGTAGATGCCGAGTTTCTCCAGCCAGACCATGTTCTCCATGAAGACGTCGGCTTCCCTGAGAAGCCCGTAGAAGATTTCCTTGACTTCTTCGTGCTTGAGGTTGAGCTCGAGCGTCATGGACAGTTTGTTTCTCGCGTCCTGCGCCCAGGCCGTGGAAACTTTCTTGCCGTTGACGGTAGCGAACGGGGCCATCAAACGCAGCGTGTCGCCGACGCCGGGGCGTTCGATGTGGATGACTTCGGCCCCGAAATCGGCCAATACCGTGGCGGCAAAGGGCATCGCGATGAGAGAGCCGCTGTCGATGATCCTCATCCCCGCAAGGGGGCCGAATTCCGGGATGATAAACGTACGATCGCTCATGGACAAAATCCTCCTTCAGAGTGTTATAAATCTCCGGACGAAGCGCGGACCCAAACCTTCAGGCTTTCCTCCTTTTGATCTCCTCGATCAGGGCCGGTACCAGCGTCCTGTAGTCGGTCACCGCGCCGTAGTGGGAGATGTCGAAAATCGGAGCGCCCTTGGTATGGTTGACGCTGATGATGCAGCCGGCTTTCTGCATGCCGACCTGGTACTGGACCGAACCTGAAATCGCGACGTTGAAGATACACTTGGGCTTCACGGTCGTGCCGCTCTGGCCGATCTGCCGGTCATGCGGGAGCCATCCGTTGTCGACCAGCGGACGAGACGCCGCAAGACGCCCACCCAGAAGGGCGGCGAGCTCGTTCAAACGCTCCAGGTCTGCTTCGCTCTTGATCCCTCGCCCGACCGAAACCAGAATGTCCGCATCTTCTATGGATTCGCCGGAATCCTGCCGCGCCATCGTTTCAAGAACTTCGTAATCGCCGTCCGCCGCGACGTCCACCGTTTCGGCAATCATCCTGCCCGCGGCGCCGGGGCGCGGCTCGACGGGATCGAACATCTTCGGACGGACGGTGACCATCTGCGGCCTCTTTTCGAGGATCGCAATGCGGGCAAGGATGTTGCCGCCGTATGCCGGCGTCGTCTGATAAAACACTCCGTCCTCGTCGAAGCCCAGGTCTATCGCGTCGGCGGTCAGCCCCGTGCGCAAAGAGACCATCACGCGCGGAGCCAAATCTCTCCCCAGCGAGGTGGCCCCGTAGAGCAGGATGGAAGGCCGATACTTTTGAGCCAGCTGCGTCAGGGCTTTTTCGTAAGGACGAGCGCTGTACTGCGCCAGGGCGTCGTTCTCGGCGACGATCGCGGCGTCGGCTCCGTACTCGAAAAGGACCGGGGCCAACGCGGTCACGCCCTTGCCCAGAAGCACCGCCGTGACTTCTTCTCCGGTGTGTTTTTTCAGATCGAGGGCCTGTGCCAGAATTTCGAAAACCGTGTCGTTCAATTCTCCGTTCTGCTGCTCGGCAAACACCCATATTCCCTTGCAGTCTTCCTGTGCCATGAGCTTCGCCCCCTTAAATCAGGCGCTCGTTGTGCAGCAGATCGGCGATCTGCGTCGCGATTTCCCGCGGCTGCCCCTGAAAATACTTCGTGTCGGCCTTGCGTTTCGGCGGCTCCATCAGTCCGCGCGTCGACGTCGGCGAGCCGTTCATCCCGATCCGGGAGGGATCCGCCCACAGGTCTTGAGCGGTCCACGTGTGCCGCGGCTTCTTCAGCGCCTTCACGATATCGACGGGCCTGGGATAACGCGGTTTGTTCATCTCCGCCGTGACGGTCACGAGAGCGGGCATTCTGGCTCTGACTTTTTGCGTGCAGTCCTCCAGACGTCGCTCGCAGACGACCCAGCCGTCCTCGACGTCTATGGAAGAGGCCAGCGTGATCTGCGGGATGCCGAGGAAGGCCGCCGTGGCGGGCCCCGTCTGCGCGGTATCGCCGTCGATAGCGTTGCGCCCGAACAGGAGCAGGTCATAGCCGCCGATCCGGCGTGCCGCCAGGGACAGAGTATACGCCGTTGCCAGCGTGTCCGCGCCGCCCAGCGGACGGTCCGATAACAGATACGACTCGTCGCAGCCAAGCGCCAGCGCTTTTTTCAGAACGTCTTCCGCCTGGGGCAGCCCCATGCTGATAACGCCGATCGTGCCGCCGTGCTTTTCTTTGAGCTGTACAGCCGCTTCAACGGCGTTCGCATCGACCGGGTTGAGTTTGCTCTCCACGCCTTCCCGCACGAGCCGTCCCGTTTTCGGGTCGAGCGCGACGTCGTCAGTATCCGGAACCTGCTTGACAAAAACGAGGATTTTCATCGGATTCCATGCCTCGATGGACGCGGGGCTATCGGCCGAGGACGGAGCTGCTGATGACCAGACGCAGGATCTCGCTCGTGCCTTCGCCGATTTCCAAAAGCTTGGCGTCGCGATAGAATCTCTCGACGTCGAATTCCGCGCTGTAGCCGTTGCCGCCGAAGATCTGAATGCAGTCGTCGCACACTTCGCATGCCCATCGGGAGGCCAGGAGCTTCAGCTCCGCCGCTTCGACGGAAAATCGCTTCCCCTGCCGCTTGAGCTCGCAGGTATCCCAGACCATCAGGTCGGTGGCGCGGATTTTGGCCGCCATATCGGCGAACTTGAATCCGACCGCCTGGTGCCTGGCGATGGGCTTGCCGAACGTCGTGCGTTCCCTGGCATACGCGGCGGCCTTATCCATGGCGTGCTGCATCAGCCCCGAAGCGATGGCGCCGATGGAGATGCGCGCCCCGTCCAGAGCCTGCATGGCGATCATGAATCCCTTGCCTTCGTCGCCGACCAAAGAATCGGCGGGAAGCCTGACGTTGTCGAAAGAAAGTTCGCAGGTGGCGGTGCCCCTCATGCCCATCTTCTTCTCGAATTTGCCGACGGTCAGCCCTTCGGCGTCCTTGGGAACGACGAACACGGAAATACCGTGGTTGCCGGCCGCGGGATCCGTTTTCGCCATGATCAGGTAGTAATCCGCGACGCCGGAGTTCGTGATCCACGCCTTGCTTCCGTTGAGGATATAGCCGCCGTCAGGCTGCTTCTCCGCCACCGATTTGATCGCCGCCGCATCGGAGCCCGCGTTGGATTCCGTCAGACCGAAAGCGAAAACCTTGCCTTCGGCGCACTGCGGAACATATTTTTTCTTCTGCGCCTCGCTGCCGTGAAGGAGGATCATGTCGGCCGCCAGCCAATGAGCGTCGAGGAACAGCGCCACGGAAGCGCTGCCCCTGGCGATTTCGTTGATCACGATCTCGCTGGTGATCGCGTCGCCGCCGCCTCCGCCGTACTCTTCCGGCATATGAATGGCCATCAGACCGGCTTCCGTCAGCTTTTTATGCAGATCGTGATCGAATCCGTTCTCGTCCATCCATCGATCGCGCGGAGCGACTTCGTTCTTCGTGAACTCGCGGACCATGTCGCGAATCATCACCTGAGCCTCGCTGAACTGAATCATCTGCATCCCTCCATTTTTAAATGAATATTTGAGTGCAAAAGACGCGACTTTGCCATAATAAAAAGATCGTTACTTTTTTAGGCTGATTTTATTATATCATGAACGCGCACATTAATTTACCGTAAAACTGCCTCGGGCAAAAGCCTGAATTTTCGCAATAGCCCCGCGGCCACACGGGAACCGTGCCCCGGCGCTTTCCGGGAAGCCGTCAGCGGCGATTTTTTCAATCCCGTGCCGCACGTTCTCGCGGCACGGCGCGTGTCTGCGCGGCATTTTCATCCTGTTTCCCGATCAAAAAGCCGAACGCGAGGGCGCTGCGAGGGAGATTCGCAAAGCGGGCGGCGCAGTCTGCGGAAAGCCGGCTTTAAATACGACTCAAGGCCCTGCAAATAAAAAATGCAGGGCCTTGAAGAGTTTCGTCGATTTCACGCTGGATTTCATCTTTCTCGGGTTCATGAAGAAGCATTGGCGGAGGGGAGATCCACCACATAGTATAGTATAACAACAGCAAACATCTAGCTTTATTGACGACTTTGACCAAATGCGGTACCGGCTATGATACCGGTTCGACGCTTTTTGCCGCCTATTTTATACGCTTTGTATTATCTAGCCACTCAGCCCACCAACGCATGATCTCGACGCGCTCCTCCCAAAAATCGCTCCGATGATAGGCTGTGCGGGTGCTGTCGTTTTCGGCATGGGCGAGTTGCAGCTCAACGGCCTCGTCCGAAAAGATCTTGGATT
>PPYE01207531.1_pt1 | contig 27735 bp, 28 predicted proteins | sample 1559881 | NCBI WGS metagenome assembly PPYE01 (sample SAMN08240022, study PRJNA423297) | Human gut metagenome, whole genome shotgun sequencing project. | reverse complement strand
AGTCTTTCCGGCAGGAAGAGATCCCGGCCGATGGTCTGGATCATCTGATCGATCAGGCTTATTTCTCTGCAGGAAAACCACCGCTTCATTGCTTTCTCCTTCCGCCTGCTTTTTTCACACTTTGACGGATCACGGCAATTTCCGGTTCCGGCAGATCCTTGCAGCAGCCGACCCAGGCATTCTCCGGCTCATACCACTCCATTTCATAGACGGCAGGCAGCTGTATTTCTCTGTCTTGCAATAGCTGCAGCAGGCTTTCGTGCCGCATGCTGCTTCCATCCATATAGAAGTGAATATTCGGTGTCCGTTCCGGATAGAGCGCGATGCAGCGTCCGTCCGGGCTGATCCTGGCGCAGTAATCGCGCTACTGCTCCGCTGCGTGCTTTCTCAGCTCTCCGTAGAGCGAGACCCGGCCGTCTTCGAGAATCTTGACGCGCGGCCGGTTTCGGACCGTGCAGGTCGTCGGAAAATCCAGAAACGTACAAAAATCGATGCCGCGTAAGTGTTCAAAAAAGTCCATATCTGCCTCCTTTATCGTTTGTCAAATCAACTGTATCTCCATCATAGAGGGACCGGACGCAAAATACAATTGACAAGTTATATCAATTTTTCTCCTGAAATCCATGCTGTTTCCAAATATATTGTCGTCTGGAAGTTCGGTATAATAAAAAAATGCAGGCTATTCGGACATCAAAACGGACACCCTGCCTTTCGTAAAATGAACAAAAAGGCAGGGTGTCCGACTGTTTTCAAGCGTTGGGAGAAAAACCAAAATGCAAACCAATGAAATGTTTGCATTTTGGAGAGAAGGAGCGACGGAACAGGTGAGAGATGGCTTTATCAAAAATAAACTTGCAATCCAGCGAAGCGATTGCAAGTTTAAACGAAGAAAGACCTTTGCTGTCGAGGCGGGCGCGCCCTGTGCGGCTGCCTGACATCCAAAGGTCATTTCTGAGTGGTGACCCGCCGGAGATTCGAACTCCGGACACCCTGCTTAAAAGGAGGCGTCAGGGGGGCAAGCCCCCCTAGACGTACCCCCATCGCTTGAAAACACTAGGTTTTTCGGGTCTGGATGTTTTCAGCATCTCTTTTTTCGGACACCCTGCCCCTTGTCATACTCATTTTATCACAGCACTTGTCCGCGAAACCAGATACCTTTAGATTTTCGTACAACTTTAATCATCTTTTATCATTGAAAAGCATCTTTTCACGTCTTTAATTGTCCAGAAGCAAGTTCAAGCGTCTTTTATCATCTTTTGAGAAAAGGCAATGAAAATCAATCATCTTTCTTCAACTCCTATGCCATTTATAGCATAGGAGTTTTGCTATAATAAAGGCACAAAGTTGAGGGAAACAAAAACCTGAAACAATCAAGAATAAGGGTGGCGACCTGAAAAATACGCGGGATGCCAAGAGCATCAGAAAGGAATTATTATGAAGAACCTGTTTGCTTACGATTTCACCAACAACACCATCGTCGCTTCCAAGGCTACGCTCAAAAAGGCAGGCAACCCCACCACGCCCGAATACAAAGCCCTGATGAAGATGATTGCCGAGCAGCCCACGTTCAAAGTTGTTGAAAAGACGATCAACACCAAGAGCGGAAAGACGACCTACAAGGGTCTGACAATCGAAATGATGGAGAGTTATATTAACGAGCAGAAAAACGCGGTTGCGCTCTGTGCGGAATTTGAAAGCATTAGACAGTTCGCAAAGGACAGCAAGCGGCGTGAATATCCGCTTCTCAAGCAGTGGTTCGTCGAGAAGTTCAAGGAGCAGTATAAAATGACCGACGCAAAGAAAATCCATGCCAAGCACGTTATGGCAAAGGCGACCAGCAAGGTTGTCAAACTCGCCGCCGCAAAGCCCGCAGTCAATCAGTAATCAAACCAACAGAAAGAGAATTTAGGAGGAAATAAAAATGGCACAGGCTTACAAGGTTGATTTCACCACCCGCACAATTACCATCACCGCAGAATTTGAAAGAGCTATGAGCAATCCAGAAGCAAAAGAATATACAATTATCAGACAGCTGTGTGCGGATTTCCCCGGTATGCGGATTATCAAGCGTACACACCGCACGCCGACGCACTACACCAGCAAGAGCGGCGAAAAGAGCGCCTGTAATCCCTATAAGAACCTGACCTATGAAAAGATGGAGCGGTTTATGGACGCGCTTCCCAACGGCGCGGAGTATCGCAAGCAGTATGATTTCCTGAAAGCCTACGCTTCCGCTATTCAGACCAACGGATACAGCACCGTGCGCGAATGGTTCATTGCGCAGTTCCCCCTATACCGCAAAAATCCCCTGTTCTATCTCACTGAGACGCCGAAAATCATCAGCGGAATTGACTTTGCCAAGCAGCAGACAGAAGCAGCCGAAGAAAAGAAGAACGCATAAACAAATTCAGTCCAAACATTTAACAGTGGTAAATAACGTAAATATTAAGTGTTAAATGTCTGAACCAAAATGAACTGGAGAAAGACGATGCTTGAATGTAGAGAGTATTCTTATCAGGAACTTTGTTCGATTTTCAACACGCATGATGCCCGTTCCATCAAAAACCGTCTGACAAGATGGAATGTAGAATATACCTACAAAGGGCGGGGCGCAAATCTCAAACTTACCATCCAGAACATACACGACCCGTTCAGAGTGTTTTGTATCCTTGAACTGTCTTATTCGCCCAACACTGATTTCTGGAAACTGGCTTATTTCCTCTATTACTACATGAACGATATGGAGTTTTACAGTCTGCCTTGCGAACGGCAGGAACAAATAATGTGGATGGAGGGAACACCTCTCACCCGGCAGACCATTGAAACCTATATTCAGCGTTTGGCAGATAATGAACTTATCCTGCGTGCTTCTGGAAATTTCAGATACTATTTTGCGTTGGGCGATACCATCATTGATACGGACGAAGAAACCTATAAGCAGGCATGGCATGAATACTGGATACACATAGAAATTATGCCGCCGCAAGATGCGATCTGGCAGATGCGCAGAAAATATGGTGGCGTGGCAAGAAAACAGGCAATCCCGGAACAAAATGTATTTTACCTCGACACATGGGATACGCTGAACGCTTACGCAACGGCAAAAGTGGAAGCGGATATGGACGAATTTATATCATCCAATAATCCCGAAGCGCAGGAATCTATAGAATAACCAACGCAAAAGAATACTCGTTGAACGCCGGACGCAGGCGACCGGCGCAACGAGTATTTTTTGCGAGAATATACAAAAGGAGAAATAAAAATGGAGTACAAAACGTTAATCGACGATTATTTCAGAAGAGTTCCGGAATACTACCCGGAAATGTATCAGGACGGTTTTACACCGGAAGAAATTATGTATGCGTTCCGAAAACAGATGCGTCGGCAAGCAGAGAACGAACGCCCGGTGAAAATCAATTTCAGCAGCGAGGTGAAAATCAAACGATGAGAATTGACAATTCAAGCAATCGGCGCAGAAAAAAGGAAAAGCAGCGACGGGAACAATCCATCATGGAAAAGGAGATTTTCCGGTTTGTGGAATAGAGCCTACAAAAGACGATGGACGCTGCCTTTGATGAGATATTCAAGGGCTGGAACAAAAAATAAAATCAGCGGTTTTAGTTCAGACATTTAACACTAATATAATAAGGGGTATATTAAGTGTTAATTGTCTGGTCTAAAACCGCTTTTTGTCGTTTATAGCCGTCTTTCCGTTGCGCGAGAGCATTTCGTGAGAGCGCGCGCCAGCCCAAAACCGCAAGCGCATATGAAAAAGATTTCTTCCCGAAATATACCGGGAGGGTGTTCAAACAACCATTTGTTTTCATGGACAATCCAGCGAAGTCCCAAAGAGCCGAAAACAGCGCTTCAAAAGCTTCTTTTTCGTTCAGGAAAATAAGAACACCTTTTCGCGGACAGTCCCCCTATTTCGCGGCTTCTTCCCGGCTGAACGCAATCAAATCCCCCGGCTGACAGTCCAACAGAGCACAGACACGCGCAAGATTTTCCATCGAAATATACTTCTGACCGCGCAGAGATTGAAGAACCCCCTCCGACAGCAGTTTTTCTTTTCGGATGCGGTTCGTATTATAGCCTGCTTCTTTTAAGGCTGAAAGAATATCGGTTTTATAGACAATCGGCATTTGAAAAAATCGCCCCCTTTTCCATTGTCCTTATTATATCACTGAATTACACAGAAATCAATGTAGAATATTCGCAACATATTACACTATTATTTGTGTAATATGCGAATTGAATTTACACAGATAATAGTGTATTATATAGACAGTTGATAGAGATACCCACTAAACAAATTACAATCCAAAAGGAGAAAGACAAAATGAGCAAGAACGAAATCGTGAGCATGATTGAAACCATGAACAACTATGACGAACTCGCCAGCAAAGCCAAGGCAAAGGCGGACGCCATCCGCGACGCGCTGAAAGAAGAAATGCTGCGGCTCGATACCGAGGAACTGAACGCAGGCGCTTACATCGTGCGTTATACCAGCGTCATTTCCAACCGCTTTGACAGCACGACATTCAAGCGGCTTTACGCTGACCTCTACAAGGACTTTACAAAGGCGGTTAGTTCGCGCCGGTTCTCGGTTTCCTGCTGAGAGAAATACGCTCCACGGGCAAGCAAAAGCCCGTGGAGCAATCGGAGGGATGAAGATGAAAACAGGGTATGCCAGATGCTCCACCAACGAGAGCAAACAGGATATAGAGCGGCAGGTACGCGAACTCAAACAGGCAGGCGCGGAGCGCGTCTTTCTCGAATATGAGCATGGGGACGCAGTTGTAAAGGAACAGTTATCTTTGCTTCTGGAACAGGCGCAGCCGGGCGATACAATTATCACGCTGGAGGTTTCGCGCCTTGCCCGTTCGACCAAACAACTGTGTGAGATTATAGACACAATCGGTCAAAAGCGGCTGTGCCTTGTCATTGTCGGCAGTATCACGATGGATTGCCGCAACGGACACGCTGACCCGATGACAGAAGCCTTTTTACAAATGGCAGGCGTGTTCAGCCAACTCGAACTTGCGATGATACGCGCGCGCGTGCGCTCTGGAATGGCGAACGCCAGAGCCAAGGGCGCGAAGATCGGCAGACCGGAGCTGACCGCAGACGATATTCCACCCGTTTTCCTCCGACATTATCCCGCGTTCAAAAATAAGAACCTCAATTTGAGCGAGTTGGCAAGGGCTTGTAATCTGAGCAGAACCACGGTTTATAAATATCTTTCTCTTTTGGAACAGTAACAGGAGGCGGACATAAGTCCGTCTCCTGTTTTGCTATGTCAGCAATTTGTTGAAGTGATTATTCACTCAAGATTGAATCGCGCCACTCGCTATATGGAATGTCCAAGTAGCCGCCGAGGGGAAGTTCGTCTTCTATGGCTTGTTCAAACGTGCATGCTTCAACTTCGCTTAAATAGTCTGGAATCTCATCGTATTCCGACTCTACAAAATCCTCATATTGTTCTTCGTCATCTTCTTGTGCTACTTGTATTGCTTTAATTTTCGGCTCACTGCCCAGATACTCAATGGAAAACAGTACGCAATCATAGTCCGATTCACACTTACCCACGACTCGGAAATTCTCTTTTTTCTGGGATGCTTCCATTTTATGAGTAACTTTGATTACGTTTTCCATTATCCCAAAAACATCTGAGCAAAAGCCTTCAAAAGTGCAGTCCTCTACATCATCTGAATCTTCCCATAAGGAAGCAATATATTCAATTGCTTCTTCGCTTTCTGCGCGCACTTGGTATGCGGTGTCCATACGCATATTTGTTCCTCCTAAATTCAAAATAATCTAAGTTATTTGATTCAGTTTTCTTTGGAGTTTGTTCAAATCAGCTTGCGAAAAAGAATCGGGATCTACATTGCAAGCAATACATGCCCTGCGAAATTCATCGGTACTAATCGTATTATTTGGACTTTTAGAAAGGTAATGTGCTACGCGGTTAATTAGTCCGTCGCTAGTAGTTGTATGCCCGTATTCTTCCATTGCAGCCATATGCCAAGGTTTATATCCCATTAAATTCACCTCTCTTTTGCGTTAAATTCTACTTAAAGGTGAATAAGTCAATTGTAAGTCCAAATTATTCTTATGTCAAGTGGAATATACGACTTTAACGCTGTTCTGATTGCATAATCCGGTCTGTAAAATAACCTTTAAGGGGGCAGATGTTTATGGAACTGGATTATTTTGAAATCGGCAAAAGAATTGCCCGTCGCAGAAAAGATTTGGGTCTGAAGCAAACAGAAGTCTGCGAGCGTGCTGGAATCAATGATAAATATTTGTCCTGTATTGAGCGTGCAACATCATCCCATCACTGGATGTGGTCATGCGACTTTCATTTGCTTTAGACTGTACCCCAGACGAATTTTTGATAGGCACTGTGAAGTATGATGATGAACAATGGAGAGATGTTGCAGAGCTTTTACGCAATATGAATATAAAGAAGTTGGATTTAGCAAAAACGATTTTTGTTGTGGTTGAATGACCAAGAGATATAGTTATGAAAAAATGTCCCATTATGAATCTGCATGTGTGTTTGTGTTTCCACAAATAGCAATCGTCTTTCCGAACTTTTTGTGCTATGATAAAGAAAAACAGTCCGTGGAGTTGGTAAAATGTCAAACGTACGCTTCTTTTTTCTTTACCGCTATCTTCTGGAAAACACCTGCGAGGGACACACCGCCAAGGGTGAGGACATCCGCGCACAGTATGAGAACCATGAGTTTGGTTCTGACATCCGCTCTGTCTATCGGGACATCCACCAACTGAACGCGCCCGCAACGGGGCTTGAAGTTCTCTACGACGGACGCACCAAGGGCTACTGGCTGAAAACGCGCCTGTTTTCACAAAGCGAACTCCAACTGATTATCGACGGTATTCAGTCGTCTAAGTTCATCACGCAGGCAAAGGCGCGCGATCTGACCCAGCGGATACAGAACTTACTGACGCGCACACGCGCGCCGTGCTGAACCGGCAGGCAGTTGTGGCAAATCGTATCCGCAATATGAATGAAAGCGTTCTGGACGAAACAGGCCGGCTTTTGGCACTTCCAAGAGTGGGAAAAGATGAATACAAGGAAAAAGACCTGACCGCGCGGCAGCCGAAAATTTTCAATATGTTTTCCGGAGAAGAATGTCTGGTAAAACTGCGCTGTATAGAAATGACCATACTGTCTAAATCCTCTTTTGTCAGTGTGGCGAGCGGGGCGGAGAAATCCAAGTGCTTTTGGAGGGAATGAAGATGCGAATAGTAGTTCTGAATGGTCTTATCGCTGACACCTTTTGCGGTTTGCGACGCAACGAAGCGTTCAAAAATCTCTGCGACAGTCTGATTGTTCGACTGTCTAAATAATTGTTTTCTGGACATAAAAAAACAGACACCCTGCCTTTCGTAAAATGAACAAAAAGGCAGGGTGTCTTGTTTTTTACAGGATATAACAAAAACCCTCGAAAACGTAGTGTTTTCAAGGGTTTGGTGACCCGCCGGAGATTCGAACTCCGGACACCCTGCTTAAAAGGCAGGTGCTCTGCCGACTGAGCTAGCGGGTCAGGTGGCAGGGATGGCAGGATTCGAACCTACGCATACAGGAGTCAAAGTCCTGTGCCTTACCGCTTGGCGACATCCCCGTGTGCGCGATTCGGCAAAAATCCTGTATAAAAAAAGAAAATGGGGTGAGTGAAGGGACTCGAACCCTCGGTCTTCAGAGCCACAATCTGACGCGTTAGCCAACTACGCTACACCCACCATATATTCTCTTTTTGCTGACTGCCTACCTTCCGGTGCGGCATGGTACGCCAGGAGGGACTCGAACCCGCGACCTACTGCTTAGAAGGCAGTTGCTCTATCCAGCTGAGCTACTGGCGCATAATGGAGCGGGTGACGGGAATCGAACCCGCGTCCCCAGCTTGGAAGGCTGGTGCCCTGGCCGTTGTGCTACACCCGCGGCACTCTGACAAATTCAGCCTTAGAATCATACCATATCGGGGCCGGAGTGTCAAGGGCTTTTTTGCTTTTTTCGGGGCCCGGAGGCTCATCTGGCGCTGCTCGGCGGCTGGCCGAACTGGCGGCGGTAGGCGCGGCAGAACGCCGAATAATCCCCGAAGCCGCAGGCGCCCGCCGCCTGCAGGACCGGCATACCGGCGGCGATCTGCTCGCGGGCCAGGACGAGGCGCTTGCCGGTCAGATAGGCGTGGATGGTATAGCCCGTCTCCGCGCGGAAGCGGCGCATCATGTGGTATTTGCTGATATAGAACCGGGCGGCCAGATCGTCGATGGAGATCTGCTCGGTCGGGTTCTGAGACAGGTACTGCATGATGGCGGCGATCTTTTCGTCGGCCGCGAGGCTCGGGACGGCCTGCGGCTGCGCGTCCATGCTGCGCCGGAGCAGGATCAGCAGCTGCACCAGAATGGCCTGGGCGAGCACGCTCTGGCCGAAGCCGGGCTGCTGCGCCTGCTCGAGATTGGCGAGCGTCTGCCGCAGCGCCTGCCGGTCGTCCTGCGGGCGCAGGACGAAGCGGAAACTCGTCTTGGCCAGCGTGAAGCAGCTGTCGAGCGGGCAGTCCGCCCCGCCCGCGCGGGACAGAAACTCTGCCGACAGATACAGGATCACGCGCTCATACGGCGCGCCCGGCGCGGCCTCCGGCCGGTGGACGCAGCCCTGCGGGACCAGGATCACGTCGCCCGCCTCGAGCGGATAGCTCCGCCCCTCGAGTCCGTAGCTCGACGTACCGCCGAGGAAGAAGATCAGCTTGTGGAAGGTATGGTAATGCCAGTCCAGCTGCTCCTCCATCGGTCCTTTCAGGTGGAACAGGCGGAAATCCTCGCGCAGATATCCGCGCTGCACATATTCCGGCTGCGGCATGGTCTTCCTCCTTCCCAAGGATATCTCTGTCTCAAGGGTGTATCTGAAACCTGACAATGTGCCCGGCAGCGAGGGATTTTTGCGCTGGGCAAGCCATTTTTCCGCAGGAATACTTTGTGTATTTCAAGGGAAAATGGCGCGGCGCAGCGCGAAAAGACCCGCTGTCCGGGTGCGTTGGCAGGTTTCAGTTACACCCTATACAAAAAAGGCGCTGCGGAGATCCGCAGCGCCTGGAATGTCTGATTCAGTCCATATATCTTGCGATATATTCCGGAGCCTCCGCCGCCTCGCCTGCGATGGTCAGAGTGAAGGCCACGCTGTTTTCCGCGGAAAAGACGCTGCACCAATCCAGGAAATTCTCGGTCTCCTTCGGATCGCTGCTCTGCGCCAGCTTATACAAATTGTCCATGAAAATATGCGTAATGTCAAAGTTCCCCGCGTGCAGACCGCTGATAAAGCCGCGCAGGAACGGATAACCGCCGTATGCGTAATCCTTGATATCGATCAGACGGACCTTATGGTCGACGTCGAAACGAAGGGTGTCTCCTTTTTCGATGCACACAATGCTGCCGGATTCGCGCTGCACTGCCTGGTTGAGGGCGCCGATGAGCTGCTTCGTCTTGCCGGAGCCTTCGGGACCCATCATAATATTGACCATACGGGCATTCCTCCTTTTCTCCTGTGGTCACTTTCATTGTACCAGCTTTCCGCCGGAAACACAAGAACTTACTTGTGAAAAGATTGTAAATGGTCCGCTGCGCTGCGGCTCATTCCGCGCTTTTCTGCAGCAGCGCGGCCGTCTGCGCGCGGGTGGGCGAGGAAAATTTCCGGTCGAAGGGCGAAAGCCCGTCCGTCGCGGCGCACAGCGCCGCCGTCAGCTCGAAGAAATAAAACAGTTCGCCAAGCTGCGGCGCGTCCAGCTGCTCCGCTGAGAGCACGATCAGCGGCACGTCGAGCGACGCGTGCGTCTGCACGAGCGCGTCGAACATCGCGCCGTCCGCCTCGTCCACCGCGTGGCCAGAGAGATAGCCGAGCCCGTCGTAGTCCTTCCAGTCAAGCTCGATCTTACGCTTTCTGGCCGGCAGCGGCACGCGCAGGAAGGTCTCGAACGCGCTCCGGCTCCCGGCGAGCATCGCGTCCATCGCGTCCAGGCTCCCCGGCAGCTCCGCCGGGACCGGCAGCACGCCGTAGCCGCCGCGGCAGCTGCGCCGGGCGGTATTGCCCGCGAGCCAGCGGGCGAAGGGCAGCAGCGCAGGCTCAAACACGCCCAGAAATTCCGTTCTCCGCGCCCGGAGCTCCAGCGCGTGCCGCGCGCCGGCGTACATCCAGGCGGGGTTTTCGAATGCACGCAGGTCATAGTCGTGATACGCCTGCTCCGCACCCTCGAGCAGGGCCAGCGGCTCGATCCCGGCCGCCGCCATCGGCAGAAGCGCCGCGGGCGAGAGCGCGGAATCCGCGCAGCCGAGCTGCGCGGGCTGCGGCAGGAAGGTATAGCCCTCCTCCTTTGCCATCGTGTGCAGAAGACTGCCCTGCGGCGCGCAGACGAAGATATGCTGCCGGGCCTCCGGCCCATAACGCCGGTCAAGCAGCCAGCGCACAGCGCGCGAGGCGATGCCGCACTCGATGCTGACGGCGTCCTGCGCTGTCAGGAGCAGGCAGAAATCTGTCCCCTCCAGCCGGGTGCACAGCTGCTCGTAGGCGCTGGTGGACAGACTCGTCCCCGCGAAGATCAGCTCCAGCCCGGAGGCGGCCCCGAGCGCGCAGATGGCCGCCTGCGCGGCGGCGGGCGCGTCCCCGCTGCCGACGATGACCAGCGTGTCGCCGAGCTCCGCGATCTGCTCCGCGGCCTTGCCGATCGACAGCACCGCGCGGGCCATCACGCCCTCCGGCGCGTTCAGCCAGCCGAGGAAGTCCGGGCCGTCCGGCTGGTTGGTCCGCAGCTGCATATGCGCGTCAAACAGGTCCTTCTCTCCGGAAAGCAGATCCGGCAGACTGACGCTGCCCCATATATTCGACAATTCGACGTCGATCATCGCATGCGCCTCCTTTTCTTTTAGCGTCAGTTGACAAGGGCACACATGCCCGCAGGACGCGCCGGCCCGCCTTTCGCTGCGTTATCGTCCTTGACAGGCGACAGCCTGTCTGCGTCCTCTGCCTTGCGAAAAACGCGCCGGAGCGCCCGGCGGGTCTTCGAGTTTTCCCGGAGCATGGACGGCGGCTGGCAAGGCAGACGAGGCAGGCGGGCTGTCGCCCGCCAACGAGGATAACGAAGCCAGCGGTTGTCCAGGCCCGGGAAAACCATGTGGGCTCTTGTCAGCTGACGCTATCTACTATACTACACTTTGGGAAAAAACGCAAAAAGAATCCGAAGGCTTTCGGGAAAGCCTTCGGTCCGGACTTACTGCGAGAAGCAGATCTTCCCCAGCAGCTCCGCCCAGAGGTCCAGGAAGGTGCGTGCGGGGATCTCCGCCGGGGCGACGAGGGGGATCTCGGCGACAGTCTCGTCTCCGGCGGTGACGGTCATGCGGCCAAGCTGCTGCCCGGCCGCGACCGGCGCGCGGACCGACGCGTCCGTCTCCACGGACGTCCGGATCTGCGCTGCGCGCGCCTTTTCCAGCAGGAGCGGCGCGTCGCTCTGCGGCACGGGGGTCACGAATTCCTGCGTGCCCAGCACGACCGGTACGGGCGGGATGCCGTCTTCCGGCTCGGGCGTGACGAGCGCGTAGTTGGAAAAGCCGTAGTTGAGCAGGGCTTTGGCCGATTCAAAGCGGTCGACCGAGCTTTTGCAGTGCATGACGACCGCGATCAGCTCCATCCCTCCGCGCTCGGCGGAGGCGGACAGGCAGTAGCCTGCCTGCGAGGTATAGCCGGTCTTGAGCCCCGTCGTGCCGTCATAGAAGCGGACGAGCTTGTTCGTGTTGGACAGGCCGAACTGGCCGTTCCGCACGGTGTCCATCCAGATCGTGGTGTACTGCTTGATCTCGTCGTGCTGCAGCAGCGCGCGGGACATGAGGGCGATATCGTATGCGGTGGTGAGGTGCGTATCCGCGTCCGGCCCGTCGTCGAGCCCGGTGCAGTTGACGAAATGCGTGTCGGTCATGCCGAGCTCCGCCGCGCGGTCATTCATGCGCGAGACGAAGGCCGCCTCGCTCCCGGCCACGTGCTCGGCCAGCGCGCAGGCACAGTCGTTCGCGGAGGAGACGACGACCGACTTGAGCATCTCTGTCAGCGGCAGCTGCTCGTTTTCCTCGAGATAGATCTGGCTGCCTCCCTTGGCGGCGGCCGCGGCAGAGGTGGTGACGGTATCGTCCCAGCCGATGGAGCCGTTATCCAGCGCCTCCATCACCAGCAGCAGCGTCATCACCTTCGTCACGCTGGCCGGGCGGAGTTTCTCATGGGCGTTGGATTCATACAGGACCTGTCCGGTCTGCTTCTCCATCAGGATGCACGACGGCGCGGGCAGCTCCAGATCCTCCGCCGCGGCCGTCAGCGACAGCCCCGCCAGGAGCGCCAGCGCCAGACCGATACAGACCAGCCTCTTTTTCATAAAAAATCACCCTTCCGTTTCATTTGTACAAGCGTATGAAACGGGAGGGTGCAATATCACTGGTTTCGTTATTCCGCGGCCGGGTCACAGAGGAAGCTCTGGATGTCGGCGAGGAAGCGCTCACAGGAGACCTGCTCCGGCAGGACGACCCGTACCGGCGCTTCGAGCGGCAGGGCGCACAGGCTGAGGATGGATTTTGCGTCGAGCCGGGATCCCTGATAGTCAAAATGGACAGGAAACGGCTGACGGTTGGCGATCGTGGCGAACTGGGCCAGTTCGTTCACGGAGTGAAACTGAACGGTATATTCTCTCACGGAAAATCCTCCTGCAATGGGCTGTACAACCGGGGCGGCTTCAGGTATAATAAAGCGGCAAAGCGTCAGTGGACAACGGATCGATCGTTCAAAAAAACAGAAGCAGGAACCAGTATCAGTTCTGCTATTATTTAGTATAAACGAAAAAGATATTTTATACTATCCACAAAAAATACAAACCTTTTTTGTGCATAATCAATACTTTTGGTGGTTTTACCTATGAAATTTGCATGTTACACGCTGGGCTGCAAGGTCAACCAATACGAGACGCAGGCGATGGAGCAGCTGCTGGTGCAGAGCGGGCATACCCTCGGCAGCTTTGACGAGATCTGCGACGGCTATATCATCAATACCTGCACCGTCACAGCCGTTTCTGACAAGAAATCCCGCAACGCCATCCGGCGCGTGCGCAAGCTGAATCCGGCCGCCGCCGTCGGCGTGTGCGGCTGCTACGCCCAGAGCAGCCCGGACGAGATCCGCAAGCTGGACGTCGACGTGCTCATCGGCACCGACGGCCGCGAGGCCTTCGTCCGGCACATGATCGAAGCTGCCGCCACGCGCCAGAAATGGGAGCGCGTGGACGACGCGGGCCAGCCGCGCGCGTTTGAGATCCTGCCCGCGGGCGGGCTTGCCGCGCGGACGCGGGCACTTTTAAAGGTCGAAGACGGGTGCAACAATTTCTGCACCTACTGCATCATCCCCTATGCCCGCGGCCGGGTGCGCTCTATGCCGCTGCAGGCCGCGGTGGAGCAGGCAAAGGGCCTTGCCGCCGAGGGCTACCGCGAGATCGTCATCAACGGCATCGAGATCTCCTCCTGGGGCTGGGAGTGGAAGGACGGCAGCTGCCTGCGGCAGCTGCTGGCGGCGCTCTGCGCGGCAGTCCCCGCGGTCCGGATCCGCCTGGGCTCGCTGGAGCCGCGCACCATCGACGAGGACTTCTGCAAGACGCTCTGCGTCTACCCCAATCTCTGCCCGCAGTTCCACCTGAGTCTGCAGTCCGGCTCGGATACCGTCCTGCAGCGGATGCACCGCCGGTACGATACCGCGCGGTATCTCGAAAGCGTCCGGCTGCTGCGGCAGTATTTCCCCGGCTGCGCCGTCACGACCGACCTCATTGTCGGCTTCCCCGGCGAAACGGAGGAGGAATTCGGCCAGTCGCTGGACTTTTTGCGGACCTGCGGCCTTTCGATGTTCCACATCTTTCCCTACTCCCGCCGCAAGGGGACGCCCGCCGCCGCCATGCCCGGCCAGATCCCGAACGCCGTCAAGGAGCGCCGCGCCGCCGAAGCCGCGGCCGTCGCCGCCGAGCTTGAGACGCAGTATCATACCGCCCTGCTCGGCACGACGCAGCAGGTCCTGTTTGAGCAGGAGGAAGACGGGCTCTACGCCGGCCACGCCATGAATTACGTCAAGGTCTATGTACAGGCCGCGGACCTGCATAACGAGATCCGCGCCGTTCGCATCACCGAACTCTGCCGCGACGGAGTCTTTGGGGAATTAGAATAAGCAATACGGCCCGATCGCCTCGCCGAAGGCCAGATACCGCACACCGTCGTCCAGAAAGACCGCCAGCAGCGCGATGCCGAGCCAGCCGCAGAAATACTGCGGGCAGATCTGCCCGCGGAAGTTGTGCGGCAGCCCCCGGTAGTCCCAGACGGCATAGCTCCGGTTGAACAGAAAGCCGAACAGCAGCTCCGACGCCGTGATCACGCAGGCGCCGAGCAGCATCTGCGCCGTCAGCGGCAGCCCCGGCGCCCACTCGTTGAGCATCCCGATCAGCACCGTGCACAGCCCGCCGCAGAGGAACATGCTCCCGTGCGACCGCCCGCGCCAGAGAAGCTCGATGCACACATACACGCTCCCGCCGGCAAGCGGGAGCAGGAAAAAATGCCGCAGATCCATTCTCTTCCCTCCCGCAGCTAGTATGCGCAGTCCGCGCCCGGAAACACGGAAAAAATTTAAGAAAAAGCGCAAAGATGCAGTTGACAAATCTCTGAATATCCTTTATAATACATCGTGCCCGTGAGATACGGCACATTTATGGCGGCATAGCTCAGTTGGTAGAGCATTCGGTTCATACCCGGAGTGTCATCTGTTCGAGTCAGATTGCCGCTACCAGGCCCGTTGGTCAAAAGGTTAAGACACCGCCCTTTCACGGCGGTAATATGGGTTCGATTCCCGTACGGGTCACCAAAAAATCCAGACATCTTTATGATGTCTGGATTTTTTTGCGCCTCGTGCATCGAACCGAACCCATCGGGTTCAATCACAAGCATTTTGCCATCGTCAGATGGCCGCGATGCGAAGCATCGCGGCTTTTGGCGTAGTCAAAAGAAAATGCGTAGGGACACGTAGCCGACGCAGTCGACGGAGTATTCCCGTCTCTCATATTCTATATAATGTACCCACCCCCGGACGTCGTGCGCGACGTCCGGGGGTTTTTATGGATCGCGGCTTGGTCGGATGGAAGATGGCGGTGGAAAAGAGAGGTTTTGTAAAACTGCGATTTCCGGAATATTCCACGTTTTTACTCTGTTTTCCAGTTTTATGGTATTTTCCAGTGTTTTTTATGAAAAAAGTTCAATTTTTTCAGGATTATAATCGGCAGATTCCGTGCTTTGTGCTACTATAAGTATCCGAAATGAGATCACGCCCGCCGGTTCAGGCACATGACAATATTGCCCGCACCGCCGCGGCGGAGCGGGACATTTTTATAGCGTTTCCGCCCCTCTCCCCCGCCCTGCGGGCAGACGGGCGAACAAAAAAGGATGGTGCGATACCATGACGGACCAAGAATTGCGGCGGCTGAGCCGCGCAGATCTGATCGATATCATCTATACGCTGCAGCAGCAGAAGGAGCAGGCCGAGCAGCAGCTGGCCCAGGCCCAGGCGCAGCTGCAGGACCGGCAGCTGCGCCTCGCAAACGCCAGCTCCATCGCCGAGGCCGCGCTCTCGCTGAACGGCGTGTTTGACGCCGCGCAGGCGGCCGATCAGTATCTGCAGGCCGTCCGGGCCTCCGCTGCCGAGACGCAGGCGCAGAAGGAGCAGATCCTTGCGGATGCCGAGCGGCAGGCGAAGGAGATCGTGGATACCGCGGAGCGTCAGGCTGCCGAGCATTGGAAACGATTCCAGCTGCAGGCCGGACAGCTGATTCAGGCACACGCGGAGCTGCAGGAGATGTTCAAAGGGATGGCGAACCGATGAAGAAACACACAACGGCCGCGGATCTGCCGACCACGGAGCAGATCGCGCGCGAGCGCAGCCGCCTGCGCTACAAGCGGCGGTATGGCCGGACGCTGCGGAGCACGGCGGCGATCCTGCTCGTGGTTGCGGCGCTGGCTGTGCTGGTCGCCACGCTCTGGATGCCGGTGCTGCGGATCTACGGCAGCTCGATGGCGCCGACGCTGTCCGACGGACAGCTGGTCGTGGCGATCAAAACGGAGACGTTCGCGCCGGGCGATATCACGGCATTTTATTACGGCAACAAGCTTCTGATCAAGCGGTATATCGCAGGCCCCGCGGACTGGGTCGACATCGACGCGGATGGAATCGTTTCCATCAACGGAAACGTCCTCGACGAGCCCTATCTGACGGCGCATGCGTATGGCGAGACGACGATCACGCTGCCCTATCAGGTGCCGGACGAGCGGTATTTCCTGATGGGTGACAACCGGGACGTCTCGATCGACTCGCGCAGCACGGCTGTGGGCTGCGTGGCGGCGGATCAGGTCGTGGGAGAGGTCGTTTTCCGGATCTGGCCGCTGTCGGGCTTCGGCCCGGTACGGTGATGGGAGGTGACACAGATGCAGGATGACCTGCAGGAACAGACGCGCAGCCACGCGGCTGCGCAGACAAGGCGGCGCAAACGGCGCATATGGGTCGCGGGGCTCTGCTGCGCTGTCGCCGCCGCGACCGCTTATGCCCTGACACGCCCCGCCCTGACCATGACGCAGCAGACCTTCTGCGGGCAGGAGGCGCACACGCACGACGAGAGCTGCTATGAGACGATCCTCATCTGCGGCCAAGACGAGCAGCTGCCTGTGGAGCAGCCGACGCCGCACGTCCACACTGAGGACTGCTACGCGGCCCATCTTGTCCTTGTCTGCGGGCAGGAGGAGAGCGAGGAACACACGCACACGGAGGACTGCTACCAGACGCAGTACGAGCTGATCTGCCCGCTCGAGGAGGGCGAGACGGAGGACGAGCCGGAGATCCCGGCCCACGTCCACACCGACGCGTGCTATGAGACGCGGCTGATCTGCGAAAAGCCGGAGCACATGCACAGCCTCAGCTGCTACGCCGACGCGCAGGCCGATCTGGAGTCCGCGTCCGTCTGGGAGCAGACGATCCCGCAGACGCTCAGCGGGCAATGGCGCGCGGACGTCGTAGCGGTGGCAGAAAGCCAGCTCGGCTATGCCGCCAGCACGCGCAATTATATCGTAGATGAAGCCGGCGGGATGCACGGCTATACGCGCTACGGCGCGTGGTACGGCAGCCCGTACGGCGAGTGGTGCGCGATGTTCGCCTCGTTCTGCCTGCATTACGCGAGCGTGCCGGAGGACAGCATCCCGGCGCAGGCGGGCTGCATCCGCTGGACGGAGCAGCTGCAGGCGCTCGGGCGCTATGCCGCCGCGGGCGCTGCCGCGCCGCAGCCCGGCGATCTGGTCTTCTTTGACACGGGCAGCGACGGCTATGCCGACCATGTCGCCCTTGTGGCGGAGGTTTCGGCGGACGGCGCGTCGCTCACCACGATCGAAGGAAACGTCGGCGGCTGCGTGGTCCGCAAGCAGCATGCGCTGGACGAGGCCGGGCTTCTCGGCTTCGGCATTCTGCCGGAGCAGGAGGATAATGGCGAAACACCAGAAGAACCGGCCGAACCGGAAACCCCGGCGCGCACGCCGCTCTGTGGGCATGAGGAACATGCCCACACCGCGGATTGCTACGATGAGACCGGCGCGCTGATCTGCGCGCTGGAAGAACATACGCACACCGACGCCTGTTACGAACCGGCGGCGGAGAAAACGCCGCTCTGCGGGCACGAAGCGCATACGCACACCGCGGATTGCTACGATGAGACCAGCACGCTGATCTGCGCGCTGGAAGAACATACGCACACCGACGCCTGTTACGAACCGGCGGCGGAGAAAACGCCGCTCTGCGGTCTGGAAGAACACACGCATACGGAAGACTGCTACAGCGTGGACGGCACGCTCGTCTGCGAGCTGCCGGAGCACACACACGGACGCCTGTTATGAGGCGGCGAGCACGCAGCGCTTTTCCTACGCGGACACGCAGCTGCAGCTGACGCTGACGGTCGAGAGCGCGCAGCCGCTGCCGGAGGGCACGGCGCTTGACGTGCAGGCTACGGACGCGGCTGTCTTCTCGGGGCTTTCCGACGGCGAAGCGTCGGACGGCACGGAGCAGTGGATCGTCCGGCAGCTCGCGCTGGTGCAAAGCGGCGAGGCGCTCGACACGGCGGCTTACCGCATGACGGCCGAGATCGCGGTCACGGACGCGGTGCTGCAGCCGCTGCTGGGCCAGCTGGATGCGCTGGACGAGGCTGCGCCGGAGGCGGAGACGGGCGTGACGCTGGCCGTGATGCAGGCCGGAGACGAGGGCCTGCAGGAGCTGGACAGCGCGACGATCTCGGCCGAGGAAGCCGCGCCGGTCTTCACCGTCAGCGTCCAGAGCGGGACGATCGCGGTGCTGGTTTCCTCTGCAAATCCGCAGTTTACGGTACAGTATTATGCGGAGATCCCGCGTTTTGACAAAAGCGGCGACTGTCCCCTGACTGTTTTTGATACCAGCGGCGGCGTCCTTCCCGGGAACAACACGACCAATAAGAAAAAGAGCATTTATCTGGCAAAATCAGACAAGCAAACGCCCAGCGGCGTGAACGCCGGTGACAGCTCGTACTATTACACGGTCGCAACGACCAACACGCTGACACAGGTGTACAGCGACAATACCTTTGCGTATATCAGCTCGCCGGGTCTGAAATACATCGACAAGCTGACCGACAACAAGCATTATACGTGCAAGGAACTCTGGGTCCTGAACGAAGGCGGCGACCCCAACAGCACCGACCAGAACAACTGGACTGTCTATCGAAACCTTGACGCCGTCCAGTTTACCAACCGTGCGGAAGTCGCTGCCGAAAACCCCAACACCTATATTTATATCCGCCCCGGCGGACAGACGACGCTCCGGCTGGTCTATACCGCCGAGAAAGATTCCTTCACTTCGTCCGCAGCGTTCTATGATTATGATATCACGGACGGAAACAAGGATGGAGACTACTGGCTCACCGGCTTTGCTGGTATCAATCAAAGCGGCAACTATTCCTCTAATGACCATACGAGTTGGGGCGTCGCGCGGGACACGCTGGCTTTCGGCAACGCAGACACCGGTACTGGTATGGCCAACTACAAATATTACGACACGCTTTATTTGAACCGCCATAACACCGCTGTCGACTCTGGCTGCGCATTTGGTCTGGCAAAGGGTTTGGACGCAAACGGCCACATCATATATAACGACTGGCTTATCACGCCAAAACTCTTCAACGACGGCAATGCAAGCGGCAAGAAAACCTATTCCGGCAGCAGCCTGACGTTCAATCGGGTCGGTGATACATACACGCTTTCTTCCGCCAGCGTTGCGGGCGGTGGCTCGGTCAGCAATTTGGAAAAGCTTTTCAATCCGTCGCCGGTAGCAGGTACTATTTACAACGGTAAGGCAAACGGTGCTAATACGACCGGGAAGGCGATCTATACCAATGACTTCTGGCCATTGGACGCAACATATAACAAGGACCCGCACATCGGCGCTGGAACGATCAGATACAAGGGCTACTTAAATGCGGATGGCCTTTCCTTTGCATCCAAAACAGAAAACATGGGCATCTTTTCGACGAGCGACGACGGCTGGGCGCACAACGCCTACTTCGGGATGCAGTACGCCGTTGAATTCACGCTGACGCCGGACTATGTGGGGCCGCTGGACTATACGTTCTTCGGCGACGACGATATGTGGGTCTTTCTGGACGACAAGCTCGTCTGCGACATCGGCGGCGTCCACTCCTCGGTTGGCGAGTACGTCAATCTGTGGGATTATATCAACAAAATCGATGGGGAAGAACGCACAGAGACCAAAACGCATACGCTGACGATCTTCTACACGGAACGCGGCGCATCCGGTTCCACATGCTACATGAACTTCACGCTGCCGTCTGTCTCGGGCGTCACGCTCAAGCAGACGACGGGAAATCTGTCGGTCGGCAAGGAAGTGGTCGGCGAAAGCGACCCGACCAAAGACTTTACGTTCCGGGCGACCTTCGACTCGAGCAGTGCCTTCGCCTACTACCGCTTTGACGCGAACGGCATTCGGATCGACACAGACCAAGAACTGCTGCTCTCCAGCGGCCAAACCTTCACGCTCAAGGCGGGCGAACACATCGAGTTCCAGAACCTTCCTATCGGTATGCAGTACAGCTTCGAAGAGATCGAGCATGATGGCTACAGCGTGACAAACACGGTCAACGGCGTGGTCAGCGCGGGGGCGAACGCCACGGGCGTGCTGATCAAGGACATGCTCAATGAAGTCATATTCACCAACACGCGTGGGACTGTCCCCCTGACGCTGCAAAAGCTCGATCAGGACGGGCAGCCGCTCAAGGATGCTGTATTCGAGCTCAGAAACGCAGCCGGTGAAGTTGTATGGGCGGTCAAGAAGACGGACGGCAGCAGCACTACCTACACTGTTCCGTCGAGCGGGGCGAATCAGATCCAGTCCGGGGCGCTGTATTACATCGCGCTGGCATCGGATTCGAACTTCGTTATCGGACAAAACTCGTCTTTGGACCAGAATGACGCGCAGCTGCAGAAAAAAACAGGCAGCAGCTCACAGAAGATGTATGTCGTCCGGCAAACAGACGGCTCGTACAGTTTCCGGTGCGAAGAAAACAAACGGTATCTGGATCTGGACTCTGCTATTTTGGAAGACGGACATTTGGTGCACTTCTACACCGGCGAAAACGGCAATGAGGAAACGCCGCACACGAACCAGAAATGGTATCTGATTGCCAACGGAGACGGCACGTTCAAGATCAAGCCGCGCGTGGCCGTCCTGAACCAAAGCACCGCCGTTCTGGACCTGAACACCGGCGTAGCTTCTGACGGTCAGCGAATTCAAGTCTATAAGGACAACGGCACTGCGGCGCAGAAGTGGCTGCTGGTGCCGGTGGAGGAGGCGGCGCCGCCGGAGACGACGAAGGAGCTGGCGGTCGACGACGGCGGCGTTCTGCAACTGGCGGGGCTGCTGCCCGGGTCGTACACGCTGACGGAGACGCAGGCGCCGGGCGGCTATCAGAAGCTTTCGCAGCCCATCTCCTTCCGCGTCGGCGCGGACGGGACCATCACGCTGGCGGACGGCACGATCACCGACGCCATCGTGGCAAACGACGGCATTCTGCAGGTCCGGAACCGGCATGAGGATCTGACGCTGACGCTCAAAAAGGAGCTCGTCAACAGCCAGAGCACACAGAAGTTCCGCTTTACCGTCTCATATGAGATCAACGGCCAGACGGTCACGCAGGAGCTCGAGCTTGCGGGCGGCGAGTCCAAAGAGCTCTCCATCCCCTACGGCGCGGCGGTCACAATCATCGAGACGGAGCATGACGGCTTCGCCGTGACGTTCAAGAACGCAGAGACCGTGCTGGCGCAGGGCGATACCTGCACCATCGAACGCATGACGGCCGACGCCGCGATCACGGCGGTCAACGCGGCCGGATACGCGCTGCCGGGCACAGGCGGCGGCGCACTATGGCTTCAGCTCGCGGGAGCAGCGCTGGTGCTGCTGACGCTCCCCGCTTATAACTGGATAAAAACAAAAAAGCAAAAAGCGAAAGGAAGAACAAGACCATGAAAACAGTAAAACGCGCGCTCGCCCTCGTGCTGGCGCTGACCCTGCTGCTGGCGATGAGCGCGACGGTATTCGCGGCAGACGACACCGGCAGTATCACAATTAACAATGCCGTTGTCGGGCAGCCATATACAATCTATGAAATTCTCTATCTGGAAAGCTACAATGCCACAGAAGGTCAGGAAGCCTATTCCTACAAAGCAACTGACGCATGGAACAATTTTATCAACAGCGACGACATCAAGGGCACGTATGTGACGGTTGATAGTCAGGGTTATGTGACATGGAAAGATGGCGCAGATGTTGCTAAATTTGCGGAACTGGCAAAAGAGTATGCAACTGACAACAGCATTCAAAATCAGGGTTCTTCGAAGGCGACTTCTGCAGAAGTGAAATTTGAGAATCTGAATCTCGGCTACTATCTGGTCTATTCTGACCTGGGCGCTCTGTGCTCGCTGGACACGACAAATCCCAATGTAACCATTCAGGAGAAGAACAGCAAGCCTACCGCCGAAAAGAAAGTGCAGGAAAACAGCACCAATGCGTGGGGCGCAACGAACGACGCAGGTATCGGCGATACCGTGAACTTCCGGACCACGATCAAGGTCGTCGACGGCAAGCCGAAGGACTATGTTCTGCACGATAAAATGAGTGCTGGTCTGACTTTCAGCGAAGAAGATGCAAAGAATCTGACTGTCGCCATTGGTAATCGTACACTCGTTGCCGGAACGGATTACACGCTTGTAACCACCGGTCTTGACGATGATTGCACATTTGAGGTTCGTTTTGCGGAAAATATACTCAAGCCCAATGATGTTGTAACTGTTTCCTATTCCGCAACTGTCAACAGCAATGCTGTCATTGCCGGTACCGGCAACCCAAACGAAATCAAGCTGAGCTATAAGAATACTGACAATACGACTGGTGAGACCACTCCGTCCAAAACCTATACCTACGTCTGGAAAATAGATGTCTTCAAGTACACAATGAGAGATAGTACAGAAACCGCGTTGAAGGACGCTGAGTTCGTTCTGTACAGAAAAGACGGCGATAAGACCTACTACGCAAAGGTCGACGCTGAGAACAAAATCACTGGTTGGACAGAGAATCAGGCCGAAGCTTCGAAGTTCACAACACCTGACAACGGCAAGTTCACAATTACGGGTCTGGACAGCGGTACGTACTATCTGGAGGAGACGAAGGCTCCTGCTGGCTACAACATCCTGAAAGATCCGATTGAAATTCAGATTCAGGGAACGGTTGATTCTTCTACAAATGTCGGTACCGCGACGGTCAAGTACGGCGATAAGCTCGAAAACACCGCAAATCCTGACATTAAGATTCTCAACAATACCGGCGCCGAGCTTCCCTCCACCGGCGGTATCGGCACGACGATCTTCTACGTGCTGGGCGGTCTGCTGGTCGTGTGCGCGGGCGTGCTGCTGATCACAAAGCGGCGGATGAACAAGAACGCGTAATTTTATCCTCCCGGCAATTCTGCAGGGGCCGGCCTCCGGCCCCTGCGCCCCGGGCGTTCAAAACAGAGGAAAGGAGAGTCCTGCAAGTGAAAAAACATGGCACGACCGTGCTGCTCGTTCTGCTGCTCGCCGCAGGCCTGTCCTTGCTTCTGTACCCGAGCGTCAGCGACTACTGGAACTCGCTGCACGCCTCCCGCGCCGCCACCGGCTACGCACAGGACGTACAGAGCCTGACGGACGACGCCTACGACGCCATGCTGCAGGCCGCGCGCGAGACCAGCTATTTCCTGTCCGAGCGCCAGCAGGCGGAATATGATGGCCTCCTGGACGTCGGCGGCACCGGCATCATGGGCTATATCGAGATTCCCGCCATCAACGTCTCCCTGCCCATCTACCACGGCACGGACGACAACGTGCTCCAGATCGCCGCCGGGCACATCAGCTGGACCAGCCTGCCCGTCGGCGGCGAGAGCAGCCACTGCGTGCTCTCCGGCCACCGCGGGCTGCCGAGCGCGAAGCTGTTTACGAATCTCGACCAGCTGGTCGAGGGCGATACGTTCACCATCCGCGTGCTCGACGAGGTATTGACCTACGAGGTCGACCAGATCCTCATCGTTGAGCCGGAGGATGTGTCCGCGCTGGAGATCATCCCCGGGCGCGACCTGTGCACGCTGGTGACGTGCACGCCCTACGGCATCAACACCCACCGGCTGCTCGTGCGCGGCACGCGCATCGAAAACGAGCCGCAGGCGCAGACCGTGCGCGTCACGTCGGACGCGGTGCAGATCGAGCCGCTGCTCGTCGCGCCGGTGCTGGCTGGCGCCGGTGCTGCTGATCTTGCTGCTGGTTCTGCTGCTGCCCGGAAAACAGAAACGAAAGAAGGAGGAAGACTGACATGCGCACAAGACGCGTTTTCTGCCTGCTGCTGGCCGTTTTTCTGCTGGCGGCGCTGCTACCGCAGGCGCTGGCCGCGGGCCTCATTGAGACGGACCGCCCCGTTACGCTGACCGTCCGCTTCTTCCATGACAAAGCGCCTGTCAGCGGCGCGCCGTTTTCTCTTTACCGCGTGGCGGATGTGTCCGCCTACGGTGAATTCACGCTGACCGGCGATTTCAAAGACGATCCCGTGCGGCTGGACGACCGGAACAGCGACGGCTGGCGCGCGCTGGCCGAGACGCTGCGCGCCTTTGTCCTGCGGGACAGCCGCAAGCCGCTCGACACCGGCGTGACCGGCAGCACCGGCCTTCTCACCTTCCCCAACCGGCAGAAAACGCTCCGGCCGGGGCTGTATCTGCTGCTGGGCGAGTCGTTCGTCTCCGGCGGCTACACCTACACCGTCGAGCCCTCGCTCATCTGCCTGCCCTGCGCCGACGAGACCTCCAACACCTGGGACTATGACGCGGCCCTCGCGCCCAAGCATGACCGCGAGCCGCTCCCGCCCGCACCGTCGGACGATACCGTCGAGCGCAAGGTCCTGAAGGTCTGGGACGACGGCAATGCCGCTTCGCGGCCGCAGGAGATCACCGTCCAGCTGCTCAAAGGCGGCGTGGTCTACGATACCGTGCGTCTGAACGCAAAAAACAGCTGGCGCTACACCTGGTCGAAGCTGCCGAAATACGACGCGAGCGGCCGCCGCATCACCTGGACCGTCACGGAGACGGCCGTCGGCGGCTACACCGTCTCCATCCGGCAGGAGGGCGTCACCTTCGTCGTGACGAACTCGAGAACGCCGTCCACGCCCGCGCAGCCGTCCACGCCCGCCGGGCCGTCGCTGCCGCAGACGGGCACGGTCTGGTGGCCGGTCGGGCTGCTGGCGGTCTGCGGTGCGGTGCTGGTGCTGGCCGGGCTGCGCTGCGGGAAGGGAAAGCGCGATGCGTAAGCGGACGGTCCTTTTGACGCTCGGCGGGCTGTGCCTGCTCGCCGCGCTGGCGCTCACGGCCCGGAACCTGCGGCAGGAAGCCCGCGCACAGACCGCCGCGGAACAGACCTTACAGACGCTCGCGCCCATCGTTCAGACTGCAGCAGACGCGCAGACGCCGCTGGAGGCCGAAGCGGTCCCCGCGGACGAGCAGGTCATCCCGGACTACCAGCTCGACCCGCAGATGGAGATGCCCGTCACGACGGTCGACGGCGTCGATTACATCGGCGTGCTGGAGATCCCCGCGCTAAAGCTGACGCTCCCGGTCGCCGGGGATTGGAGCTATGCGCTGCTGGATCTTGCCCCCTGCCGGTACGCCGGGTCGGCGTATCTGGACGATCTTGTCATTCTCGGGCACAATTACCGCGGCTTTTTCCGGGATCTTTCGCAGCTGCAGCCCGGCGACGCGGTCTTCTTTACCGACACGGACGGCAACCGGTTTTCCTACGCCGTCTCCGATTTTGAGCAGCTGCGCCCGTCGCAGACCGAGGATATGCTGGCCGACGACTGGGACCTGACCCTCTTCACCTGCACCCCCGGCGCCCAAAACCGCCTCGCCGTCCGCTGCCTGCGCAGCGACCCCTGACCGATCAAAAACCCCCGGCAGAGAAACCTCTGCCGGGGGTTTTTCGCGATTTTCAGGTCTCAGCACACCACGTTGATGCAGGCACCCGCAAGGTACGCGCGGACGTTCTCGATCGCCGTCTGCTGCAGCCGCCGGCGGCATTCTAGCGCCGCCCAGCTGATGTGCGGGGTGATGACGCAGTTTTTGGCTGAGAGCAGCGGGTTGTCCATGGCGATGGGCTCGGTCTCGATGGCGTCGAGCCCGGCGCCCGCGATCTTGCCGCTGTTCAGCGCGTCGGCCAGATCCTGATCGACGACCAGCCCGCCGCGGCTGTTGTTGATGAGGAGCACACCGTCCTTCATCTTTTCGATCGACGCGCGGCAGATCATATGCCGGTTTTCCGCGAACAGCGGGCAATGCAGGAAGATCACGTCGGACTGTGCGTAGAGCGTATCGAGGTCGGTATAGCGGCAGCTCTCATTTTCCCAGGCCGGATCCTGGTACATGTCGTGCGCCAGGATCTTCATACCGAACGCGCGCAGGATGCGGGCGGTGATCTTCCCGATGCGGCCGAGACCGATGATCCCGGCAGTCTTGCCCTCGAGCTCCATGACGGAGTAGTCCCAGAAGCACCAGTCGCCCGGCCCGCCGCTGCGGCCCTTGCGGACCTCGGCGTCGTGGTGGGCCACGCGGTTCGTCAGCTCCAGCAGCAGGGCGATGGCATTCTGGCTGATGGCCTCGCTGCCGTAGCTCGGCACATTGCAGACCGCGATGCCAAGCTCGCGGCAGCAGTCCACATCCACGGTATTGTAGCCCGTGGCGATGACGCTGATGAGCTTCAGATTTTTGCACTGCCGAAGCGTCTCGGCAGTCAGCACGGTCTTGTTGAGCAGGACGATCTCGGCGTCCCCGATGCGCGCGGCAGCTTCCTCCGGCTCGGTATGGGCATAGAACACAGTCTCGCCCAGCGCCTGCAGGGGCGACCAGTCCAGCTCGCCGGGATTCTCCCGCGGCTTATCCAGTAAGACGATCTTATGCATGTCCGTCCCCCTCATCCGATCTGCGCCAGGCGCGTGAACGTCTCATCGATGCCCATCTGCAGAAACTGCACGTCTGCGCCGGTCCAGTAGACGTTTGCGCCCATCTTGTGGAAGCGCTCGGCGTCGTCCGGTGTGTTGCAGAAGATGCCGCAGGATTTGTGGTAACTGCGGGCAATGTCAAAGACCTGCTGGATGGAGGCGGTCATGACGTCGGAATAGATATCCAACGGCGTGCCGACCATGACGGACATATCATACGGGCCGATCATGACGGCGGAGATATGGTCGGCATAGGCGTCGAGCATGGCGGGCAGGTTGGCGATGCCGCGCGGCGATTCGATCTGCGGCATGAGGATGCGGGTGCTGTTGAAATGCGCGATGCTCTCGCCGGGGTAGAACTGCAGGTTGCCGCCGTTGCCCTTCCGGCCGACGGGATGGAAGCAGAGGCCGTCGATGACGGCTTTCAGCTGCTCCACGGTCTCGGTGCGCGGCACCATGATGCCGTCCGCGCCCATGTCGAGCGGTTTTGCCGCCAGATGATAGAACGCATCCTGGATCCGTACGATGGACGGCAGGCCCATCATCCGGCACATATGCAGCATCGGCACCAGATTCTGCGCGTCATAGCGGCCGTGTTCAGCGTCAAACAGCATAAAATCCATATAGGGATGATCCATTTTCGACAGCAGGATCGGGTCGAGCACCAGTCCGCAGGTCGTGCCGCAGACCGGCTGCCGGGCCGCCAGCTTTTCTTTCAACTGTTCCAGACGAGTCATATATGGTCCTCCCCTCTCAGATCTTCAGAATTTCCAGCGTTTCGCCGCTGGCGTAGGCTTTTTCCATGATGCGCTGGACGTGGACCGCGTCGGATGCGGGGACGACGAGCGGCTTGCCGTTCAGGATGGAGTCCGAGAAGCTCTCGATTTCGCGGGTGTACATGTTGCCGAAATCACCCGGGATCTCGATGCCCACATCGTCCGCGTGGGTCTGCTCGGCCGAGTAGGCCACGTTTTTGTCAATGAACACGGCGTTCAGCTTGCCGCCGTCGATCTGGCCGATCATCG
>PPYE01320219.1_pt1 | contig 27790 bp, 14 predicted proteins | sample 1559881 | NCBI WGS metagenome assembly PPYE01 (sample SAMN08240022, study PRJNA423297) | Human gut metagenome, whole genome shotgun sequencing project. | reverse complement strand
TCATAAGGGTAAAATAAAAAAGACATTATTTCTTTTATATTATTTCTAATATATTATTTAAGATGCAGGGGGTAATGCTTATATCAATGTTCAACTCAATGCTTATCTTATTAAGATGCCGGCTTTATTAAGCAGTCGACTTATTAAGAGGATCACTATTATTTAAGATGTCGACTTATTAAGATGTCGAAAAATCTTCTTTTTCATCTCTAACTCTTTGATTTTGTTTGTTTTAATTGTATGGTTGATACTCTTTTCCTTCACCTCTTTGATGATCCGGCTACTCAACTGGTCGTAATCCAGTTTACACGAAACATAAGTTCGCCGGTTATACCCCAATTTGGAGGAAACAAAGCTTCTTGCCACTAATTCGTTGAGTATCTTCTCCATTTGATACCGGCGGGAATATTTATCATACACTTCTCTTAATCTTTTATCTTTCAGGGTATTCTCCAAAAACTCAGGTTTTGATGTGCCAAACATACGGCAAAGGATCATCTCACGGGTGGTTACAGCAAACTCCTTATTCCCGATAATGGATTTAATGCCTGCATATCCCAGAAACAACATTTTCTCATGCACCGTCGGGTTGCGGCGCTGGTATTCGGCAAGTATCTCCCTCTTCACCGATACCATGGGTTGGTTGGAAAAATCGTACCTGCCTTCGCACTTGTTTACTATTTCCTGTATCGAATCTATATTAAAACTTACCCTGAATGATTTCTGTGCCTGCCTCAAACGATGAAAAATAGAAAGCTCCTGCATAAAATCATGGTTTCCTCCCATCTTTTCCAGGATTATTTCCATATCTACATCCGGATCGAAATGATTCTTATGGGTAAAGCCCGTATACTCGTAGTCGGGTTCGAAAATACCTTCTTTCACCATCAGGTCGAAATAGTGTTGCAGGCTTTTGTTCAACCCTCCTTTGTAAAAGCAATAAACAGCCTGCTTTAAAGCACTTTCCGTAGTCGTCACAAAGCTGCCGGCTGCCGTATATATTCCCATACCCTGGAGAGTACGAAAGCCATTCTGAGGGTCTTTAAATACTTCCTGCAAAAGGGGAAGCGGAAAAAGTACATATTCGTAAGTCGGTTTTACGGCGGGAGATAAGTTGCCGGTTTTCTCTGATAGTTGTGTAAATCTACTCATCTGTTTTTATTTGTGTAATTGATAATATATTATTTTTTGTGTAATATCCGCGAGTGGGAACATAAGCAGGGAAACGATCTAAGCCGATCTTACGCAACTTTCCCTCCTCAAGCAATTGGTTTATCCGGCGGATAGCCATATTGCGTGTAATGCCACATAAACGCTCAAATTCGGCACGTGTGATTTGAGGATGGTTACTGAAATGTTCAGCCAATAGATTATCTACCTCAAGTGGTGTCAAAGGCAGGGAATGATTTTTCCGTTTCGTGCGTTCGAAGTTAATAGCAGACAGCTTTTTTTTCAACTTCTTCTCAGGCAAAAATGTGACTGACTTAAACTTTACGACTTCTGATCTCACTCCTTTGTTTGTAGTGACGGTGGGGCAAGTGGCCGTTATCCCGAAATATCCCAACCCTTCTATATACACACGTTTTCCGTGGCTCAGGTGTTCGCCAACATAATGGCTCAGAGCAGTCAGGACGGCATGTACGTCGGAAGCTGTCAGTGAAGAACTAAATTCGATATCGCGTGCCAGGTCATTGCTACTGACGGTTCCCATACTCACTACACGCGCATGCAGGGAGGGTGCTCCATCATTGCCCTCGGGTGATGGAGTCTCGTACAAATCATAAGGTACAGACATAATGGTTTTGATTATAATGGTTACTTATTCTTCATAGAGAAGATTTAGACTTTCTACAGAAACAATAAGTGTGCCATATTTATGAGACGACTTTTCCATATCCATAAGACGAATGACTGATAGTAATGAGACGAGCGAACAACGTAAGTGAGTAAGGAAAATGTATATATATAAAAATGATCTACCTGATTAATAACTTTTCATAAAGATGACAGTTTACTTCTTCACTTAGCACTCATATCAAAAGAAGCTTTAAAAACATTTTTTCATATTGAAAAAAGTCAGTTTTTTTAATCATTTATGATTGATTTTTTTGCTTGTATGATTCACATTATATACCTTTATAAATGTTAATTAAAAACAGTGTTAATTATGAAAAAAATCATCTACTTACTATTTTTATCTCTGGTCTTTACATTTACTTCATGTATCGATGAAAGTTTTACAGACTGTAAACGGCAAGAACCTGACACAAGGGCAGCTACCGGAAACGCATCTGCCATAAACCAACAACTAGGAAGGGGCATTAATATTGGTGATACCTTTGAAAATGGTATTTACTCAGGATCGTGGGACTCCGGATATTTTCAGCATATAGCTAATTATGGCTTCACACACGTCCGCATACCAATACATTGGGAAACAATGGTAGTGCCCGGTACGAATACGATCAACCCGACATTTATGCAGCACATGAAAGGTGTGGTTGACGAGGCATTAAGGTGTAATCTGTATGTAATCATTAATATGCACCACCATACCCTTCTGATGAATAATCCATCACAATATATAGATCGTTTTTTATCGCAATGGAGACAGATAGCCGTGGCTTTCCAATCGTATCCCGATAAGCTGCTTTTTGAAATCCTCAATGAGCCCGGAAACGCTATAACTCCCGACTTATGGAACCAGGGATTGAGCATGGTTTATCCGATTATCCGGGAAAGTAACCTTAACCGTATTGTGTTAATCGGAACACCTTATGGCGGAGGTGTGAGCGGATTAAACCGCTTGCAATTACCGGCCAATGATGGAAAAATTATCGTTACCGTACATTATTACAACCCGTTCTATTTCACCCATCAGGGTGCTAACTGGGTCGGTGAAATATCTAACGAGTGGATCGGCACTCAATGGCGTGACACAAAGGCTGAGAGGATGAGCGTAGACTGGGATGTTAAGCTGATAAAAGCTTTCTCCATCCGAAATAATGTACCGATACACATAGGAGAATTCGGAGCTTATGAGAAGGCTGATATGGAATCACGCATACGATGGACTACTTATGTTGCACGCAGATTTGAACAACACGGATTCAGCTGGGCATACTGGGAGCTTTATTCCGGATTCGGTATTTATGACAGGAGAAACGGTGTAATCAGGCAAGGTCTTCTGGATGCATTAACCAGCAATCAGATCCCATCACCCACAGCTCTTACAACGATTCCTGTTTATCATTCAGATTTTTCTTCAAACCAGGATGGATGGTATCTACTTGTAAACAGAAATGCAGGGGCTGAGGCTTCTCTCACTTACAATAGCGGAAAGGTAAGCGTCAATGTGTCCAGAGCCGGGACTGCCCCAAGCCATGTACAATTGGTGAGGATTGACACCCGAAACCGGATACCGACATTGGTAAAGGGGAAACAATATATGGTTACATTCAAGGCCTATTCAAGCCCGTTGAACGGTGCCGGAGGCAGCCACAGTAACAGGTATTATCAATCTTATGTCGGACAAAATTACTCACCCTGGAAAGCATACAGCACCATCAAAGCATTTGCTATCGGTGAGGAAGAGGAAGAACTGGGTTATATGTTCCCGATGCAAGAGAATACGGATAATAATTGCAGGCTTTACTTTGATCTGGGAGTAGAGCCAGGCGTGTTTACACTCACTGATTTTAAACTGGATATTGTGGAGTTATAAAGACTGTAAGATAAATAAATATTTCCAATTACACTTGTCATCCCGGGCTTGACCCGGGATTTCCTCTGTAGACTATAGAACATAACATCAATACCTCACCACCACTTCTTCACCCCCATCAATCCACACCCTGTATTTTCCTTTTCCAAATTCTTCCAACTGCCCGATATTCACTTTTGGCTTCTTCTTACTCGAAAAAGTCAGATATCCTTTTCCTTCGGTTGCTTTCACCTTAATGGTTTTTGTATCCATGTATACATAAATATCACCGTTGGGAGTCGGCACGTTACTTTCCATCCACTTCAGTCCACCTAATACAGGACTTATTGAAAACTCTTTATAACCTTCTTTCACAGGGCGAACACCAATATAATATTTGCCTAACAAATAGATAGGGCTGGCTCCCCACGCATGGCAAAGGCTCTTCCCGTAAGGACGGCCATACATAGCCAGATGTTCTCTGCCGCTTTCCTCCGGATTGTATTTTTCCCAGAAAGAGGTAGCACCTTCGCGCAGCATACCACCCCAGTAAGCTTTCATTTCTTTCATCACTGCATCCTGCTCATCTAGTGCACACAAAGCTTCCAGTTCGTAGAAACGCATATAAGGCGTTGTTATTTTGAGAATACCATCATTCAAAAGTACTGAGTGTTTGATAGCCTGCTGCTTCTCTTTATCGAGATATCCGAAGAATGTAGCAAACATATTGGCATAACGGGTGACGGCATCACTCTGGCGGCCATTTGCACGGTTATGAACAAGAGCTTGTTTGTTTCCATCCCAAAAGGCCGGTATAAGTTTTGCCTGTAAAGAAGATGCAAGAGAAGAATACCGGGATTTTCCTTCATTATCATTGGTTAGTTCTGCGCATAAGGCCATTGTCTCTAAGCTCTTACAGAAAAGTATCTGTTCAAAAGATAATTCACCCTTTTTATCCAGATAACCGTCTGCCCAATCTACGAATACCCAATCTCCCGTCATACCTTCTACCATACCATTGCTGTTGGTACGCCCCAATACATATTCCATCATTGATTGCATGCGCGGATATATCTGGTTGACAAACTGAAGATCACCCGAATACATATAATAATCATAAATACTGAGAAACCAGTAGAACGTATAATCCATAATTGTGTTTATATGGCTTGTAACAGGAGCTTTCCCACCCAATAGCCATATCGTACGTTTCACATTCTCAGAGTCGAAGAATAAATAATAATTCATCAGATAGCTTTGTATGGCATCTCCACTCCATACCCAACGGTCGCGCTTGATTCCGTCGATAAAGAATTCGCGGGTAGTAAGGTGCATTGTGTAGGCTCCTATATCCCAGATACGGTTTAACTCCTCATCATTGCAACGGAAAGTGCCACGGTATTCTTCCGGAAGATATTCATATAACATACTGACATCACTATATTGTACCGCCGGGTCTTTTGTGATATAAATGTATCGGTAAGCTTTAGAATTAATTAAAGTATATTCGCCTTGGGATAAAGGAGTCGATTTATTGATTGCTTTATCAACTACCACGTTATCTTGCACATTCAGAAAATCCAGCGTTTCACAGTATTCCATATCAAGAGTCTCTTCCCGGCTTTCTCCGTAGTAAATATTCAGACTACCATTACCACCCAGGCCATGAAGCTTTATGTATCCGAATGTTTCTTTTCCAAAATCAATAAGTTCACCGCCGGGCAACTGTTCGCGACCGACAGCCTGCATGGACTCCAAAGAGAGAGTAAAGCGGGAAGGTAATTGATCCGGCTGGTTAAAATTCCAGTATCCCGGCATTACATAATCCGTAGCGGATGTATCGCTGGCTTTTCCACTTTCATCTATCCATTCTTTATCTTCAAAAGTAACTCTCCATGTATGATCGGTATTGATTGTTTTACCTTTTATATAGAGTGCAGGTGGAGTAGCCTGATTATATATCTTAATATTCAGATTATGTTTTCCTGCGGGGATAGTCATACGTTGCAGTGCACCGAATTGTAATTTACCATCAAGCTTTACATTGTAACGTCCCTCTGTAAAAATCTCTATCTCTTCCGGGATTGTGAGTTCAACCTGTTTACTGAACTCTACCAGATTATAATGACTATCCATTTTCCAGAAGGGAGGAAAGAAAGCTCCCCGTTCAGTACGGCGATTATTCATTTCATTGCCAAGCCAGATTTCATAATCACCGGGATACCATATCCAGGTTGGAGTGGTTGATAAAGTTTTCATCTGCTTCAATTTTACAATATTATTGATTCCCATAAAGATATCATAGCCATTGGTATTCTTGAGTATTTATGGGAATTTTATATATCCGTTCTTTTTAAATTTCGTCTCCGTATCTCTCTCTTGTTATTTGCTGCAAGGTCTTACCACGGGTTTGCGGTGTCCAGATGGTTCCTATAAGCAATGCGACAAGAAGTAATCCGATCATAATATAAGCCGCGAGGTAAAATCCTTCACCGTTTCTGCCGTAAATATGAACGAATACCAATCCCCAGATTGCGGAAGCACCCCTTACAATAAAGAACATAACTCCTTGTGCGGCAGCCCGGTATTTAGCAGGAAAGAGTTCCGATGCCCAAAGTGCGTAAAACGCCTGTACACTTATTCCTCCCTGAATACCCCAGAGAATTGTAAATATCCACAGTGCAGTTTGATTTTTTATACCTACAAAAACGAGAATCAACCATGCCACTACACCTATACCTACCCCAAAGAAATACAACCAACGCTGATTCACTTTATCAACCAGCATCGCAAATCCAAAGTAGGTTACTGCAACAATAATCAGCCATTGTATAGCTGACAACATATTGGCCTGTGCATTTGAAAGTCCGCCAGCAGTTTCATAAATATGAGGTTGGAAGAATCCCATTACGCTTGCAACAAAATTCCATGTAAGGTAAATACCGGCAAGAAAAAGAATGGTACGTACATTTACCTTGTTGGTAAATAGTTTGCCAAACGATGCGAAAGCACTTGGTTGTTTTTCTGTTCCTTGTGTCTGCGCTAATTTAGCAGCTTCCCAGTCTTTAGATTCATCGAGCCTCCGTTGCAATATCCATGCGATGAATGCTACAATAAACAGTGAACCGAAAATAATACGGCTACTGAATACATTGACAGCTGCGACACTTGCATTACCATCTAAAAATAAGGCAGCGAATTTTTGAACCAGTCCGAATAAGACTCCTGCTGACTCGCCTTCCTTTCCCGGAGCAAGCAACATTCCTAAAATTAAAATAATAGCCGGACCAACTCCCCACGCGAACTGTGAGATACCGATATTCCGTCCACGATTGCCTACTTCCGAATTTTCAGAAATATAGGTCCACGACGCTGGAACACCTGCACCTACCGAAATACCTGTAATGAGGAATCCAAGCAAGAGCATCGGGAAATTAACTGTAAACATAATCATTAAAATCCCCAGCATATATACCAGCATATTGTAAGTATAAATGGTTTTCCGACCATACTTATCAGCAAGAAAACCACCAATAATTGCGCCAATAGCTGCGCCAAAGCAGTTAGCACTAATCGCATTGAGCCAACCGAGATTCCCTTCGGTAAGTCCCAGGTAACTTTGCCAGAGTGTCAATCCGCTGGCACCGGCTACAATAGCGCCTGCATCAAGATAGTTTGTAAGCGATACAACGATTGTGCTTTTTAAACTTCCCTTTTTCTTTTCCATATATTTTTATTTGATATTTATCATCCACTTATATTCTGGCTGTAAACCTGCTTTTTGTTTGATAGAATCGTTCACCATTGGGCCGTTGTTCTCCCAGACATTCCCCGGGCCATTGGCATTCTGAAGATACTTTTCCGCTTCCGTCCAGTTATCCTTTACTGTGATAAAAGAAGAACCTTCGTCAGTATACAGATAAAACCAGTGGTTAGGATCATGTACATAACCAGGAGTATAAATACTGTGCACTGAATTTTCAGTTATATAAGTTTTAGGTTGAGAACTGAGGGTATAAATCCCGGCAGTATCATACATGTGTTTTCCATAATGATGGATATGATTGGCATGCACACGATTATTACGCATACAGTTTACGGTTTGTGTCCATCCCCAGCCAAGACTGATGCCGGTATAGGACACTTCATTTATCTCATTATGCTCAATAGTAATATCGCTTACATACCCGGCACATATGGCTACGCAGCCCCAGTCTTCGTTGGTTACATCCGTAAAAAGATTGTTGGCTATATACTGATGAGTACATAGTTCACGCCGGTCTGACGGGTCGTAAGGCAGATGAGTTTCATGTGAAAAAGGCGAGAAACTGCCTACAACCAATCCATTGCCTACAATATCGCGGAAGATGCAACCTTCCACTTTGCCGCCGTGTACACCATAAGCATAATCAAGGCCACTATGCCCCAAATGCTCAAACACACAACCTTTAAAATCAATATTATCGGCACTGCGTATCTGTATTGCAGCAGCAGGGCGTCCCAAAAATCCCTGATTATCCAGTTTGTGATTGTTATAATTGCGTATCATTTTAGGTTCGATGTGATATCCGTCAGTCAAATACATACCGGCCTGTAAAGGTACATGGCCTTTTAAAGAAGGACGCATCCATGTAGTGTGACTGAGAGTTAAGTCCTGAAAATATACATGTTTTACCGGGCGGTCTAAAGTGCCCTCTACATGTACCAGTGTTTCAACAGCAGATACTATTACTTCTGCTTGCTGCATATTCTCACTTTCACGTGGGTAATAATAAACCTTACGGTTATTTATATCGTGATACCATTCACCCGGTTCGTCCAGAAGTTCCATTGCATTGGTGAGGTAAAAAGCAGAGTTACGTCCGTCATCTGTAACCATCGGGCGAGGCCAGGGATGCTCAAATTGTACCCGGCTCTCGGGATTATGAAAACGTACGGCGGCAGAATCTCCCTGTATATCGATTGATTTAATGCGGAGATTAGCGACACACCACATTTCATGCAACACCATCTCGGCATAAGGTGCATTACGTATCTTTCTTACTGCCCGGGCAGGTACCCACAATATCTCATTGACAGGGTCATTATTTATAATACGATACATTTTCTCAAAATCAGATACATCACGGGCACGGACAGCTTTCTTACCATTTATATAAAGCTGACGAAAATCAAGAGGACGTCCGTTAAAAACAGGTACATCGGCAACCCAAATGTTCCCTTTATGGCGACGCCAGTTTGTTATTGCCTGTCCGCCGCTTATGATAGACTTTCCTCTTTCATCTCCGCGGATAATGGTGGGCGAATCGGTGGTTCCGCTATCTTCCGGTCTGACGAAAAGAGGTTCGTACATCTGATGAGTGCCGGATGTTAATATGATATTTATACCGGACTGAATACCGGGATCATTGAGCCTGCGAAGTTCGCGCGCCTGGCGAAGGGCAGAGTTTAAAGTTGCTTTGGGAGAGTCTTTAGTTCCGGAATTCAGGTCGTTACCATGGGGAGAAACCCAAATATCCGTAGCAGCCAGTTTAAAAGGGCATAGGATGAAAAACAGTCCGATTATTAAATATTCGGTAAGGGATGGATGAAATGTATTTTTCTTATTTATCTTTTTCATATTAGTAAAGGATGATGTTTTTTAAAGGGTTACTATAGAGAGGAGGATTAGTATAAACTCCCCTGATGAGTGTTTTGGGGGGAGATCCCGGATCGAGTCCGGGATGACAGCGATGCCTCTTTTATTTTCTTCTCGCAAAACTAACCCCAATCGTAAATCCGTAAATCGTAAATTACCTCACCGGTATCCACACCGTCATTTCCGTCTTTCCCCGATTGCCCCATGCATAGTAAGGGATTAACCGGATATTTACGGGCTGACCAGACTGACCGATTTCACGGTATAAAACTCCATCCCACGAACCTCCGTCAGCAAGTATGGCTGTTCCTTCCAGAGCTGTTACCGGACTTCCTTCAATGGTTATTTTCTTTGGAGTAAGTTTAATATCAGTAGGTATGAGTATATCATCTATATGTTTACCGTTTTCGATATCAATGCTTTCCAGGCAGTAAACAACCGGACCACGTTTAACAGCAACCTGATTACGGGTTTCTTCTACCAACGGATTTGATTCCAACAATTTAGCAGGCATATCCATAACCAGCTGTATTACATCTCCCTTTTTCCATACGCGGTTTATCTCTGCATAGGTATTGGAGGATAAAGAAGTTTGTACAGCTTGTCCGTTAACCGTCAGATTTGCTTTATCACACCATTCGGGAATGCGGAGGTAGATGGTAAAGGCTTTCTTCTTAGGAGCCTGTTCTATAGTAAGTGTTACGGTTCCATCCCAGGGATAATCTGTCACCTGATTCAATTTGACTTTATCGCCTGATTTAAAGGAAGTATTCAGTTCGCTTCCTCCATACAGATTACACCAGATGCCTTCGTCACTGATACTATATGCATAGTTTTGAGCTTCGCATAACGTGCGCAGGGTGTTGGGCGGACAACAAAAGCAACTGATATATTCCGTGCGCTCTTTCGGCCAGCGAAGCGTATAAGGAAAATCGTTACTTATGCGAAGGGGATTTGTATAAAACCATTTCTTTCCGTCGAGACTAACACCACTTAATATACTGTTGTATAAACAAGTTTCAACGATCTCCGTATAACGTGCATCTCCCGTAGTCTGGAACATACGCCAGTTGAACAGCAGATTCCCAATGTTTGCACACGTCTCATTATGAGCAGTGATGTTGGGTAATTGATAAGCCCGGCCATAACTCTGGTGCACTTTTTGAATACTATCCGGTTCATAACATGTACCGTCAGGAGAAGTACCGTCATAAAGGGCTCCACAACCACCGGTTATATACATCTTGCGGGTAACAATATCTTTCCAGATGCTTTTAAGATTATCCATCAGCTTTTCTTCACCTGTTTCGGCATATACGTCTGCTACTCCTGCATACAGGTAATTGGCACGTACGGCATGCCCCATCGCATGGGTTTGATCACGGAAGGGGATACGATCCTGATTGTCGTCCGTTCCATTCTCTACCATTCCACGGATATCGATCAGGTTTTTAGAAAGCTCCAGGTAACGTGGATTACCGGTAGCACGATACATCTCGACTACACCCATATAGTGTGAAGGGCAAATTGCATTACGCGCTAATTCGGCAGAGGCCGTTTCATAAAAATGACACAGGAAATCAGTCGCTTTTACAGCCACATCCAGTAATGTTCTTTTTCCTGTAGAGCGATAATGGGTAATACCTGCCATCATTAAATGTCCCAGGTTATAAGTTTCGAAGTTCAGACGATTTGCAAAAGCACCTTTTTCACTTTCATCACCTACTTTAGTACCTATTACGGTCTGGGCTACTGCTTTATGTGTATCAATACCCTTATTTAATTCTTCAATCACAACGGGAGTATGGATATATCCGTCACCACGCTGGGATTTGGCAATGTGAGTAATCACATGATCCATCAGCTTATCCATTTCAGGATCTTTGGAAACTGCATACACCGAAGCTACTCCTTCCAACCATTTATAGACATCACCATCGTGAAAGGGTGGCCCCCAATGTTCGCCTTTGCATACGCCTGCGGCTATCTCAAAGTTACGAAATCCATGAGATACATCCGGATTGTTCCAGGTTTCCCACATACCGGGTATGGAAGAGTCTTTGAATACGGTAAAACGATCACCCCAGAAACCATTTGTCCAACGTACCGCACTGATTTCCGTATTGGCCACTTTTGCATAACGGCTTTTGCTCATATCGGTAAGTCCACCGGTTTGGGCTTCAATTGTAAAGGTGAAAAGAAACAGCAGCAATACGAGTAAACTGCTTTTAAAGAATAAATCTACTTCCTGAGTCTTTTTATACATATAAGCAGAAGGAGTGTATGTCTTCTTTGTTTTCATACGATGATATTTTATTATAGTCTTATTCACAATAAATCTCCTTTCCCATCTTCAACTCTTTCGGGTCGAGCATGGTATATTTAATACGTTGTCTGCGCCAGGTATATACAATATGTATTTTCCCGTCTTTCCCCTGTATGACAGATGGATAAGAATACTGACTGACAGGGCTGTCTTCCAAAGTCAGGGAGGTATACCATTTAACACCATCTTTGGAAAGGGCTATGTTTAAGGGTGTACGGGGGCCTTTCCTTTCACCGGGTACTGTACGGAAGTTATTATAAACCAGCAAGTGCCGTCCGTCTTTCAAATTCACAGCGTCCGTACCCGAATTATTGCTTGGAAGAGTAGAGAGGGTTAATGGTGTCCAGGTATCTCCTTTATCAGAACTCCACGCTGTAGCCAACAGTCCGTTACGCGACCGGCAAAGCAATTGCAATCGTCCGTCTTTATGCCTCAGGATACTGGGTTGGATAGCAAGGATTGTATATTTATCCTGAGTTGCCAAAGCTTCTCCTGCTTCCGGATCATCAATATTGCTGACTGCACTGCCTGTCTTTTGCTCTGTGGTTGGCAATGCTTCGGAAGCTTCCAGAGGGCCGACCTTACGCCAGGTCTTACCCATGTCTTCAGAGATTTCAAGATGCACCCGCCATCCTCCCTTACCTTCTGTACTGGAAGGTGAAATAATGCGGCCATCAATTAACTCCGGTTTGTTTTTCACGGGGCCGAGAATTCCATCAGGTAGCTGCTCCGGTTTACTCCATGTGCGTCCACCATCCTTAGACCGGATCAGGTATCCTGTCCAATCCGCTACGTTTATACCAACTTTGTAGAACAAAAGAAGTTCTCCTCCGGGTATCTGGTATAATACCGGATTCCAACAAGCTTTCCGCAAGGTAGGACTAAGAACCCCGTTAGCAACCTCAACAAGTGCAGTCCAGGTATTACTGTTTTTCTCTTTACGGCAAACCCAGATCACACAATCCGGATTACGTTCTTTTGTTCCTCCGAAAAAGGAAGCCACCAAATCACATTCGGGCGTTTCTGCAATAGTAGCGCCATGACATTCGGGGAAAGGAGCTGTTTCGTATAAGAATTCATCAGCTAAGACTCCCTTTTGCAAAGGTATATCTACACTATAGTGATAAGAACCGGAACCTATTCTTTCTACCTTACCATTCGGCAAGTGGATTTCAGCAGTTGTATTTGCCGGTATGGTTACGTCCCATTCCAGGTGCATAGGCGTTTTAGACCAGCTGCTAACTACTTTGCCATAGGGAGTTATATAAGATGTATTTACTTTGCTTAATTCCTCAATATCAAAATCCGGCTTTAAGATGATATGTTTAAAAGCAACCTGTTCACGACTGGAACGGATGCCTCCCAGGTGTTCATAATACCAGGAGATCAGATCACCCAGCAACATTACATGGTTTCCGCTATTCATCCACTTGATAGCTGTATCTCCATTCCAGAGTTCCCAGATGGTAGTAGCTCCTTTTTCAACCATATATCCCCAACTGGGATAAGTTTTATTCCCTGCCAGCAAATAGGCAATGTCAGCACGACCCATATTACTTAAGCCATGCATAAGCCATTGTGTACCGATAACACCTGTACTTATATATCCTTTATTGGTGGTAATAATAGTCGTTATTACATTTTTTGAAACTTCCTCCATATATTGTTCGGGAACCAGGCCGAAAGCCAGAGGCAATAAGTTAGCAGTTACCGTATTATTACCATAAAAGATACTATCCGGATACAGGATATGTCCGGGAACAAGAGATGTGCCTGTCTTTACCTGTAGAAACTCTTTATTAAAGCTTTCTTTGATATTTGCTGCAAGGGCTTTAAATTCTGCAACATCATTATGTAATCCTTGTAAAGCAGCAAAGCGGATCATAAAGTCAAGCATCTTGTAATAATAGGCGGTAGCAATGAGAGAACCGTCTGTTTTGCGGGCCGGGTCTTTACTGTGTATGAGTTCCGGCGACTCAGGTGGTACACACCAGTCCCCGTATTTATCTTTTGTTACAATAAAGCTTTCAGTCATGTACTCTTTCTTCATATGATCGAGCCAAAGTTTCATTGCCGGATAATTTTTCTCTATCGGACGCATGTTACCGAATTGTGTATAAACCATATCGGCAAGAATGAGGAAAGTTGCAGGCCAGGTCATATTATCAGAATAATAATTCCAGTAGGCAGGTACTACATCAGGAATACAACCGTCTTCGCGCTGGGCGTCCCGGATATCATCTATCCATTTGGCATACATAGTTCCATTGTCAAACATAAAGCTTTCTCCCCACGAACCCATCGCATGATCTCCCAGCCAAGGCTGGCGCTCGTTACGTTGAGGACAATCAACAGGCACTCCTTTATAGTTGCCACGAATACCCCAGAATGCATTTTTATATATCTGGTTGAGTAAAGGGTTGGAGGTTTCAAAAGTACCGATAGTCTCAAAATCATCATTAACTACTTCCCCCACGAAATCAGTTATATCGGGAGCCGGATATCCGGTTATCTCTACATACCTGAAACCATGATACACAAAACGGGGTGCCCAGGTAGCTCCCGAAGGTTCATTACCGCTCACCACATAAACATCTGTAACACGGGCATCACGCAGATTTTCCATAAATAACTCACCATCATCCTGAAGAAGCTCTGCAAAACGCAGGCGGATCGTATCTCCTTTCGTTCCTTTTACTTTCATTCGTATCCATCCCGCCATATTCTGCCCCATATCGAGTATATATTTACTACCTTGCTTTTTTATGGTCAAAGGTTTTACATGATCAACTACTCTCATCGGGGGAGACATGGATGCACGCAATGTACCGTCGGGTATACTTACACGCTGTGCAGGTGTCCAGGCAGAATCATCGTAACCGGTTTTAGTCCATCCTGTCAATTCCTTGGTTGCATCATACTCTTCACCATCATATTCGTTATTGCTCCTGACAGAACCGTCGGCTGTTAATTTCCAGGAAGCGTCGCTTGCTATTGTTTCCGATGTTCCGTCCGTATATTCAATAATTAAATTAAACCGGAGTTTCGGATAGCCGAAAGTTGGTATTTTGTAAGGCTTATAATTCTGACGCATTGTATAAAAACGTCCATTACCCAAAGTTACACCTACCGCATTAGTTGAACTGATATAGTCAGTAACATCAAAACTGTTATAGAGTATGGTTTTCCGGTAATCACTGGGATTGGGTGCCAATACCTGATCTCCGATACGTTGACCGTTTATATAAAGTTCATATAAACCCATACCTGCAATATGGGCTGTTGCCTGTTTTATTTGCTTTTCTACTTTAAATTCTTTTCGAAGATACCGGGCACTTAAGCGGCTCCACTGAGTTTCACTATCCCATGGTGCAGCTTTATCCATCCCGATCCACTGTCCTCTCCAATGGGTTTCTCCCAAAAGTCCCATCGTCCAGAAAGCCGGTTTACTCCACGCAGTCTCTCCTTTGTTTGTGTAAACTTTTACTTTCCAGTAGCAACGTTGATTGCTTTTAAGAGTTTTACCCTGATAGGGAATCCAGACAGAAGCATCAGATGATACTTTCCCCGAATTCCAAAGATCACCTTCATTGCCGGCAAGCTTCTCCCGGGAAGAGGCAACAATAATATGGTATGCAGTCTGCATCACATTCCGTTCGCCGGAACTGATGCGCCAACTCAGACGGGGAATCTCCGTATCAATTCCAACAGGGTTTTCCAATTGTTCCGTACGGAGAAAGTTCACTTCTACCTTTGCAGCCTCTGCCATCCCGATAAACGAGATGGAGAAGGCTATAAAGAGAAGACGAATACTAACTATTTTTCTCATGAAATACAAATCTCTTATATTGTGTTATTCCGGATATCTTATTATTGCACTTTAGGCAGTTCCGTCCATTCTTTCTTTACATAATCTTTTGATGCATCTACAGCTATCAACACCTGGTCGTTGCCGCTTACGTAACCGCTGTCATGCTGGAAAGGAGTAACTTTATTATCAAACTCCCCGATATATTCCAGTTTACCGCTCTTTGCGCTGTACCACCATACGTTCTTCTTCGCACCGCTAATTTTGGTAAGGTCTATTTCCATCGGGCGTCCGGTATAGTTATATACAAGCAAATAGTCATTCCCACGTGTTGCAATGGCACGATCATAACGTTCACCATTCTTTCCGGCAATTACATCTTGATCCGGTATACGTTCAAAGAAAGGAAAAGTGAGCATCAGGTTTTTCAGGTGTTGCATCTGGTTGAATCCGGGATCTTCCAAGGCATCATACCAGGCTTTTTTCGCTCCATAAGCTGCACCGACTCCCGGTCGGATAAACTGCATAATAGAGTTGTGTCCGTAAGTATGTCCGAATGAACCGGCAAATACCGACCAGTAAGCATAACGACGAACATCATTATCATTCCAGCGTGTTTCGTCCGGGTCATGAAGTCCCTGTGGGATATCTTCATAGATGGGTTCACCGTCAATGACAGGTTTTAGGGGTGTTTTAGAGAAACTACGTTCCACAAAGCGCCAGTTATCTTCTTCCGTGTTTTCTTCAATGGGGTAGTCTCCATCTCCCCAACGTTGACCATATCTGCGGTGTCCGCTCTGGAACATGTTAAAGTCAAGCCATTCGGCATTATTAAACCATTCGGCTGAAGTGGTTCTTCCACGGGGATGGAAAGTCATCAGGTGGTTTTTATCAACAGAACGTATAGCATTTGCAAGGGCTTCCCATTCGGCAGTCTTCACATCACCACGTATATCTCCACCGATAAACCATATTATGTTAGGATTGTCTTTGTATCTCTCAGCCAGGAATTTACCATAAGCCTGGGCGTCTTTTACCGACATTTCACCACGGCTAACGGGTGATCCCCAGATGCAGACCATACCGATGTAGATACCTTTTTTTTCTGCCGTCTTAATGATATAATCCATATGATCCCAGTAGCCGTAAACGCCTTTACGGTTGATATCTTTAAAATTAAAACCGTCAATTAACGAATATTGTCCATAGACATTCATCGAAGGTACATTATTCATTGTCTGCACTTGTACTACATTATACCCCCGGAGTTTGCATTGCTCCAGATAATATTCCGCTTCGTCACGGTCAAGGCGTTCGGGAAGTAACCAACCGGTTTCGCCAAGCCAGAAAAAGGGTGTTCCGTTCTCATGCTTCAAATAACGTCCTTCTTCGGATACGATAAGTTTACCATTATCCCAGGGAATATAAGTTTTGGGTTGAGGTTTGCGTTGTGCAGATACTTCTCCTATGGTTAAACACAGAAGAGTCAGTAATAGTAAGAGATTGTACTTTTTCATATGAGTTATATTGTTTCTTTATTGTTAGTATTGTATGTTTTCACCGTGGATCATTTCATCTTTTCATATTCAATGGCTGCCAGTATAAACGATCCTACGGATTTAGGATCATTATTTATCACAGGCTCACTGATGTAATATTCAAAACTACCGTCGCGATATACTTTATCGCCACCCAGACCTGCAACAGCGCAACAATTAGTTATAGTATAAGTGCCATCCTGCTCCTTCACTATAAAGTTACGGGTCATTCCATCAAAACCTTTATGTACAGCATCTTTATATTCGGGACTTATATATCCCTCATTCACAGCTTTGGCCAGAAAGTAAATGAACAGGGCGGAAGCTGAGGATTCCAGATAGTTTCCTTCCCGGTCTCCCTGGTCTGTTACCTGATACCATACACCTGATTTGGGATCCTGATATTTAATAACTGCCAAAGCCAAGTTTTGAAGTATAGAAACGATCTCTTGCCTACCCTCTGCATTTTCGGGCAGATAATCCAGGATATCAACCAATGCTACAGCATACCAGCCGATACTACGGCTCCAGAAATTCGGTGATAGTCCTGTTTCTTTATCAGCCCAGGCTTGCTCCCGGCTTTCATCCCATCCGTGATAGTAAAGTCCCGTGTTAGGATCGTAAGCTTTACGTGCCATTAAAGTCGCTTGGTTTACTACATCTGCAAATAAAGCAGTGTCGCCAAATGTTACACCATACTGTGTCAGAAAAGGAGAAGCCATAAATATACCATCCAGCCACATTTGGTGCGGGTATTTTAATTTATGCCAGTATCCGCCTTCACTGGTACGGGGTTGTTCGGACATCTGTTTACGCAGGGTATCCATTGCTACTTTATATCTTCTGTCATGGGTTTGGTCATAAAGATCAAAAAGTATTTTCCCTGCATTTATATTGTCGATATTGAAAGACAGGTAGTTCATTTTTATCTTTCCGTTCGTATCAATCAGGCTATCGGCATATATCTTAGCATAATTGAAATAAGCAGTATCACCTGTGTGTTTCCATTCTTCAAGCATTGCCTTAACTACAAGTCCATGTGTATATCCCCAACGAGGAGTTTTGGCTTTCTCGATCATCCAAGGTTCGGGAAAACGTTTCATTTCAGAACGTGCCATGCGTTCGCTCCATAACTCCGTTTTAGATGATTCCGTACCTGTACAGGAGATTAACCCGATAAAAACCAACAAGACAACTCCCACTCTCATATCCTTTTTCATATTAACCTATCTACTCTTTTTAAATTACTCTATTGTAAATATCAAACATTTCCCAATCGTAAATCGTAAATCCGTAAATCGTAAATCCCTTCATCCTACTATCACATACTCCTCCCCTGCCTTCGTATTCAGATCATATAAATATGTTTTCTTCAACTCGACTTTATTCAATTTAGCTTTCTCGTTTATTAAAGGTTCCGGGATAACAGGAACTTCATAAAGTGAATTAGGATTTTCTCCTTTTGCAAATTTAAGTCCTTTACCCGAAAGAGGATTTAATGAGCGCAAGCGGCAATTTCCCCCAAGCCTTGATCTTACAATAAGTTTTTTCACCTTTCCTTCTTTCCATGTAAGATCCAGTTCAAAGCCCCCTCTTGCTACGATTCCTTTAATTTCTCCATCTTTCCAAAGAGAAGGTAGTGCGGGGAGTAAATAGATAAAACCATCATAACTTTGCATCAGCATTTCTACAATACCGGCAGTGCATCCGAAGTTACCGTCTATCTGGAAAGGCGGGTGAGCATCAAAAAGATTGGGGTAAGTTCCCCCTCTTTTCTTTTCATTACGCACAAGGGTTAATTGGTCGGTAATCAATTTGTATGCATGATCTCCGTCGAGTAAACGGGCCCACAAACAAACTTTCCATCCCATGCTCCACCCTGTTGACGGGTCTCCACGCGCTATAAGAGAGGTGCGGGCGGCATCAAATAATTCCGGGGTGCGGAAAGGAGATATCTGGTTACTTGGGAACATACCATAAAGATGGGAAACATGTCGATGCTTATCTTCAGGACTATCCCAATCGAACATCCACTCCTGCAATTGTCCCCAATGTCCTATTTGCATAGGAGGCATTTCTTTAAGACGTTCTTTCAGGCGGCCGGCAAATTCTTTGTCTATACCCAATAACTCAGAGGTTGTTATGACAGAATTCCACAGATCAAAGATGAGTTGATTATCCATTGTGCACCCGGCGGCAGTTGTTGCTTTCCCGTTACTACCTGCATGTGAGTTTTCCGGAGAATTACTCGGACAGACTACCAACCAATTATGTACAGGCTCTTTTACCATGATCTCGTCAAAAAAGACAGCTGCATCTTTCATGATGGGATAGGCTGAACGTAAAAATTCGATATCTCCTGTATGCAGGTATCGTTCCCACAAGTGCCGGCAGAGCCATGCTCCCCCTGTAGGCCACATGCCTGAGGGAGCTTTATCTACAGGACCGGTTATTCTCCAAATATCCGTGTTATGGTGTAAAACCCATCCATTGGCACCATACATTATACGGGCGGTTTCTTTACCCGTCTCACTTACTTCCCGGGTTAGCCTTAAAAGAGGTTCGTAAAGTTCGCTTAAATTGGTTACTTCGGCAGGCCAGTAATTCATTTCAGCATTAATATTGCAGGTATATTTACTATCCCAGGAAGGAAAAAGCTTGTCATTCCAGATTCCCTGCAAATTAGCTGCCTGCCCCCCGGGTTGGGAGGAACAAATCAATAGATAACGCCCAAACTGAAAATAGGTAGCAACCAAATGTGTATCATTCGTTTCTTTAAAGTTCTGAACCCGCATATCAGTAGTAACACCGGCATGCTGATCCGGCCCGAGATTTAAGGATACCCTATCCATATATCTTTTAAAGAATGCGACATGCTCTCTTTTTGACTTCGTGTAATCATTGGCTAATGCTTTTTCCAGGTAGTTTTTAGATCGTTCTGCTGCATTACCTTCTATATCTTTATAGTTATTAAAGTTGGTGGCGATGGAAACATATAGTATTGCTTCGTCGGCATTTTCTACAGATAAGACACCATCGGCACAGGTAAACTTCCCTCCCTTATTTTTGACGGCAAACCTTCCTTCGAACTCAACTTTTCCTTTTAAGCCCTCATGCTGGGAAGAAACTCCGGCAAGGCTTATCGTATTAGCATCTGAATTGATCATTACATCCTGATGAGGAGAAGTAAGAACAGCATTAAAAGTTATCTTTCCCGGATGGCTGGCAGTGAGCCGAACGGTTATAACCTGGTCTGTAAAAGAAGTGACCACTTCCCGTTGATAGGTTACTCCATCTACTTTATAACGTACAATGGCATGGGCCGAATCCAAACTTAATTCACGGTAATAATCCTGATAACGGGTATGCCCGGGAAAAGAAATGCGCAGGTCTCCAAAGCTTTGGTAAGGCATACCTGAGTTTGTTTTCGACATCACTTTTTCCGTAGCTAATGTCTGGGCTTCAAGATATTTTCCGGCAAATACCAGTTCACGTACTTTAGGTATATATTCCAAAGCATCCGGATTAGGGTTATTATTTGGCCTCCCTGCCCAGATGGTTTCTTCGTTCAGTTGAATTTGTTCTACACCGGGATTTCCGTAAACCATAGCTCCCAAACGACCATTTCCCAGCGGAAGTGCTTCCGTCCAAACTTGTGCCGGACGATCATACCATAGTTTATGCTCATTGGAATAGGTATGTAAGGGGGATGCAAATAAGAGGGTAAGCGCGGTAAATATAACCGTGTTTATTAAGTTCTTAACCATAAAACAGCTGTTATTTGTGTTTATTATCAATAAAACAGACGTACAAGGGAGGGGTTTGTACTCGGAGAGAATAGGATAAAATGATAAAACAGTTGTAGCCAGACAATCATCTGAATAACTACTCATATAGCCATATTAAATTGTTAATAGATATAAAATTATAAATAATATTTTTCATATAAACTATTATAAGCATATCTTAGTAATTGTGTTTTTATTTAACCTAATTAAAATATAATTGTATGAAAAAATTTATCTATTTATTAGTAATTAGTTTTACTATCTCCTCCATGCTATTTAGTTGTTCGGACGATGAAAATGAAAAGCAGCCTAAAAGTGCAGACAATCTTAAAACTGCCATAACAGGGGAAACAGAAGCAATGACTAAATATGCAGTTTTCTCAGAAAAGGCCGCCGAAGAGGGTTTAAATAATATAAGTAATATGTTTAAGGCCACTTCTAAAGCTGAAAAGATACATATCGACAATCATCGACGTGTATTAAAAGCCATGAACATAACATTTACTCCTACAACACCATCAATTACCCCTAAAACAACTGCCGAGAACCTGATATCTGGTATTGACGGGGAAACTTATGAAAGTACAGAAATGTATCCGGCTTTTGTTAAGGAAGCTCAAGACGAAACAAACGAAAGCGCTGAACGTACATTTACGTATGCTTTAAAGGCTGAACAAAAACATGCTTCATTATATAAAAGTGCATTAACAGAACTAAATAAAAGCAAAACAGACAAAGAGATTTCTTCTGTTTGGTTCGTATGCCCAAGATGTGGAGATGTATATTTTAGCATTGATGGACTTGATAACTGTAGAACCTGCGGAGAAGAAACCGGCAAATTCGAGAAAATAGGATAATAATATATTAACCCAGAAAACAGATGTTTATTGAATCAATCAATTATTGACTTAGAATCATAATCACATCACAACATAATTAAAATATTATTACCAATACACAAACAACTATATAGTGATAATACAGATCATACCATCACTATATAGTTGTTTATAAAAATAACCATAATCAATTTAACCGTTTCAATTATCAACATTTATCTATCAACTAGTCTTCACAGATAATAATAAAAGGCATCGATACATAAAGAGAATACCTATCAATTACTTCTTAATGTATTTATCTCAACTTAATATGAAATTATTTTAAGTGATCACTTTTATAACAATTAATCCTCATTTACTTAAAACATATTCTTTCCTTTAATGCAATATTTCTTTTTATCATGCATTTCTATATTAAAAGCTTAATCATACATAACTTTAATATTCAATATTATGAGGAAATTCTTACTATTAAGTTTAAGTATTATTTTCCTATCGGCATGCGATTCAGAGACAGGTAATCCAACGCTTAAAGAACGGGAAGATATTGTTTTATCACGTAGCGAACAGCAAATGACCGAAATTGGAAATGAGTTTGCCTTTAAACTATTCCATGAGGTAAGTAACAATGAGAAAGACAAAAATATATTTATTTCTCCACTCAGTGCTTCTATAGCCCTTTCTATGACAGCCAACGGAGCCGCTGGAAACAGTGAAGAGCAAATGAAGAACGTATTAGGATTTAAGGACTGCTCCCTTGAAGAGATGAATCAGTATTATAAAAAAATAACTGACGGACTCTTAAAAGCTGATCCCTCTACAGAACTTGGTATCGCAAATTCTATCTGGGTGAAAGAAGGCTTTCCTCTTCTCGAATCGTTTATTAAAACTAATAAAGAAATATATGATGCAGAAGTACGTAACCTGGATTTCAGTTTACCTTCTGCACCGGATATTATTAATAACTGGTGTGCCGGGAAAACAAATGACAGAATAAAAGAGGTCATTAAGGAAATTAATTCCGATGCACGTGCATTCCTTATCAATGCTCTTTATTTTAAAGGTACGTGGAAGTTCCAATTTGATAAGAAGAACACCCGGAAAGAAGATTTCACTAATTATGATGGTAACAAATCTTCCACTGATATGATGAGTCTCGAAGAGACTTTGAATTATATTAGTGATGAGAAAGTACAAATAGCTGAATTACCTTATGGGAATGAGGCTTTCAGTATGATAATATTAGTGCCGCAAGACAACTATACCTTAGATGACATAACAAAGTCATTGACCAGTGAAAATTGGGGTAAATGGATAGATAGCTTTACAGGAAGACTCCTTAGCATCCAACTTCCCAAATTCAAATTGGAATATGAAAAGAGGCTAAACGAAGAACTCATAGTAATGGGTATGGAAGATCCTTTTGATGGCGAAGCTGCAGATTTTAGTAAAATGACTGATAAAGAAAAACTATTTATCGCATTCGTACAACAAAATACCTTTGTAGAAGTAAATGAAGAAGGAACTGAAGCTGCTGCCGTAACTACAGTAGGAATGGTAAACACCAGCGTAGGCCCGGAACCTGTGGTTACACCTTTCCATGTAAATCGTCCGTTTATCTACGTTATCAAAGAAAAGAGCACAGGCGCTATTCTATTTATGGGAAGGATGACTAATTTATAAATACTTCCCCTAACCTTTTAAATATATGCGAAGAGATCATCCCCAAGTTGGAATGATCTCTTTCTTTATAAATATAGCTTTACCCATTACAAAATAATATGATTATTTACTTATTCGCCACCAAACATTAATCTGATTTCTTTTTAGATTATGCAATAAAAAAGCATACCCTTATTGCAGAAATCAATTACAATGTGCATCTTTGTAACAGATGCTTACCTAAACACATTTGTTTTAGTAAACTAAACTCTAAAAGCAACTATTAAATGAAAAGGAAAACACTATTTATTACATCAATTATCTTATTTATTATTTTCGGTAACTTATCAGCTACCAGCCAACAGTCTCCCTATCAAAAAGCATGGCAGGAGTTTTTCAACAATAACCATACAGAAGCACGTACATATTTCATCCAATCTCTGGATAATGATAATACAAAAGCAGATTCGTATCTCGGACTTTGTTTGTTAGACTGGTGTGAGTCTAAACACGAGAGCGCTTTTGACAACCTGAAAAAGTTCTATAACTCTTCCTCTCAACCTGATGCCTATTTATATGGGCTGTTCACTGCTCCTTTTACTTATAATTACGGAGATGTGCTGGAAAAAGAAAAACTGGAATTCTTTGAAGGAATTGTAGCTAAACCCATGAATGGAACTTTAAAGGCAATGATCCATGAATTACTGGGCAAGCATTATATGGCTTGTAAAGACTTCACGAAGGCAAAAGAATTGTTTTCCCAAACAGGTACTTTAATGAACTGGCAGATATTGGGAGGCTTTAACAATATATCCGGAAGTGGCTTTGATAAAGATTGGGGAGCTGTGAAGAAAAGTCAGCTGAAAGATGAGTTTGAGAATAAAAACGGTGCTAAGACCAATTGGCATACTCCCGGACTAAATAAACCGGACGGCTGGTTTGACTTTACTTACTATTTTCCACTCACCGGGATTATCGCATATGCCCAAACTTTTGTTACTTCTCCACAAATGCAAGATGTATATCTGCGCACCGGCACATCCGGTTCGTTAAAGATATGGGTAAACGACGTACTCACCGTATCTGTGAGGGAAGAACGTAACTGTGATATGGACTTATACGGCCATAAAGTAAAACTGAACAAAGGTGTAAACCGCATCCTTGTACAGCTTGGACAAAGCGAGATAGACAGACTTAATTTCATGATGAGAGTTACCGATGCTAACGGTGACCCGGTTAGCGGCATATCTGAAGAAGCTAAATATGCAAAATACAATAAAGGAAATTCTCAGGCTATCAGTGAATTATTGCCTTTCTTTCCCGAAGAATATCTTTCGAATAAAGTTAAAACGGATAGCAATAATCCTATCCATTCATTAGTGCTGGCTGAGGTTTATATGAGAAATGATAAAGCGGAAGATGCTATTTCTGTATTAAAAGAGGTACAGAAAAAAGCACCGAAATCTTCATTTGTTCATCATCGCCTGGCAGAGGCTTATTTACGAGCCAAAAATACGACATACCATACAAGGGAAATAGAGAACCTGAAGCTAACAGACCCTGACTCATTCTTTGCCCTCGAAAGTAAAAGTAATGAAGCCATGTCATCGAATAAGATTAATGAAGTAAAGAGTATTTGCCAAAAGATAAAAGAACTATATGGCGATAATATTACAACCAACTGGTTGGATATCTGGCTGGCAAGCACTCAGGGTAATCAGGAAGAATTGAGGTCTATAAGCAGAAAGAATTATGAGAAATATCCTCACCGGCATGAGTATATGAGCATGGTATTCAGCATAGAGGAAAATATGATGAAAAACAGTAAAGCCGCTACAGCTATCATTGAAGATTTCTGCTCGAAGTACTTTCATCTGGATGCCCTGGAAACTCTTTCCGGCAGGTACATTAAAGATGGAGATACGGAAAAAGGACTAAATGTGTTGAAGGAGAGAATAGAGATAATGCCTTATGCAATAGGATTTCAACGTGGCTATGCCCGTACACTGTATAATATGCAACGTTATCAGGAAGCACTGGAAATAACCGACCGGATGTTAAAGCTTAGCCCAACACTGGGAGATATCTACGTTCTCCGTGCGGAAATATACAAAGAGATGAAAGACAAGAAGCAGGCAATTGAAAATTATAAAAAGTCTGTTTATTATGAACCTACTTTATTTGACTCAAGAACCCAACTTTGTCAACTGGAAGGGAAAAAAGAACTGTATGAGATACTGCCTAAATATAACCTCGACAGCTTGATAGCTAAAGCGCCCAATGCACAGGAATATCCGGACGACGGCTCAATAATTGTCTTGTATGATACCCAACTTACATTTCATCCGGAAGGAGCGAAAGAATATCACACAGAGATGGCTATAAAAATATTCAATCAATCGGGTATAGATTCATGGAGTGAATATAATATTCCCTATTATGGAAATCAGAGATTAGTAGTAGACAAATCCGAAGTGATAAAAGCTAACGGGCAAAAAGTAAAAGCCGAAACCGATGGTGGCGGGCATATTGTATTTACCAACTTAGAGATCGGCGACGTCCTTTACATGGAATACAGGATCAGGGAATATTCTACCGATATACTTTCAAAACATTTTTATGAACATCATACATTTCAGTATTATATACCGACAATGGTGGTCAGCTATTCGATACTGGCACCGAAAAATAAAGAATTCAGGCATATTATATCCAATGGTAAGGTCGGGTATGAAACGGCTGACATAGATAACATGAAGCTGTATAAATGGACGCTTACCAACCAACCTTCCATTAAGCCGGAACCCCTCATGAGTAATCTTATAGATGTAGCTCCGACTCTGACATTCAGCAGTATAACCGACTGGAAGTTTGTAAGCAACTGGTATAAAGACCTTACAACAAACAAATTTACCGACGACTATCTTCTTACAGAAACCGTCAACGATATACTGAAAGGAAAAGAGAACAGCAGTAAGTTGGAAAAGGCAAAACTCTTTTATAATTATATCCTCAGAAATATCTCTTACTCCAATGTTCCTTTTATGCAAAACAACTTTATTCCTCAGAAAGCATCCCGTACGCTATCAACAAGGCTGGGAGATTGTAAGGATGTATCAACTTTGTTTGTTGCAATGTGTAGGAAGGTAGGAATAGATGCGAATATGGTATTGATCCTTACCCGCGAGAACGGACGAAATGCAATGCCGTTGCCGATGATCATTTTTAATCATTGCATTGCACGCTTGGATGTAGATAATAAGACTTATTATCTCGAACTGACTGACAATTATTTAGGATTTAATGCCGTACACGAATTTGACCTGCATACTCATATATTACCTATTCCTCATGGGAATGAGAACTTCGGAGACAAACTTTTATCACTGGATGTACCTCACCGTGTTCCCAACAAAATAGAGAGAATAAGCAATGTCCGTATTGAAAATAATGATATGTATACACAAGTAAAGAATATCAGTTATGGTTCTTATGCTTCCGGTATCCGTCATTCATACAGTGACCTGGGTAATGATGAGCGATTAAAACGATTGACCCCGGTAATTGCAGCGATCTATAATACTCCTGTTAAAATAAATAATCTTGTATTCGAAGACCTTAAAAATCTGGCTGATACTGCTGTATATAATTACGAATTAGAAGCTAAAAATATTGTTCAGGAAATTGCAGGAATCAAGATATTTAAGTTAAGATGGCTTGACAGCTTCACCTCGCCGGAAGAGTTTGCGCAGGAAGAAAGAAAAACTCCTTTTGAATTCTGGGCCTATATGTCGGAAGATCAGAACCGGGAGACACTGACACTTATTTTACCGGAAGGAAAGAAGCTCCTTGAGACGCCTCAGGATGTTCATCTGGAATGTGCCAATGCTGTATATGATTTGAAATATGACCTGAATACATCCGGTATAGTAAAGATAGAACGTCTCCTGAAGAGAAAAACGGAAATTGTTACACCGAAAGAGTATGAAGAGTTCCGGAAGTTCATGCAATTGGTGATTGAGAGTGATAATAAGCAGTATGGGATAAATTAAAAGATGAATAATTTTACTGAAGAAACTATTGTTAGAAATAGGATTACAGTATCTTTCCCGAAACTAAGATTTCTTTAGTAATATCATAATCATATCAGTAATAAGTTATAAACTAATAGATTTTATTATATGCTCACAATATATAATTATTTATTATTCTATATTTATTTACTTAATCCATATAAAAAAGAAAAAATAATACTTACTTTATAATTATATATTTATTTCTCCCAAGGGATTATAACAATTTCTATTCTTAAAAAAAATAAAATTTTCCAATTCTTGAAAATAGCAAATATCTCAATTATAATTAGCATAATATCATTTATCTTGTAGAATCACAAGCAACATTTATACTTTAATATATAAATTTTCATCATTAAAAAATACTATTAATTGTATATTTCTTTCATATTTAATAAAAGTATTAAAC
>PPYE01740115.1_pt1 | contig 27829 bp, 23 predicted proteins | sample 1559881 | NCBI WGS metagenome assembly PPYE01 (sample SAMN08240022, study PRJNA423297) | Human gut metagenome, whole genome shotgun sequencing project. | reverse complement strand
GGGCCGGAGGGTCGCGCCCTCCATGCGGCAAGCAACCCGCCCGCTGCAGCGGCGGGGCGCGGCAGGGATTCGGGAACGCTTACGTCTGCCGCAGAGTGAAGCGCCGGAGAATGAGCCCATTACTCCTGAACTGGGCTTCGGGCCAGCGGACAGCCTGTACAAAACCCGCAAGATACCCGGCGCCGCCGGGTATATGTCCTGCCGCGGGTGCATGAGCCGGGCGGGGCCTGCGAAACGAGATTCCGGTTTAAGTCACATCAAAAAGCCACAAACGCCCTGGCCGCCAGTACACGAGCATTGAGGTCCTCCGAAGTGGAGGGGAGCCAAAATGTGCCGCCGTCAATGCTGGGGACGGCACCAACGAGGGGCCCTGCGTAGACGATCAGACGAAAAGGCTTTCCGGTCATATACATATTAACATTCGCGCGCGCACGCGCGAATGTGGGCTTGGTAAGGGCCTAAGTTTTCGCCAATAAAGCAGATAAAAGCAGAAAGGGGGCATCTCCGTGGAGGGATACTGGATCGTCCGGACGTATGAGGCGGGCAACGTGGGAGAAAAAACAAAATTTTTCGTCCCCGGTGCTCGCCCCACGAGATCACAGCGCCGTCTGCGGGATGCCGCCCGGAAGCAGGCGCAGAACGAGTACAGCGCGGAGAAGGCGCTGGCCCGCCTGCTCAACGCGAACTTCACAGAGGGAGACCTGCTGGTGGGACTGGACTATTCGAACGAGGGGCTGGCGCGCCTGGAAGCCTGGGCCCTCCGGCAGGGCCTGCCCATGGAGACTGAGGAAGAGCGGCTGGACACCATGCGGGCGGCGGCAGAGCATGAGCTGCAGCTGATGATCCGGCGAACGAAGCGGGAGCTGGACAAGCTGGGGCTCCCGCTGCGATACGTGGCCGTGACCTCCGACATGGACGGAGACACCGGGGAGACGGTGCGGGTCCACCATCACCTGGTGGTGGACCGGGCGGTGCGTGACGTCTTCGTGGAAAAGTGGGCCGGCCTGGGCGGCGTGGACTGGAAGCCCCTCTCCCCGCAGATGGACTACACCCCCCTGGCCTCCTACCTGATCCGCCAGGTGCGGCGGGTGCCGGATCACAAGAAGTACATCTCCAGCCGGAATCTGCTCCGGGTGGAGCCGAAGGACCGGATCGCCATGAGCGAGGCAGAAGTCCGGGTACCGAAGGGCGGCGTGCTGCTGTTTCGGGAGGCGTATCACCCCGGTCTCTCCCAGTACATCCGGTACATCCTGCCGGAGGGCCGGCGGAAGCGTCCGCCTGGAAGGACGGGAAAAACGGAATAGGCGGCGGAGGCCCGGGAATTTTCCTCGGGCCTGAAAGCCGTGGAATTTTTCGACACGACGACGCGCGCACGGGGGCGGGTATGCTCTCGCACGCGCGTACACGCGCGCACCTGCGCGCGCGAGGGGTCAATACACCTGTATCCTTTGCAGGACAAGGGATACAGGCGTTTTTTCGTGCCCAAAAAGTTGACGGTTCGACGCATGGTCACCCTGTTATACTGGTACTAGAGACCAGGGCCGAAAGGGGGCGGCCAGCATGGCAGGACGAGGAAGGCCCAGGAAGTACACGCCGCGGACGCTTAAAAGGGATGTTGAGCGGTATTTTGCTTCCATCACCCGGAAGGTGCGCATCACAGAACCTGTGCCGACCGGCCGGTACGACGATAAAGGGCACATGATTTTTGAACAGGTGCCGGTCAAGAACTCCCTGGGCGAGGAAGTCTGGGTCACAGAGTACATCGTGCCGCCGGAGATCGCGGCGCTGTGCGAGTTCCTGGAGATCGACCGGAGCACCTGGGCCAACTACCGGGACCCGGACAAAAACCCGGAGTTCGTGGAGATCACCCAGCTGGTCTACGAGCGGATGAAGGCGTGGAACGAGCGGGAACTGCTGACACGGCCCGGCAAGGACATCAAGGGCATTGTCTTCAACCTGGAAAACAACTACGGATACCGGGAACGGCACGACCTGGACTTCTCCAGCAAGGGGATCGAGGAATACCTGCAGAAGCTGGAAGAGGCTGGCGAGGGGCGCGGAAGCCTATGAACATCCTGAATGTGCGGGAGTACATCGAGACGTTCCTGAAAATCCGCACGAAGGACGGAGCGCTGGTACCGCTGCGGCTCAATCAGCCCCAGGATCGGATGTACCAGGCGGTCAAGTCCCAGTGGGAAGCCGGAAAGCCGGTGCGGATCATCGTTCTCAAAGCCCGGCAGATGGGATTCTCCACATTGACGGAAGCCATCATCTTCGCCATCACGGCCACCCGGTTCTATACTGACTGCATGATCGTCGCACACAAAGATGAAGCCACCGCCAACCTGTTCAGGATGTCCCTGCGTTACTACGAGAACCTGCCGGAGCCGATGAAACCCATGCGGAAGGCAAGCAATGCCCACGAGCTGGTATTTGATAAGCCGGCCCACTACAAGGGCCGCCGGCCGGGCCTGGGGAGCTCTATCAAGTGCGCCACGGCAGGCGGCAGCGGCGTCGGCCGGTCTGCCACGCTCCGGTGCCTCCACCTGTCTGAGTTCGCCTTCTGGCCGGGAGATAAGCGGGAGACGCTGGCAGGTCTATCACAGGCGGTACCGGACAAACCGGGGACCATTATCATCATCGAATCCACCGCCAACGGATACGACGAGTTCAAAAATCGGTGGGACGCGGCGGTGGAGGCCCAGCGGCGGGGCGAGGACGGGTACCTGCCGATCTTCTTTGCCTGGTACGAGATGGAGGAATACCGTCGGACCCCTCCCCCGGGTTTTGAACGGACGCCGGAGGAACAGGAACTGGCCGAAACCTTCCACCTGGACGACGAGCAGCTTGCCTGGCGGCGGTGGTGCATCGCCACCAACTGCGGCGGAGACCTGGATCTGTTTCATCAGGAGTACCCGTCCACACCGGACGAGGCGTTCATTTCCACCGGCCGCTGCGTCTTCGACAAGGCGGAAATCGTACTGCGGCGGGAGCAGGTACGGGAACTGCCCTGGGAACGGGGCGAGTTCCGTGCCAGGAAGGACGCCGCCGGGAAGATCGTCGGCTGGGAATGGGTGCAGGACCCAAGAGGCGCTGTCCGTATTCTGAAAAAGCCGGAGAACGGCGTGCCCTACGTGATCGGCGGGGACACCGCCGGCACCGGAAGCGACTGGTTTGTGGGTCAGGTGCTGGACAACCGGACGGGAGAGCAGGTGGCAGTGCTCCACCACCAGTTTGGGGAGCGGATGTACGCCGAGCAGATGTACTGCCTGGGGATGTACTACAACACCGCCCTGATCGGCGTGGAGACAAACTACTCCACATACCCGGAGATGAAGCTGGAGGATTTGGGATACCCGAACCTGTACGTGCGGGAGCGCCTGGACAACTACACCGGAAAGATGGTGCCGGCCTTTGGCTTTGAGACCACAACTGTCACCAGACCGGTGATCGTGGATGGGCTGAAAGACGCGGCCAGGGAGCACCTGGAGACCATCAATGACTACGAGACGTTGGGCGAGATGCTGACGTTCATTTATGACGAAAACTGGAAACCCCAGGCGGAAGAGGGCGCTCACGACGATCTGGTGATGGCGCTGGCCATCGCTCACAAGATCAGGGTGCAGCAGAGGACCAGCGTGGAGCGGACCGCGGCGGCGGGGACTGCCGTGTGGACGCAGGATATGTGGGACGACTTCAACCGGGCGGACCCCCAGGGGCGGGAGCTCCTGCTGCGGATGTGGGGGGCGCCGAGAAGATAGGAGCGTTGAGATATGCCGAAAAAGAAAACGGCCGCAGTCAGGCCGGCAAAACTGGATATTTGGCAGCAGCGGCTGGCGGACAGCGACGCGGCCTGGAAGCCCGAGATGGAGCGCATGGACCACCGGGAGCACCTGTACAACGGAGACCGGAAGCTGCGGCCGCTGGTGAGGGGCGACGAGAAGAAGGACGGGACCCCGGAGAACACGCCGCACGTGCGGAACATCATCTTTGAGAACATCGAGAGCCAGGTGTCCTCGTCCATCCCTGCCCCAAAGGTGACACCGCGGCGGCGGGAGGACGAGAAACTGGCGGAAAAGATCGAACACTTCCTGCGCTGCGAGCTGGACCGCCTGCCTTTCGAGACCATCAACGACCAGGCGGAGCGGACGGTCCCCATCCAGGGCGGCGTAGGCTTCCTGGTGGCATGGGACAACCGGAAGCGGACCCACGACACGATAGGCGAAGAGGAAGTGGCGATGCTGCATCCGAAGCAGTTCGCCCCGCAGCCGGGCATCTACACCGGGATCCAGGACATGGACTGGTTCATCGTCCGGCAGCCCACCACGAAGGAGAGCATCCGGCGCCGGTACGGCGTGAATGTGGAGAACGAAGGAGAGCAGGAACCCCAGGTGCGGGGCACCGGAGACGAGGACACGGCGGAGGACGCCGTGACCATGTACATCGGCTACGCCAAAAACGACCGGGGCGGGATCGACCGCTACGTGTGGGTGAACGACATCGAGCTGGAGGACCTGGAGAACTACCAGGCGCGGCGGGTGCCGATCTGCGCGCACTGCGGCCGGGTGCGGCCCCTCCCCGGGCAGATCATCCAGAACCGCCAGGCCGCGGTGGAGACAGCGGAGCAGGACGCCGCGGCAGAAGAGCAGCGGCGGCAGATCGCGGGGCGGGCCCTGGCCATGCAGCTGGCGCAGGATGTGGCGGCCGGTCTCGGTGGAGGCCTGGAAGCCATGGCGGCGGAGGACGCCGCGGCAGGTATGGACGAGCCGCAGGAGCGGTACGACGGCGGGCCCTGCCCGTGGTGCGGGAGCACGAAGTTTTCCACAAAGGAGCAGGACTACGAGGAAGTGATCCTGCCCATCACCACCAGCTCCGGCCTGACGATTCCGGGCCAGCATCCGGAGATCGGCGAGAACGGCAGAGCGGTCACGCGGCCCACCAGAATCCCCTTCTACCGGCCGGACGTGTTCCCGGTGGTGCTGCAGAAGAGCGTGAGCGTCTATGGCCAGCTGCTGGGAAACAGCGACGTGGACGTGATCGAGGATCAGCAGAACACCACCAACCGCATGGAAAAGAAGATCATCGACCGACTGGTGAAGGCAGGGACCCGGATCACGCTGCCGGCCAAAGCGACGCTGCGGACGGACCCGGTGGACGGAGAACGCTGGTTCCTGGATAGCCCGGCGGACAAGGCCATGATCGACGTGTACCAGTTTTCCGGGGACCTGCAGTACGAGCTGACCTACCTGGCCACGGTCTACGAAGAGGCCCGGCAGATCCTGGGCATTACGGATTCCTTCCAGGGGCGGACAGACCCAACGGCCACCAGCGGAAAGGCCAAGGAGTTTTCTGCCGCCCAGGCGGCGGGGCGCCTGGAGAGCAAGCGGACCATGAAGCAGGCGGCCTATGCCCAACTGTTCGAGCTGATGTTCAAGTTTTGGCTGGCGTACTCGGACGAGCCCCGGCCCATCAGCTACAAGGACAACGAGGGCAACACGGTCTACGAAGAGATCAGCCGGTACGACTTCTTGAAGCAGGACGAGGACGGGCAGTTCTACTGGGACGACCAGTTCCTGTTCAGCTGTGACACTTCTGCCCCGCTGGCTTCCAACCGGGAGGCCATGTGGCAGGAAACCAGGATGAACCTGCAGACGGGGGCGTTCGGCGACCCCAGCAGCACAGAGACGCTGATCCTGTTTTGGAGCAAGATGGAAGAGCTGCACTACCCCGGGGCCGGGTCAACTAAGAAATACCTGGAAGAGCGGCTGCAGCGGGAACAGCAGCAGGCCGCCCAGGCCCAGCAGATGCAGCTCCAGATGCTGGCTTTGCAGGCCCAGCAGCGCGGACGGCAGGATGCTGCCTCCGCAGTCAACCAAGGCAATCAGGCGCCGACGGGCGTTTGAGATACGCATGAGAACGCGGGAAAATCTCAATCTGCAAGAAAGGAGGCGGCACCGACATGAAGGAAGGCGGCAAGCGCGGCGGCTTCGGCTACGTGGGCCGGATCAAGAACTCCGGGACCCAGGTGGTACAGGCCCCCATCCAGACCACTGTGTCCAAGAAGGGCACGGTGAAGACGGGCAACGACCTCCGGAGCGGCAAGAAGTAACGGAGGCACTTGCCACGGGCCAGAAACGGCCCATCATTACGCACGCCAACAGCGGGAAAATGGCAGCCGGCCAGAGGCCGGAATGGAGGCATTATGGCCGGACTTGAAGAGAGTGATCTGTACGCCGCGTTTGGGCTGGACCAGCCCGCAGGCGAAAACGACCCGGCGCCCGCCGAACCGGGACAGGCAGCGCAGACACAAACGACAGAGCCCCAAGCGGGCAGCGGAGAACAGCAGCCAGCGCAGGCCCAGGAGCAGGACCCCTCCCAGGATCAGGGAGACGGCGAGGGCCAGGGCGGCGCCGACGGTGCCGGGGACGTTTCCGGAGCGGCCCCGGCAGAGGGCGGGCAGGAAGGAGAACCCGCCCAGCAAACCAAGCAACAGAGGGCGGAGAATGCCGCCCGCCGGCGACGGGAAGAGCAGCAGGCAGCCATTGACGCCGCCGTGAAAAAGGCGGTGGAGGACGAGAGGGCCAGATCCAAAGGGCAGATGGATGCCTTCTTCGCCAAGGCGGGCCTGAAAAACACCGTCACGGGCAAGCCCATCACCACCATGGAAGAGTTCGACGCCTGGCGGGCGGACTATGACGCCGCCAAGCTGCAGAAGGACTTGAAGGCCGGGAAGCTGACACCAGAAACCCTGCGGTCTGCGGTGGAGCAGACACCGGCAATTCAGGCGCTGAAAAAGCAGCAGGAGCAGCAGGCGGCGGAGGCCGAGCAGCGCAGGCAGGCGGAGGCCAAGGCCCGAGTGGATGCGGAGCTTGCGGAAATCCACAAGATGGACCCCACTATCAACACAGTGGAAGACCTGCTCTCCATGCCCAGCGCCAAGGCGTTTTATGACCTGGTGCGGAAGGGCAACAGCTTCCTGGACGCCTTCCGGCTGGCCAACTTTGACCGGCTGCAGACGGCCCGGGCAGAAGCGGCCCGGCAGCAGGCCATGAACAACGCCAGAGGCAAGGATCACCTGACCGGGACCGGGACCCCACAGGGGACCGGCGCGGCCACTGTGCCGGCGGACGAGATGCGGGCGTTCAAGCTCTTCAATCCGACGGCCACGGAGGCGGAGATCACTGCCTGGTACAACAAGCACAAGAAATGAGCGGCGCCCCGGGAGACCGGGGCGAACGTGAAAAGGAGGAAACCATGTTTCAGCCCTGGAAGAGCGACAACGGGGCTGTGCTCCCCTGGGAGTATCTGCCGGCGGAAGTCGGCACCTACCATGTGGGGCAGGCCCTGAACCTGGACGCCAGCACCGGCCAGTTGGAGGCCGTGGCGGCGGACCTGGAGACCACTCCCCCCTACATCTGCAACGCAGAGATCAAGGTGGAGACTGCGGGGACCCCCATCCCCGTGTCCCGGACGAGCCGGGACGTGATTTACGAGACCACCCTGCAGGCGGCAGCCTCGGGCACTGTGGCCGGTACCCGGCTGGTGGTCAAGAGCGGCGGCACGCAGGTCGGCACCGGGGACGGCACCTTTGAGGTGGTCAGCCTGGACGGCACCACGGCGGGCAGCGTCGTGCGCGGCCGGTTCGTGGACCCGATCCCCGCCAGCGGCGGTGGCGGCTGATCGCTGATCTGCGGAGAAAGGAGATACGACAATGCCTATTAGACTTACATTTTCCGAGGGGTCCGGCCTGAACGACAGCGTGTACGGCAAGTGCCAGGCCCCCATCCGGATGTTCCTGGAGAAGCGGGGCGAGGCGTTCGAGCAGGAGAGCGTCGTGGAGCGGCTGTTCCTGATGGGGACCAGCGAGAACTACGGCGACCTTCTGACCAGCATGACCGCCATGGCGGGCTTTGAGCCCGTGGGCGAGAACGGCGCCTATCCCGAGGACTCCATGCAGGAGGGGTACCAGAAGCTGCTGGTCTATGAGACCTGGAAGGATTCCTTCTCCATCTCCAAGGAGATGATCGAGGATTCCAAGCTGATGGACCTGCGCAAGCAGCCGGCGGCCTTTATGACCAGCTATCACCGGACCCGGGAGCTGTTCGGCGCGGCCCTGTACGGCGGCGCCATCAAGGCGGCCTCCACGGTGCAGTTCAAGGGAAAGACCTTTGACATCACCACGGCGGACGGCCAGCCGCTGTTCTCCGCGGCGCACCCCGCCAAGGTGTCCGGCCCCGCCCAGTGCAACCTGTTCAAGGACGCCTTTTCCGTGGATGCCCTGGGCCAGATGGAGACGGCCATGCAGATTTTCTGCGGCGACACGGAAGAGATTCTGGACGTGTCCCCAGACACCATCCTGATCCCGGACCTGGCCAGCCTGAAGAAGGACGTATTCGCGGCTATCGGCGCCGACAAGGACCCGGCCACCAGCAATAACGCCTTCAACTACCAGTTCGGCCGCTGGACGGTGATCTGCTGGCCCTATCTGAACAAGTTCATCACGGCCGGCACCGCTCCCTGGATCCTGCTGGACAGCAAGTACAACGAGCAGTACGGCGGCGCAGTCTGGAACGACCGGATCCCGCTGGCGGTGCGGAGCACCATCGACGAGAACACCGACGCCAACGTGTGGCGGGGCCGCTCCCGCTGGAACGCCACGTTCAACGACTGGCGGTTTGCCGCCATCGGCGGCATCTCCACCGGCGAGGACCTGCCGGACTGACGTCCTGGGAGGGGAGCGGGCTCCCCTCCCAACCACCCCACCACCAGTCTGCGGACTGGTGACGCCGCCCAGGGCGGCTGAGTCAATGAATTTTCGCCACGCGCATGTCGCGGCGAAAATCATTAAAAGCATGACCCGAAGCGGGCGGAGGATCGCCTTCGCCCGCTTTTCCACAAGGAGGCAGCCATGAAAATCTGCGTGTACGCCATTGCGAAAAACGAAGAGCAGTTCGTAGACCGCTGGATGGACTCCATGGCAGAGGCGGACTGGGTGTGCGTCCTGGACACCGGGAGCACGGACCGGACTGTGGAAAAGCTGGCGGACCGGGGCGCGATCGTATGTCAGGAAATTATTGAACCCTGGCGCTTTGACGCGGCCCGTAACCGCTCCATGGAGCTGATCCCGTCGGACACGGACGTCTGCGTGTGCACGGACCTGGACGAGGTATTCCGCCCCGGCTGGCGGAAGCTGCTGGAGAATGCCTGGGAGCCGGGAACGGAACAGCTCCGGTACACCTATATCTGGAGCTTCGGCCCCGGCGGGACGCCGGGCACTACGTTTTTACAGGAAAAGGTCCACGCGCCCGGCGTGTTCCGGTGGCATCATCCGGTGCATGAGGTGCTGCGGAGGACAGACGGGCAGCGCACCTGGAAGACGGCGGTATGCCCGGAGATCGTGCTGGAGCACCATCCGGACCCGAAGAAGAGCCGGGCGGAGTACCTGCCGCTGTTGGAGCTCTCCGTCCGGGAGGACCCGGAGGACGACCGGAACGCCCACTACCTGGGGCGAGAGTACATGTTCCACGGAATGTACGCGGAGGCCATCCCGGTGCTGAAGCACCACCTGGAAATGCCCGGGGCCGTGTGGCAGCCGGAGCGGTGCGCCTCCATGCGCTTCCTCTCCCGGTGCTATCTGACCATGGGAGACCGGCTGCACGGCATGACCTGGGCGCTGCGGGCCATTGCGGAGGCGCCGGAGCTACGGGAACCCTGGATACAGGCGCAGGAGGCCGCCTATGCAGCGGAGGACTGGGAGGGCGTGGTCTACTACGGCCGGCGGGCCGTGGGCATCACAGAACGGTCCGACTTCTATATCAACGAGGACAGGGCCTGGGGCGCCTATCCCTGGGACGCTATGGCGTATGCCTACTACCAGATCGGAGACCTGCGGGCGGCAAGAGCATGCGGAGAGCGGGCGTTGCGGGAGGAGCCGGACAACCCGCGGCTGCTGGAGAACATGCGCTTCTATGTGAGAACGAAGGAGGGCGGCGAATGAAGGTCAAGGACGCCATCGCGGCGGCGGATGCCGTGAAACCCAACGCTTTCAGCGAGGAGACAAAGTTCCAGTGGCTGCGCCGCCTGGAGGGACGCCTGCAGGCGGAGGTCTTTTTGATGGCCCCGGCGCAGATCCGGGAGCTGGATCTGCAGTATCCGGCGGATATGGACCGGGAGCTGTTGGTGGATCCCCCCTACGATGATCTGTATCCGCTGTATCTGGAGGCCAGGATTGACGCGGAGAACGGAGAGTATAACAAGTACGCGGACTCCATGACCATCTACAACAGCGCGTACACGGCGTTTGTGTGCTGGTTCTGCCAGCTATACGATCCCGCGGAGGGATATTTCAGCGAGGAGGCGAGACGGCATGAGGTGGAGTGACTGCGGCGGACCGCCGTACAACAATCCCCCCTACTATCTTTCGGCCTACGGCCTGGCGGTGAAGCACGGCTTCAAGGGAACGGAGGAGGAATACCTGACATCCCTGAAGGGAGAAACCGGGGCGACAGGTCCGGCCGGACCCACGGGAGCACAGGGGCCGACTGGTCCCATCGGAGAAACCGGACCAACTGGGCCGGTTGGACCGACAGGTGCGGCCGGAGCGGCGGGTCCCACCGGCCCCACAGGAGCCCAGGGTCAGACAGGCCCTGCCGGAGAAACCGGGCCAACGGGGCCGACGGGTCCGACAGGAGAAACCGGAGCCACTGGTCCCATGGGGCCAATGGGGCCCACGGGACCGGCAGGTGGCCCCACCGGCCCGACAGGACCCACGGGACCCAGCGGACAGGCCGGTGCGGCAGGCCCGATAGGACCCACGGGGCCCGCCGGAGCGGCTGGTCCCACAGGCCCCACCGGTCCGGCGGGAGAAAACGGCGTGTCCTCCTTCAATGGCCGGAGCGGCGTGGTGGTGCCCCAGGCCGGGGACTACAATGCCACACAGATACCGGTGAGCGGGGAGCCGGAGGCGGGCTCCGTCGCGGCGGCTTTGTCCAATAAGGCGCCCGCGGGGTATGGGCTGGGGGCCAATGGGCGCGTCATCCCTGGGAATGATCTCAACAACGCCATTTTAGGCGGATTCTATGTGTTCTCGTCAGCAGTGCAGAATATTCCCAGCTTTAAGAGCGGAAAAGTTCTGGTCATGCCGTATACAAGCCTGCAATATTACACACAAATCGCATTTGCGGCCCTTACATCTGAAATTGCGTTCCGCTTTTGCAATAACGGAGTCTGGGGCCCATGGGAATACTTGAATCCATTACTGTCTCCCGGAGTAGAGTACCGCACATTGGAGCGGTACAACGGCAAGCCGGTATACATGATGGCACTGAACTTCACAGGACCGCTCGCAAATTCTGATGGCGTCCAGGTTATGATTTCAGGCATGCCTAAAGCAACCACGAAAGTAATCTGGAGCAATGTTGTCATTGAAAATACAGCGTCCGGCGAGAGAGCCCAGTTACCGTCAGTTGACGAGACTGGGAAAGTGACAGCTTACGTTTACGCCAGGGCTGAGGAGGGATACGACGGCCTGATCCTTGGGATTATGAGTACCACGGACATGTCCGGATGGACTGCACCGGTCTTTGTTGTTAAATATGTCAAGACCACCGATTAAGGCTGATTCGCAAGCTCCGGCATCTGTGGCCAAGTAATTGCGCCGGGGAAATGCTCCTGCTGGGGCACATCCCGGAGGGCCTGCCGGTAGGTTTTGACCGCATCCAGCGACTGCGCATCCAACGGGGAATCCGGCAGCACCGCCCAGTCCGTGGCCGCCAATAGCCGGTCCCGCCGCGCCCGGATTTCATCCGCGGTTTCCGGCACCTCCTCCACGGTGACCTCACCCTGCCATGCCTCAGACAAGGCCAGCTGGTAGTCGGCTTCCGTGATGTAAGGCATGGACACGTCGGAGAGTACGGTTTCCATTATCGGCTTCTCCGGGGTTCCGTGGTTGATCTCCGTGGCCAGTTTATATTTCAGGATCTTCATGCGCTCCTCCCTCCTCAATCGGTTGTTTTTGTGTAACGCAAAACCAGATATACATAGTTTGCGGACACATCCGTATTTGTCGTGATGCGGATAATTGAGGCATTAATCTGAATATTGTCAACCGCAGAGGCTTCGATCAGATTAGCACTTCCCATCATCCCTGTGTATGAGACGAGCTGGCTGAAATTTTCTATCCCATGAGAGACATCTTTGTATGTGGCATTTGGTGCCTGACCGAAATTAATTGCTTTGGCATACACAGGCTTGCCGTTGTACCGCTCCAATGTGCGGTACTCGACGCCAATTTTCATGGGGGGATGCTCCCACTCAAACGGCATCCACACTGACGGGCTTGAAGATGAGGGATAACGCAACTTGATCATCCGCCATCCACACAAACCCGCGTCTGAGCTGCCGATATTGGATAGCACCGCATAGTTCGCATCTCCCTTGCACAAGAGTGATACCGTAGTTTTTGCACTGCCGTACACCGCCGGAGGATAGGCCAGCACCAATTTTGCAGTCCTGTCCGGCATCCCATCCAGCACGGCGTCTACCTTGGCGCAGTATGTCTCGTAGGATTCCTCCGCACTGGTGGTCTCAATGCTCTGCACCGCATCCCCGAAGCCATATCCCGCGGGCGCCTTATTGGACTAAGGCGAAAAAACACCCCCTGCTATACTGGTGCAGGAGGTGCTGTATATGGATGCAAAGACAGAATTGGAGCGGAGGCTGGCGGAACTGGCCCCCGGTATGGAGGCGGAGATCAGACAGGCCCTGGAGGCGTACCGGATCACCTGGGCGAAAACGGACGGCGCCCTGGCGCTCCGTGAGCGGATCGAGTCATTTCTGGCGGCGAAGCGGATCGATGGCCTGTCCCCGAAAACGCTGAAAGACTATGGCTTCGTGCTGAGGTCTTTTGCGCGGAATGCGGACAGGCCGCCGGAGGAGATCACCGCCGACGACGTCCGGCGGTATCTGGCCGGTCTGTCGGAGCGGGGGCTGAAGGATGGGAGCATCGTCACCCACACCAACACGCTGCGGAGCTTTTTCACATGGCTGGAACTGGAAGACGTGATCGGGAAAAACCCAATGCGGAGGATCAGGAGCCGGAGCGTGGACCGGGCGGCGGTCCGCCGCCCTCTGACAGAGACGGAACTGAGCCAGCTGCGGAAGGGCTGCCGGAACATCCGGGACCAGGCGCTGGTAGAATTCCTGTCCTCCAGCGGCTGCCGGCTGAGCGAGGCGGCGGGGCTCCGGGCAGAACAGGTCAATTGGAAGCAGCGGAGTGTGCGTGTGCTGGGAAAGGGGCGGAAGGCGCGGACGGTGTTCTTCTCCGCTCACGCCGGCGGTCTCCTGCGGGAATACCTGAGTCAGCGGGAGGGTGGAGAAGCGCTCTTCGCGGCGGCCAGAGCGCCATGGACCCCTTTGACGCCGGGCGGCATTGAGAAAGCCCTGGCACGGATCGGGCAGCGGGCCGGGCTGGCACGGCGGGTCCATCCCCACATCCTGCGGCATACCTTTGCCACGCAGGCCCTGAAGGGCGGGATGGCGCTGCCGGTGATTCAACAGCTCCTGGGGCATGAGGACCCCAAAACTACCATGATCTACGCTGCGGTTTTGCCAGAGGCGGCGCGGCGAGCATATACAAAAATATTTGACCGAAAGGAGCACGACCATGAATGAAACGACTGTGACCACGGTAAAGGCCGCCATCGCGGCGGCGGTGGCCACCATGACGGCCCTGTGGGGCTGGTTCGGGTGGCTGGTGATCGCCTGGGTGCTGCTGATGCTGGCGGACTGGCTGATCGGCAGCGCCGCAGCTGCCAAGGAGGGGCGCTGGTCCAGCGCTAAGATGCGGGAGGGTGCCTGGCACAAGGGCGGCATGATCCTGGTGGTGTGCATCGCCCTGGTGGCGGACTGGCTGATCGGGAGCATCCTGGGGCATATCCCGGCGGTGTCCCTGCCGTTTGAATACTCCGTCCTGCTGGCGCCGCTGGTGATCGTCTGGTACATCATCGGAGAGCTTGGCTCCCTGGCGGAGCACGCCGTCACCTTCGGGGCGCCTGTCCCCTCCTGGCTGCGCAATATTTTGGAAATCGGCAAAAACGCCGTCGACGCCGCTGGAGAGAGCATCGCTGGCGAGAGCGGACAGGACAGCGGCGAAGACACGAACAAAGAGAATTGATCCGTTATCAACCGGCATTGCCGGAAATTTGAAAGGAGTTTCACCATGAACGAGAAGAAGACACAGCAGGACGCCCTGAACGACTACACCGCCGGCAGGACCGGCCTGGACGAGACCAACGAGACCCTGAAGGAGATGGGCAGCCCTCTGCGGCTGGACCCCACCCGCAACCTGTTCACCGCGGAGGAGCTGATGGAGACCCGGGTGGGCGAGACCCCTGCTGAGGCCAACGGCTGGGGCATCATGGACCACGGTGTGGGCTGTCTGGAAAAGGTCCATGTGGTGGATGGCCGCACGGTAGACGTGGACATGGGGCAGGAGGCCGCCTATGTGTACATCGGCGGCCGCAAGTACCGCCTGCGGGGCGATGCGCTGACGGAGGAAGACTGATGAAGACATACATCGGGACCAAGATCATCCGGGCGGAGCCAGCGCTGCGTGTCGGCGGGGAGATTATCTCCCCGCACGACATCCTGCCGAAAGACGCAAGCGTTGAGGAGGGCTACCGGGTGCGGTACCCGGACGGATACGAGAGCTGGAGTCCCAAGGGCGTGTTCGAGAAAGCATACCTGCCCCTGATCGTAAATCCGGAGCTGAAAACAGAGGCCCCCAGCGTCAGCCAGCAGATGGTGGATGATTTCATCGTGGAGACCTGGACCACGACCCTGGGAGACAAAACCACGGTGGTGCGCGCTATGCTGCGGAACGGCTTCGAGATCGTGGAGAGTTCCGCGTGCGTCAGCGCCGAAAACTACGATGAAACCATGGGCCATGCCATCTGCATGAAAAAGATCAAGGACAAGGTTTGGTTCCTGCTGGGCTTCCTGCTGCAGACGGCGGTGCATGGTGTGAAGAAAACGGAAACGGAGGCGTGAGCAATGAAGGCCATGTTGTCCCAGCCGATGGGCGGGAAGACGGATGAAGAAATCGTCTCAACCAGGGAGAAAGCAATCTCCGCCCTGAAGGAAAAGGGGTACGAGATCGTGAACACCCTGTTCACAGACGAGTGGTACAGCAAAGAGAAGATGGAGGAGCGCGGGGTTGTCCAGATCCCCCTGTGCTTCCTCGCAAAGTCCCTGGAAAGCATGAGCCTCTGTCATGCGGCCTACTTCTGCAAGGGCTGGGAAAAGGCCAGGGGGTGCAGGATCGAGCACGAAGCGGCTGTCGCATATGGCCTCACGATCCTTTATGAGGAGGGCTGAATGGTCCATATTGAGAGGACGCCGCTGGAGAAGATCCTGCGGGCGGTGGTCTACCAGAACACGGAGAAGCTGCCGCTCTCGGAGATCGTGGAGCGGGAGAAGCCGGACATTGCCATGACGGGGGTGTTTTACAGCCCCGCCAAATGGGCGCCGGTGTGCCCGGTGAAGGCGGGCGGGACCGTCCTGTTCGCGGATCAGCAGTACAGCTACTGGGCTCTGGGCTGGGACGTGGGAGCCGACGTGCTCCCCGTCCTGGTCCCCCCTGGCGGGGAGAGCGACTGCCGAAACTACGTGGCAAACTGCCTGCTGGTCCGGGCGGGACGGCCCCAGCAGAAGCTGTACTACAACGACGACGTGGGCGGCCGGCGTGGCCGGGTGGCTGTGGGCCTCACCAAAGACACCTGGATCACCTACGGGGCCTCTGACGGCTCCAGCGGCGCCATGACGCCGGAGGACCTGCGGGACTACATGGTGGGCCAGGGCTGCCAATTCGCCGTGATGATGGACGGCGGCGGCAAGGTCAACCTGTACGTGAAGAGCGAGAACGTGCTGATCCAGGGCAAGGACCCCAGCCAGAACCTGATCCTGCTGTACCTGGACGACGGAGAAACGGAGGAAACACCTGTGAGCGACCAAAAGACGGTGTGTCTGGACCCGGGCCACGACGCAAGCAACCTGGCCAACAAGAGCCCGGACGGGACCTACTATGAGCACGAGTTTGCCCTGGACATGGGGAACCGGATCCGCGCCATCCTGGAGCGGCACGGCGTGGCTGTGACGCAGACCAGGACCGGCGGCGAGGCGGTGAGCCTGGCCCAGCGGTGCAAGATCGCCAACAACATCCAGGGACTGGACCTGTTCGTGAGCCTGCACTCCAACGCGGCGGCGGGCAGCGGCTGGTCCTCTGCCTCCGGGTGGAGCGCCTATGTGTTCAGCAAGACCAGCGGCGGCTATACTGCGGCGCAGAGCATCCTGGAGGCGGTGAAGGCGGCGGGGATCGCGGTGCGGTCCTCCCCCATCGTGGAGACCCCGTCCCTCTACGTGCTGAAAGGGACGGTGGCGCCGGCGGTGCTGATCGAGCACGGCTTCCATACCAACGAGGGAGACGTGAAGAACCTGCGGAACAGCAGCTACCGGCAAAGATTAGCAGAGGCGGAGGCCCGCGGCATCCTGGACTACCTGGGTATTGCCTGGGAGGAAGAGGACGCACCGGAGCCGGCAGAGCCGACGGAGGCTGAAAAAGCGGTGGAGTGGATCACCAGTGAGGGCATTATGCTGGGCAACAGCGCCGGGGACCTGATGCTGGATCAGGGCATGACCCGCAAACAGTTCGCCGTCATGCTGTACCGGTATCACAAAAAATTCCATCCAACATAAACGGACGAGGGGCCGGCCGGTGCGGCCGGCCCCGTTTCTTACAGGAGGCGAGACGACGTGCCATCCAACTGGCTGTACATCGACAGCAACTTCCCCACGTTCACCGGGGAGGAGAACCTGAAAGAGCAGGTCACCACAATCCAAAACTACATGTATATGCTGGTGGAGCAGCTGCGGTACACCCTGCACAACCTGGATCTCTCCAACATGAACGAGGCGGCGGTGGACGACTGGGAGAACGCCATCACCGAGCCCATCTACATCCATCTGGAGGACAGCGACGAACGGATTACCCAGCTTGCCATCACGGCGGCGGGGCTGTCTGCCCGGATGGAGGACGCGGAGGGGAACATCACTACCCTGCAGGCCACAGCCACGGGACTGGCCGCGCAGATCACAGACGCCGAGGGAGACATCGCGGCCCTGCAGGTGACGGCCGACGGCCTCTCCAGCACGGTTGCCAACCAGGCAGGGCAGATCAGCAGCCTGCAGCAGACGGTGGGCAGCTTCTCCCTTTCTGTGAGCAATGGGGAGAGCAGCTCCACCATCTACCTGTCCGCAAACGGGGCCGTGATCGACTCCGCCCGGGTGACGTTCACCGGAATGGTCCTGTTCGCGGATCTGGAGACCTCCGGCGCCACAGTCATCAACGGCGACAACATCACCACGGGGACCATCTTCGCGGACATCATCCACCTGGGCGGACAGATGGACGTGTACCGCACGGCCAGCGGGTTCTCCCTGGGCGGTTATATCGGATACATGTCCGGCATGACGGCTTCAGGGAGTTCCACAGCGGGAATCGCCATTGCCAGCAGTAACGAGGCGGCGGTGGTGATCTGCACCACCAACGGCGCCCGGATGGGATACGACGGCGTCTCCACGGTGGTGTGCACCAGTACGCAGGTGTCCATCACCGGGGACACGGTATTCATCAACGGGGAGCCGGCCGCAACATCCGACGCGCGATTGAAGACGGAGAAGCAGTACGACGTGGAGAAATACCTGGGCGTGTTTGACCGGCTGAAGCCCTGCACCTTTGTCTATGACGGGCACAAGCGCCGCCACCTGGGCCTGATTGCCCAGGAGGTGCAGGAAGCCCTGGCGGCGGAGGGCATCCCGGAGAGCGACTTCGCGGCGCTCTGCACAGAGCCGCCCGGCGAGGAGCGGCCGGACGGCCTGTACACCCTGCGCTACGGTGAAATCCAGATCATGGCCATCGCCAAAATCCAGCAGATGGCGCGAGAGATCGAGGCGTTGAAAGAAAAGGTTGCGGCTGCTGCCGCCGGAAAGGAGAACGGAACATGAAAGTGACGATGATGGAGGCTGTGAAGGCCAACCTGGCGGCCCAGGAAATGGGACGGCAGATCCTCCCCTACACCCTGGCGCTGGCCATGGTGAAGGTGAAGCAGGCCACTCAGGCGGAGATGGACTGCTACGCGGCGGAGGAGCAGAAGCTGGTGGAGCAGTATGCGGCAAAGGATGACGACGGGAACATCACACTCCGGAACGGCCGCTTTGTGTTCCGGAATCCGGTGGACCGACCGGCCTATGAGGCGGCCAGAAAGCGGCTGGGAGAGACGCCGACGGACATCTCCCTCCCCCGCCTGACAGCTACGCCACCGGAGAATATCACGCCGGCGGCGCTGGAGGCCCTGTCCATCTTCATCCGCTTCCAGGAGGGAGGCAAGAAGACATGAGGCTGCCGCAGGTATCCTACGCTGATGGGATCAAGACCGTCAAGCAGGACGAGTTCGCCGGGCTGAACCACAACCTGGGCGCCAAGGACGGGGAGCTGTGGGATATGCGGAACCTGTGCAGCGACTACTCCCCCCTGCTGGCGACCAGGCAGCGGCGAATGCTGTACAAGACACTGCAGGCCCCCGGCGGGCTGTTCTGCTGGGACAAGCTGTGCTGGGTGGACGGGACCACGTTCTACTATGACGGCGTGGCCAAGGGAACCGTGACAGCCGGGCAGAAGACCTTCACCGCCCTGGGGGCCTATATTGTAATCTTCCCGGACAAGGCCTACTACAACACGGCGGCGGACGAGTTCGGCAATCTGGAGAGCACCTGGACCGGGGCCTCCCTCACCTTCACGAACGGGAAGCTGTATGAGGAGGACGCGGAGGCCAACTGCATCCAGGCGGCGGGCGTCAACTGGGCGGACTACTTCAAAGCCGGGGACGCCGTGACCATCGCCGGATGCACGAAACACCCGGAGAACAACAAGACCCCGGTGATCCGTGAGATCGACGGGGACAAGCTGTACTTCTACGAATACATCTTCACGCTGGACGGAGAGGACGGCGTGACGCCGTACACCGAAACCGGGGAACTCTCGGTCTCCCGGACAGTACCGGACCTGCTGTTCGTCTGCGAGAACGAGAACCGCCTGTGGGGCTGCGACAAGACCACCATCTACGCCTCCAAGCTGGGGGACATTTTCAACTGGAACGTGTACGACGGTCTGGCCACGGACAGTTACAGCGTGGACACCGGCAGCGCCGGCAGCTTCACGGCCTGCATCTCGTACCTGGGGTATCCCATCTTCTTCAAGGAGGACCACATCTACAAGGTGTACGGCTCCATCCCAACGAATTTTGAAGTGATGGGCAGCGCTACCCTGGGCGTGGCGGCCGGCAGCGACCGAAGCCTGGCCATCGCCGGCGAGATTCTGTTTTATCACTCCCGGGCGGGGATCATGGCCTACTCCGGGGGCATCCCCCAGCCGGTGGGCGCCGCCTTCGGCATGGAGCGGTTCAAGGACGCCGTGGGCGGGTCCGATGGGCTGAAATACTACGTCTCCATGGCCGGGAAGGACGGCGCCTACCTGCTGTACGTCTACGACACCCAGCGGGGGGCGTGGCACATCGAGGATGTCACCCAGGCAACGCATTTCGCCAGATATCAGGGCAATCTCTATCTGCTGGACGAGGGCGGGGAAATCTGGATCACCGGAAACATCCAGAGCCCGCCGGAGGAAGCCACGATGGAGGATGCCTTTGACTGGATGGCGGAGTTTGCCGACTGGTACGAGGACAGTCCGAACAAGAAGGGCGTCTCCAAACTCCTGCTGCGGCTGGAGGTGGACGAGGGCGCGGAAGTGCAGCTCTTCATCATGTTCGATTCGACGGGCGAATGGATCGCGGTAAACGGGACGCTGGAGGGCGGTGTGAAACGGAGCTACACCCTCCCCATCGTGCCGCGGCGCGGGGACCATTACCGGATCAAACTGGAAGGGCGCGGCGGCTGCCGGGTATATTCTCTGGCACGGGAGTATTACGACGGGAGCAGCCTGAAATCTCTACCGGGAAGACAGTGAGGAGGAAAGATCATGCCGAATTTCACCTATGACGGATTTCTGACAGCGGCCAGCAACGCCGGCCTGCTGGGGGAGTTCTCTCAGGCGGACCTGGACACGGCGAAGAAGTATCCGGAGTTCGGATACTCCATCCTGGGGCTGAAACAGGACATCCACAAGGCGACCACGCCGGAGGCAAAGCTGCTGGCCAACGAGGCGGCCAACCAGCTCCGGTCCAGCTACGGCGGGTACACCGGCGGAAAATACGGTGCGGACTACATCTCGGACGGGAAGATCCCGAACCAGATCGACAGTGTGCTGGACAAGATCAACGGCTTCGGGAGCTTCACCTTTGACCAGGAGCGCCCCAGCTATGAGAACCAGTACGCAAAACAGCAACAGGCGCTGCTGGACGCCATCATCAACCGGCCGGACTTCTCCTGGAGCAAGGAGGATGACCCCCAGTGGAGCAGCTACAAGAAGTCCTATTTGCGGGAGGGAGACCGGGCCACCGCAAACGCACTGGGCCAGGCGGCAGCGGCCAGCGGAGGACGGCCCTCCACGGCGGCTCTCACGGCGGCCACCCAGGCCGGGGACTACTACGCGACCCAGCTGAACGACATCATCCCCACGCTGTACCAGCAGGCATACGACCGCTACCTGAACGAGTACAACATGAGCCTGCAGGATCTGAATGCGGTCAACACGCAGGAGCAGCTGGACTATGCCAAGTACCTGGACCAGCTGGGACAGTTCAACACAGACCGGAACTTCGCCTTCAATCAGTATCTCTCCGACTTCGACATCCTACAGAACCAGCTGGCCTCCCTCCAGGGGCAGGACAGCGTGGATTACAGCCGCTGGATGGACCGTGTGAACCTGTACGAGCAGAACCAGGCGGAGGAAGCCGACCTGGCACGGGCGCAGGTGGACGCCATCCTGTCGGCCGGCGGAAGCCCCAGCGCGGACCTGGTGGGCGCCTCCGGATACACCAACGAGTATGTCCAGGCGCTGCAGGCGGCCTATCAGAGGCAGCTGGCGGCGCAGTCCGGCGGCGGAGGTTCCAGCAGCGGAAGCCGGTCGGGCAGTTCCGGAGGCGGAGGCAGCGCGGACTATGACGGCCTCTTTGCCGCGGCGCTGGAATCGGGACATCCCAGGAGCTTTATCGCCAACAACTACAAGAAGTACGGGTTTACTTCCCAAACCGGCCTTTCCGACGAGTATGAGGAATGGGCGCTGGAGCAGGATGGCGGAGACAGCGGAGGCGGAAGTATGAATCAGAGTTACTACCGCGCTTTCGGGCAGTCTATCGCGGCACAGCTGGCCGCAGGCAGTGTGAATGCCGCTATCGGAAATATCGACAGCAGGTGGAACGAGATGTCGGAAGAGCAGAAGCAGGGAATTCAAAATCTGCTGGAGCGGTACGGCTATACCTATGAGCCGTAAACGAGGAGGGATATTATGGGGACGTTGAAGCGGATCGGAGGAACCGGACAGGGACAGACACCCCAGAGGACCGGAGGACGCCTGCGCCGGATCGACACCGGGGAGATCATCACCTACAATCCGGATCCAGTGCGCAGTCTGCCGCAGGTGGAAAAGATCACAGGGGGACGCCGGACGGCCTCCCCCTCCCTGCCCACCGCCTCCGGCGCCCTGCGGAAAGCCGACCGGGAGACAAAATTGAACACCCAGGGGAAAATCGAGGAAAATTCTCTGGAGAAAACGGAATCGCGCCTGCGCACTCTGATGAATGAGGCGGAGGAGGACCTGCGGGGGTTCCAGGCGGACACCGCCCGCATCGCCAACGGCATCCCCATCACAGACGGGGGGTACCAGGGAAAGAAATACCGGACCATGGAGGAAGCGGAGGAGGCGTACCAGGACTTCAAGACCCTGTACGACAATATCCGCAACCGGTATTACGTGGAGGAAAACGAACAGCAGCGGACGCGGCTTGCGGAAGACACCTCCACGCAGGCCAGCTTTGGCCGGGCGGACGGTATCCGGGAGACCCTGAACCGCATCCAGAGTTTGGAGCAGACCCGGGGCGCGGCGCCGGGGCCCATGACGGAGGAGGCCGTCAGCCAGGCCGTGCGGGAGATCGCCGGGCAGTACGGATTGTCCCAGGAGGACAGCCGGGATCTGACCACCGTTCGGAAGGCGCTGGAGGCGCAGCTGCTGGAAGAGACGGACCGCATCAGCGCGGCGGGCTATGACTACGAGCGCATGACGGAGTACCAGCGGCGGCTGGACCGGGCGGCGGAGGCGGAGCGGCAGCAGCGGCAGACGGCGGCGTGGGCCGGGGAGCATCCGGTCCTGGCCTCCCTCGCCTCTGTGGGTGCGTCTGCCCTGCAGGCCATCGACATTCCCCGTCTGATCGCCACCGGCAGCGGGAGCGAGGACGACCTGCGGACCTACACCCCGGCAGACCCCAACGCGGCCATCATCAGCAATTTCGTGACCGGGGTCCGGGATACGGTCTCCAAAAAGATCGAGGAAAGCACGGACTGGGATCTGTTCGGCCAGAACATGGCGTCCTTCCTGTACAATACCGGAATGTCCATCGGAGACAGCGCCTCCCAAGTGGCGCTGCTGGGACCGTGGGCGACGTACCTGATGGGCGCCAGCGCGGCAAGCCAGCAGGCCGTGAACGTGCTGGAGCGGGGCGGCAGCAATACGCAGGCATTTTGGGGCGGCCTGGCGGCCGGCGCGGCGGAGGCTGTGTTCGAGAAGTTCAGCGTGGACCGTCTGCTGCGGGCCAGGAGCGTAAACAGCGTGAAAGACCTGCTGCGGGAGACCGCCAAACAGGCCGGCACGGAGGCCAGCGAGGAAATGTTGACGGAAGTGGCCAATATCCTGTCGGACACTGCCGTCATGGGGGAATCCTCCGACTTCGAGCAGCTGGTGACACAGTATCAGCTGGTGGGCCTAGACGAGGACGAGGCCCGGAAGCAGGCGTATCTGGACAGCGTGGCGCAGGTGGTATGGGCCGGCGCGGGCGGCGCCCTGTCCGGCATTGCCATGGGCGGCGCAACAAGCGGCGTGGACCTGGCCGGACGGAATATCCGGCAGGGCATCCAGGATTATCAGGCGGGGCCGGCCGACAACGCCTATGACGTGATGCGGGAAAAGGGAATGTTCTCCCCGGAGGCCAGAGAGGCCGTGCAGGCGGCGGACCGCAGGCGGGGCGTGACGGAGGCCGTGGACCGGGCGGCCTGGATGACGGACCGCTGGAACCGGAAGGCCCGGCGGGATTATTTGAGAAACCGCGGGAGCGCCCAGGTCGAACAAGAATTGCCCACGGTGTCCCAGCAGGCACAGGGCCCGCAGATCACGCAGGCGGAGCCTGCGGGCACGCAAAATACCGCCCAGGAGGGGGCGGCGCAGGAGTTGGATGGATTTACGGCCAGAGAAGCGGAAAACCTTCTTGCCAGCGCAAAAAACAAGGTTGTTGGATTCGGGACAACCATTCGTGACTTTGTTCGGAACGCCGTGAACTCCCGTTCGAACAACGAACGTCTCTATCTTGGAAAAATTCCGGAGTCTACCGTTCAGAGAGTGCGGGAAGCAACTGGGCTGGACATCAGCGGCTTCAGCTCAATCATGAACGGCGGCGAAGTCCGTCATGCGCTCAAAAATCATGCACAAACGGATACAGAGGCAGCGCGGGGGCAAGTCGGGATCACGGAGGAAGATTTCGAGCGCCTGCCGGAAATCCTGGCAGACCCGGACAGCATACGCCTTTCAGAGAAGCGGGACAGCGCAGGCCGCCCGGCTATCATTTTCACCAAGAAGATCGGAGACCGGTATGTAACGGTGCAGGGGTACTCGCAGGGGAAACAGGGGCTAATCTTTGACACCATGTGGGCAAATAAAGAGAAGCCTCCCGCTACGGTCAGTGCTGTGCAAGCACCCCCTGACCTTACGTCCGAGACGAGCAGCGGTACGGCTCCTACGATCACTGTACCACAGACTGGAACGGTAGTCAACAGCCCGCAGGCAGCTCCCATCAATTATGACATGGCGGAAGAGGGCGTGCGAATCGTCAGGTGGTTCAAAGAGAAATTCGATTACAATCCCTCGTTAAAGGACATCGTGGAATACGCTCGGAGCCAGGACCGGACAGCATACCCCAAAGTCATGGAGGCAATCCGGGCCGGTTTTGTGAAGGCGGGAAAGAGAAAAGGCGGCCTTTACGTTGTAAGAGAGACCCGGCCGCAGACGGAGGCAGCGGAAAACACAGATCAGCAGCCGGAAACGGCGGAAAGGACGGAGCAGAATGGACAGCAAGGAGCAGAGCCGGGAGACGGCGTATCTGATGGAGACCTCGGACGGCTTTCTGGTACGGGTACCGGAGAGCAAGCTGGAGGCGTGGGAACAGGCGCAGAAAGAGGCAGAGGCCCCACTGACACCTACCGAGCAGCGCGTGAAAGACAAAATTCTGTCCATCATCTACGGGGAGAACCGGTAAGCAGCCGGGACCTGGGACTGCGGCGGGGCACGGACGCCAAGACGCTCCAGATCATTCCAGAGAGCGCCTGGGACGACGGCCTGCAGGCCACAGCGGACCGGGTGCGGGAAGAGACGGGGCTAGATACCGTGTTCGTAACCGGAGGCATCCAGATCGGGACGCCGGACGGCGCCCGGCTGGTGCGAGGCGCCTACACGGGGGACCGAATCATCGTGCAGGCGGACAATATCCGGGCGACGCCGGACCAGATCGCGGACCATGAGATTTTCCACGCCCAGGCGGCGCAGACGCCGGGCCTGGTCCGGGAGCTGGAGGACCGTGTCCGGGAACAGTACGGGCCGGAAGAGCTGGGCCGTGTGGTGGAGCAATATATCCGGAAGCTGCGGGGCGTGATCGACGTCACGGAAAACGCCGGCGAGGACGGCACCCAGGCAGAGGCGTGGGCCATTCTGGAGGAAATCTTCGCGGACGCCTACGCCGGGATCAATGCCTTCTCCGCCCACGCGGAGCGGTTCAACGAGACCGTAGAGCAGACCATGGCGGAGCGGGGCGTGGGCCGCGGCAGCCAGAACGCCGCGGCAACAGACAGGACCACCGGACCTCCGGCAGAAGGCCGCTACAGCTTCGGCGGGGAAACCGCGCAGCGGGCGGACCTGGAAGCCCTGGACCGAGCCAAGGAGATGGAGCGCCAGGGCGTGGCCATGGAGACCATCTTCCGGGAGACCGGGTGGTACACCGGGGCTGACGGCAAGTGGCGGTTCGAGATCGACGACAGCGGCATGGAGTACAGCCGCTGGGGAGACCTGAACCGAAGCGACCGGGCGGAGTATGCCCGCTTCCGGGAACTGGAGGGAAAGTTCATTGCCGGCTCCATCACGCTGGAAGAGCAGAACGAGCTGCGCCAGCTGATCGACCAGGGGCACGGCCCGGGCCGGGCGGAGGAACAGCAGACGCTGCAGCTCTCTGATTTTGTCCGCCATGACGAACTGTATCAAAATTACCCCCAGTTGCGAAGAGCTGAACTGCGCTTTGCAGACCTGCCGGACGGAACATACGGGACGTACAATACGGAGGTCAACACCATTACACTGGACAATTCCCTGCGTTCTTCCCCGGAGGATACACTGGTACATGAGATTCAGCACGCCATCCAGACGGCGGAGGGTTTTTCCGGAGGAAGCAGCCCGGAATATTGGGAGAACGCAAGGATAGACGCAGAACTGGCGGCAAGCGCAGCCCGGGAAAACCTGCGGCTATGGCTGCAGGACATAGGCTATCGGGACTATGTAAGACAGTCTATGGACCGGGTGGTGGCCGGTGAGATCACATTGGACCAGCACTGGGAGAACCTGCAGCGGTTCAAGGAGAACTCTGACCGGGCGCGGGAGATCGCTGCCAGCGAACGAGAGGTTGCCAGATATGAAGAGCGCCTTCGGGAACTGGACAGGATGGGACAGACAGCCCAGGAGCTCTACCGAAACACCGCCGGAGAGATCGAGGCCAGAGACGCGGCGCAGCGACGGCAGATGACGCCGGAGCAGCGGCGGGAGACCATGCCCAACACCGGGGACGAAAACACGGTGTTTGCGGACGCCGGGGACAGCTACTCCATGCAGGAACCGGATGCGGCTGCACAGGAGGAAGCGGACCGCCTGTTCTTCCAGGGTGTGGAGGCGGACACCATCCGGGAGCTGACCGGCCTGGAGCGGACAGAAGACGGCGACTGGAGGATCGCTGTTGACACCGCACCGGCGGCGGCGTATGATGGCGGCAGGACGATAGATCAGCGAGGAGGGCTGGACGATGGATCAGAAGCTGAAAGAAATGCTGGAGACCTTCTACGGGCGCAAGTTCGAGGACCCGAAGCCGTGGACGCCGGAGTACGAAGAGAAGGTATCCAAGAAAATGGAGGAATACAGGAAGAACCGGGACAACGTGCCGGCATACCAGGATGGGCAAGAGGACGTGTAATTGACCGCCCGTCCCGGGCGGCAGGTATTGCGGCTGAAAATGCGGGCCGGTACGGCGCGGACGCATTTGTGGTGGAGGATACCGCCATCAAGGAAAAAAACCCCAACGCCTGGGCGTTGACCAGCGATGGGAGCATCTATATCTCCGACAGCATCCCGGCAGAACTGGCGGACGTGGTGGGATACCACGAAGCTGTCCACGCTGCAAAGCAAAATGAGAACGAGAGCTATTTGGAACTGCTGAATCGGACCGACGGCGAGGTATCCTTTGGGAGCCAGAAGGCACAAGACGTCATAAATCTACTCGCGGGCCGCCGTTTCAATGGGGCTGATTTTCTATCGCTTGATGATAGCCAAGTCAAAACTGTTCTCGACGAGCTGAACGCTCTTGTCTGGGGCTATCATAAGGCAGACCCGGAAAATGCCCGGGCGCAGTTCGCGGATATGTTCCGGGACTACGACGCCTACATCGCGGACCTGGACGCCGCCATGGAGAGCGGCGCGGCGGAAGATGGCGACGTGCGGTACAGTACGGACGAGGACACGGCGGCGGCACCGTCGGACAATCCCCTCCCCTCTCCGGATCAGGAGCGCCGGAGCGATATGTTCCGGCCGGCCGGCATGAGCGACGAGCAGTACAACCGGCTGAACGAGCAGTGGAAGAGCAGACCGGCGGCGCAGCGGGCGGAGCCCGGTACGGTGCCGGAGGGCTTCGACAGCATCGACGACTACACGGCGGCCCTGGAGGCCGCGGCGGAGGAACGGATGCGGAACCGGAGCCGGGAGGAATTCGAGGGCTCTGACGCTCTGGAGAACCTGGGCATCCGGATTGCCAACAGCGTGGGCCTGTACGGGAACACCCAGCAGCTGATCGAGAACGACCGGGCGGCCAAGTCCGTCCGCAAGGAGATCAAGCGGGCGGAGCGCCGGCTGCAGGCCACGGATGCGGAGAAGAACTTCGCCTCCGGCGTGGCGGCGGGCATCTACGGAGAGGCGGACATCCCGCCCAGCATGGACGCTGACACGGTGATGGAGCTGGCGGACTACTACTGGGCGGAGAAGGCCGTACAGAACGACCTGATCCGGGAGCAGCGCACCAAGATCAACCGGAACTTGGACGAGCGGGTGCGGCGGCTGATGGACGGCGTGGACGACACCAAGACGAAGGTCCCGGCGGCCGTCATCATGCGGAACCGAACCCCGGAGCGGAATATGCGGCGGATCTTCGGCAACGCCAAGGGCGACGAGATCAACGACTACCTCTTCCGGCCGACCCAGGACAACGAGGCGGAGCGCATCCGATTTATCAACCGGATGCACAACGAGGTC
>PPYE01170597.1_pt1 | contig 27829 bp, 45 predicted proteins | sample 1559881 | NCBI WGS metagenome assembly PPYE01 (sample SAMN08240022, study PRJNA423297) | Human gut metagenome, whole genome shotgun sequencing project. | reverse complement strand
GATTCGCGGCGACGATGGCTCCCACGGTGGAGGCAAACAGCTTCACGGTTTTGACGGCGTTCATCACGCCGCTGGCAAACTGCGCCACTTTCACAAGGGCAAGCGCGGTCCCCAGCCCTACCACCCATCGCTTGATAGTATCGCCGTGGTCCAGCACCCACTGGAAGGCGTTGCCCGCCATCTCTCCGGCCCTGGCCAGCCCCTGATCCAGCTTTTGCGCAAGGGCGTCCATCGTCCCGTCCTGGCTCCACTCCTGGAATTTAGCCAGGACGCTTTCCGCACGGTCGTTCAGCCAGGCCAGGGCGGAGCCCGCCCGGATGCTGCCGTCCTCCTGTACGCCGAAAAGACGCATGAGGCTGTTTTTCGCAATGGCGCTGGCATTGCCCAGCTTCGCCGTCATGGCGGAGAGGGCCGCCTGGTTCTTCCGGGCCTGGACCAGCTGCTCGTTGTTGCGATAAAAGGCGTCCGCGGCGTCGTCATAGCTGCCGGTCAGCGTCTCCAGGAGGATCCGGTTCCGCTCCGCCTCGCTGGAGGTCCGCTCCAGCCGTTCGTTCATCTTGTCCTCGCTGATCCCCACCCAGTTCAGGGCGTCCGCCAGCACGCCGGTGACCTTGCCCACCTTGGCCGTCTCGTTGGTGGCCTCGATCAGTCCCTCAATGGGCAGGCTGTCGCCGAAGGTGCCGCTGACGCCGGCGGCCACCCGGGTCCACTTTGTCACATCCTGCTCGTTCTGGACCAGCTTGCTCAGCAGCTGGCTGGCCTCCGTGGCCGTGTCCGTGTCTCCCAGGATCTGATAAAACTCATTGTAGGCGGTGGCCGCGGTCTCCGCGCTGTATCCCGCCGCCTCATAGGCGGTATTCAGCTTGCCCTGGGCGATCCGGTACTCCTCCGTGGCGTTGTCCATAGCCAGAAACGCCGCCGTTACGGCGCCGGCGGAGGCGGCGCCCCACTTGGCAAAGCTCTTGGTGGCGCTGCCCAGCGCGGAGACGGCGCGGTTTTTGAAGGCCACCACGCTCTTGGTGGCGCTCCGCATCTCGTCTGTGACGCCCCGCGTGTCCCGGGCCGCACGGATCAGGGCACCGGACATGTTGTTCCGCAGGTTCAGAATGGTGTTGATGACTCTATTCGCCATGCCGCACGCCTCCCGTCAGCGTCCGCGCCACCGCCGCCTGCAGCAGCGCCGCCTGTTCGTCGTAGTACAATGCCCGCGCCCCCTGCAGAAAGCCCCGCTCCGCCGGTGTGGCGGCCGCCAGCACATCCAGCGGCACGCCCCGCACGGCGTAAAACGCCATCAGCTCCAGCAGGGGGTCGCGGGCAATCAGTTTTTTACCGTCTCAAGCCCTGGGTCCGCGGCCGGCTCCCCATCGGAGCCGGCAGGCTTGGCGTCTTCCGGCAGCGGCGGCAGCAGCCCCAGGAACCGCAGAGCCTCGCCGCCCAGCTGGTCCTGCTCCACCGGTGTGAACAGGACATCCAGGATACCCATGGGATTTTCGTCCACGCCCAGTTCCTTCTGCAGGGCCCGGTCCTGCAGCTGGGGACAGCACACATACAGGGCGTGGTTGCCGCAGCGCAGCGCCTCCAGAGTGTCCTTGGCGCTGCCCAGCTCGCCATAGAGCTCCAGCACCGCCTTCTGGGGCGGCATCCGGGCCTCCAGGCCCACGCCTGTTCCGGGAATGGTGAGCATCCCCACCTTCAGCTTGTCGTTTTCCCGCCGCTCCCGCCGGGCCACCAGCTCGTCAAATGTGATTTTCCTGCTCATGAGATCGCCTCCAGGTTCTTCCACCGCTCCGCCTTAAAGGGGAGCTCCCGGTCCACGGATTTTTTTGCCTCAATATTGGCCAGGGCCACTTCCGTGAATACCACGCCGGAAATGCTCCACCGCTCCGTCTGCTTGCTCACCGGGTTGGTGAGGGCGGTAATCAGCACGATGTCCGGCATGATGCCGGTGCGGTACCCCTCCGTGATGGCGGTCTCCAGCGAGCTGTCCTGCTTCTTGTCGGTGATGGTTCCCTCGATCGCATATCCGTTGTAGATGGGGAAGGTCCCGTAATCCCCGCAGAACGCGCCGTCCTCGAAATCGCCGGTGACCTTCACCTCGATCTTGGTGGCAAGATCATCCCGGCCGCCGTTGATATACGCCTCGCTGCAGGACCCGTGCAGCATTTTCTCTGTCCTCTTGCTCATACGTCCTCCTTACATCAGGGTGACGGCAAACTCCAGGCCGCCCATGCAGCCCAGGATCTGCACGTCTCCCGCCAGATAGACCATCCGCTTGAACGGCGTCGCCATCACTGTGGCGTCGTCCCAGTCCGCGGCCTCCGCCTTCCCGGACCCGATCCAGGCGTTCCGCTGGGCGGTCACGTCAATGCCGGCCTTGTTGTCGTGGTCCGGGTTCAGCACGTAGTTGCTGGCGGCAGCCGCCAGCGTGTCGAAGTAGTAGTTCACGGCGGAGATGAACAGCATCTGGTTGGCCTTGCTGTTGCGGTACTTGCCCAGGTACTCGTCCCGGAATGTGGCGGTGATGTCGTCCCGCAGCATGTCCATGGCCTCCACAGTCTCGATGTACTTCATGTCATCCGTCAGGGTTGTGCCGTTGGTGGTGGTCAGGGCGTTCACATCCACGCCCACCCGGACCTCGTCATCGTCGTTAATCAGCAGGAATTTTCCCGCCCCCACCGCGGTATCCGGATCCTCCGGCACCGCCACCCGTGTCAGATTCGGACACAGCTTGTTGGTGGCGCCCTGCTCCACATTGCAGGATGCCAGCAGGCCCGCCAGAGAGGCGCAGTATTTCTCTCCGCTCACCTCTCCCCGGGTATCGGCAAAGGTCACCTTCTCGTTGCTGAGGTTGACAATGTGCATGGAGTCCGGCGCCGTGGCCTTGAAGCAGACGGCCTTCCAGCTCTTGTACGCCGCTTCCTGGGCCTTGATCCAGCTGGTAAGGTCCGACCAGTCGTCGCTGCTCCCCTCCGCAAAGGTCACCCAGCCTGTCTTTTCATACTGGGTGAAGATCGCCGCCGCGGCCGCCAGATCGTCCGCGGTCTTGATCTTCACCACGCTCACCCGCAGCGGGCCGAAGGACAGCGCGTCCTTGATATACTGCTGGTTGGCGGGGGTGAACTCCGTGTCACTCACCTGGGTGGCGTCTCCGTACTGGAAAAACGTCTTTCCGGTCCCGGCGGTGTCGTCCCGCACGATCAGCACAGCGATCCCCCGGGCGGACCGCTGGATGAACGATGTGGCCAGCTGTGTAAATGTGACCAGAATTTTCGGCAGTGTTACAGCCATTTCATGTTACCTCCAAATCCAAATTCAGCTCTTCCATGGGCTCTGCGTCCGCCTCCGGCACCGGCTCCGTCAGCGTCAGCTCCAGCGAGGCCACCAGCACGCCGTCCGTCACGGTAAAGGACACGCCCTCGTCAATGCCCAGATAGGTGTCCTCCACCGTGATCCCATCCAGAAACGCCTCCCCGATGGCGCCGCGCACCGCCAGGTTCTCCAGCTTGGGCCGCTCCCGGTCCTTGGCGAAGTAGTACAGCCGGAAGGTCACTGTCCGCTCCCGGCCGGAAGCCAGGAGCCGGGTGTCCGATCCGTCCTCCAGTTCCACCTTGCCGCTGGGCCGGATGATGGGCTTGGACACGTCCTCCGCCACCAGCTCGGCGCCGGTGCCGGCGGCGTTCAGGGCCTTTTGATACAGTGCGCAGATTGCCCGATTGACCGTTTGTAAAGAGATCATAGGTTTCTCCAAAGAGATCACAGCCGCACCGTCCCTTCTAAAAAATCGTCCAAGTCCGACTGAAACTGCGGTTCAAAGTCCCGTGCGGCAGTCTCAAAGACATGATGCCCCTGCACGAACCCGACTTCCTGTCCATCGTGCGTCACCATCCGGTGACCTTCCTCGATCAGATGTGCGTGCGGGGCGTAGGAATACACCCGGATGGCATTTGATCTGCGATAGGAATAGGGCTTGCCGCGCTTGATGGATTTCTGATAATTGCCGGTCTTTTTGCCGACCCGCTTGGCTTCTTTTTTGGTTTTTCTCAGCAGTTTGGAGCCCTCCTGGCGGAGAAATTTTTTCTCCTTCTTGGAATACGCCTCTCCGCACCGCAGAAGGTCCCGGCCCAGCCTTTGGAGCGAGGCCGTATCAAAACCCGTGGATGCCATCTTCAATCACCAGCTTTACGTAAAGATCCAGGAAACCGCTGTCCCGGTAGTTGGGGTAAAAATACTGGACCTCGTAGACCTGCCCCCGGAAGCGAAGCCGCAGGTCCGTTGTCAGGTTCGGGATGGAGGCCCGGCGCACGGTGATCCGGTGGGTCACCTCCGCCCGCTCCATGTCTCCCTCAACGGTCTCGCCCCGCCCAGCCGTGGGCACGATTTTGGCCCACACCCGGCGCTCTGTCTCATAGTCGTATGTCTGCTCCCCCAGCGGGTTGATCCGCCCGGTCCGGCGAAGCACCTCCACCCGGTTCCGCAGCTCCCCGGCACTGACAACCGCCATAATTTTCTCCTTTTTCTCTTGACTTTTTCACGATACCGTGATATGATAATAATCAGAAAGGGGAAATGAATATGCCTGTGATTGCTCGCTTTTATGGTATGACCATCAAAATGTATCTGCTGGGTAAGGAGCATAATCCGCCGCATATCCACGCACTATACGGTGACTATAATGGCATCATCGATATTCAGACGCTGGATATGATGGAGGGGGATCTTCCCGGCAAGGGGCTGGCCATGGTTCGGGAGTGGATGGCCGCGCATCAGCAGGAACTCTTAGATATGTGGAATACACAGAACTTCTGGACGCTGCCCCCGCTCGTATGAGCGGGGTGCGGTCCGATACAGCACAGAAAGGAGTGGTCCCATGTTTCACAAGATCAAATCCGTGACCCCTTTGGCAAATTACAGGCTTCTGGTCCACTTCACAGAAGGCTGCTGCCGGGAATACGACATGACCCCGCTGATCCAGCGGATGCCTGTTTTCGCCCCCCTGCGTGACGTTCCCGGTCTGTTCGGTCAAGTGCGCACTGACCCCGGAGGCTATGGTGTCTCTTGGAATGATGATATCGACATGGACGGCTCCGAACTCTGGGAAAACAGTGTGCCTGTGTCCTCACCTTTTGACAGTCTCCTGTCCTTTGCGGATGCTACAGAACTCTGGGGGCTGCACGAGAGTACGCTCCGAAAGGCAGTTGCCTATCACAAACTGGTGGAAGGTGTAGATGCACAGAAATATGGCAAGCAGTGGATTGTCACCCGAAACGCAATGGAACGCGAGTATGGTCCCGCCCCCCAGAGATAGCGTTACACCTGCCTCCCCGCTGTCCCGCAAAAGGAGGAATTCTCATGAAACAAGCCTATCCCATCATCCTGACGCCGTCCGAACACGGCTATGTGGTCTACGTGCCGGACCTGGATATCAATACGGAGGGGAAGGATCCCGCCGACGCCATCGACATGGCCGCGGACGCTATCGGCCTCTGGGGGATCTCCGCCCAGGCTCTGGGCCGCGAAATTCCGGCGCCCTCTGCGGCGCTTCCCGTCTGTGCGCCGCCTCAGACGGCGGCCTATGCCCTGGTGGACCTTGATGCTTACCACGGCGATCCCGTATGATTGCCCCGCCGCCCCGGCCTCCGCCGGGGCGGCCCTTTTCATGTGTCCGATTCGGACGCTGGCTCCGTGGCCTGCAGCTGCAGGAAGGTCCCCCGGTATTCCCGGTTGTCGGTCAGCGCCGAGCCGCTGACGGTGGTGCCCCGCTTGTCATAGGCGTCCAGGACCAGGGCGTTCACGCACAGGTCGTACTGGGCCCGCCTGGGCGTGTCCGCCTCCGGCTCAGAGATGTCCGCGCCCGCCAGATACGCGACAGCGGAGAGATACAGGGTCTTGAGCAGGTCCTCTTCTCCATCCTCCAGCACGTCGATCCGGCAGTAGGCCATAAGCCGGGCCCTGATCGCCTCGCTCCAGGATGTCATGACTTACACCACCAGATGCCAGCTGTTCTCCGGCGGCCGGTACATCGGCCGCACAGCGGCCAGCACGGCGCAGTCCACCTCCGAGCCGGCGTCGTGCTGGAAGGTGACGCCCACATAGCGGCCACGGTCTCCCCGGACCCTGTAGCTCACCACGGCGAGGCCGGGGGTGGAGCCGGATGCGGTAAATACCACCTTTTCCGCCTCCTCCGGGCTGGAGCCGCCGGCGTTCGCGGAGGTCTGGACGCCCACCGTCAGCTTCTTCCCGCTGGCGAGGGAGCCGGTGTAGATCAGGAATTCCACGCTGTCCGCGCCGGCGGTGTCCACAAAGGTACTGGTCTTTTTCGTGGCCGTAGCCACCGCCTGGGGCGCGAACACGCCTAGGAACTGGACTTCTTCACAGATGCGATTCATACGGTTTCCTCCTTACGTTCTGGCAGCTAGCGCCACAAAGGGGCTGCGGGTCTTGGCACTGTTCTTGATTTTCAGGGGCTTGTTCACCTTGGGGGCGCCGTTGCAGCGGAACACCATGCGGAAGCAGTTCTGGTCCGTCAGGAACTCCACATGGATGGACCAGTCCTGCTTTGCGGTGCCCTTGCTCAGCAGGATGTACTGCATCGGGTCCACCAGCATGACGTCGCCTTTGCTGCCCAGAGCGGGGCAGCTGTCCTCAAACAGCACCGGCTTGTTCAGCACCCGCTGGGTGTCGAAGTTGCCCAGGCCCCCCTCCGGATTCCAGAGGAACTTAGCCGCTTCGCCACTCTGGATGGCCAGATACGGCAGCTGCTCCTCCAGGTCCGGGTGCATCAGCCACACCATGCGGTCCCGGCCCCGGGGCATGGCCCGGGCCTGCATCTTGATGACGTTGGCGCCCTGGAACGTTCCGGCGGCCTGGCTGGACTCCTTGTCCACCACGATCACGGCCCCGGAGTTCAGGAGGCCCAGGGGCTTGCCCACGCCGTCGCCGGAAATGACGCTCTCCGTCAGCAGCCGGTCCGCCGCCAGGGTGAAGCCGTTGCCCACAAAGCCGGTCAGGAAAGCGGCGTCCTGCAGCATCTCGTCCGTGCAGTAGCAGAAGCCCATCATCTTCTCCAGATCCAGCTTCATCTCCCGGAACTGGGGCTTGCTGGCCGCCACCGTGGCGCCCTCCGCCGCCCAGAACATCTGAATGCCGCCGAACACGCTGGTGGAGATATCCGTCTCGTCTGCGTGCAGCCACCGCATGGCGTTGGCCGCGCTGGAGCAGGTGTACCGGTCCAGGCGGTTCAGCAGGGGGCTCTGCCGCACGGCGCTCTCCAGGATCGCCCCGGCGAAGTCCTCCTGGAGGGCGAAGCCGCCGTCCGGGCCGTTGGTGCCGGTGACGCCGGCGGCATTGTTGACCTTCTCCAGCCGCTCGTCCGCCACCAGGCCCTTCCGCAGGTCATAGACGGCCTTCAGCTGCTCGCCCAGGGTGGCAAAGGGCTTCACGGCATCCTTTTTCTCATCCTTGGGTTTTCCGGTCCCCTCGTCGTGGAGGATGCCGTCATACTTGCCGTCCAGGGGGACGGCGTGCTTCCGGCTCTCGTCCAGCAGCCGCTCCACCGCCTGAATCTGCTTGTTGATGCCCTCCATCTGGTCCGCCAGTTTATTGGCGTCCTCGAACTTGCCCTCGGTCACCAGGGCCTGGGCCTGTTCGTTGAGCTTGGCCTTGCTGGCCCGCAGCTCCGTGATCTTCTCCATGTAGTCCATAATCGTCCTCCGTATTCTCAGTATTTTGCAAGCGTCCCCAGCCGGGCCAGGATGCGCTTTGCCTCACAGTCTCGCGCGGCGGCCTCCCGGTCCTCCGCCACATGGCGCCGGTACTGTTCCCGCATGGCCGCGGTCAGGCGGATGCGGCCGGCCGCCGCTACAAATGCCGCCGGGTCTCCCCCCGGCTCTGTGACACCCTCCAGCGTCACGATCTCGTCAATCAGGCCGTACTCCTTGGCCTGAGTGGGAGTGATAAAAATATCCTTGTCCATTAAAGCTGCAAGCTCTTCCCGAGTGGTCTTGCATCCCGGCCGGGCCAAATATGCGTCGAGGATGGTGTCTCTCGCATTTTTGAGGCTCTTGGATGCTCCTGACATATCCCGGTAATCTCCTTCTGCTGTGCTGACGGGATTGTGGTAGCAGCAGAGCCCTCCGCTCTCACATCGGATCACATCGCACGCAGAGATCGCCACGGTCGCGGCTGATGCCGCATAGCCCTGAATCAGCGCCTCCGTTCTCCCGTTGTACCTCCGGAGCATGGAGCGAATCTCCGCCCCGGAAAATAGATCGCCTCCCGGCGAGTTCACCAGGACCGTCACCTCGTCTCCGCCAGCAGCCTCCAGCGCTTTCGCAATATCATTTGGGCAGGTCAAGTCCCTCCACCCAAGCCATCGCAAAACTTCCGAACTGTCATTGTCCCAGATTTCACCTCTGATTTGGATATCTACCATAAGCTCCCTCCTTGTCTGTAAAAATAAAGCGGAGACGGCCACCGCCGCCAAGAGAGCTGTCCGCTCAGTTGGTTTTGGTAGCCATCTCCGACATATGCCATATTATTTCTTGTGGATTTTTTCTGTCAATGCGCGTGCAATCGGCCAACCATGCTTTAATCTGTCTAGAATCACGGTATGATCTATACCAGTAAGTCTTGCCCATTCTGCAAGTGTATGGATTTGCCCCGAAAACTCAATTAGATGGTTATTTCGCTTGTGCGCATTTTGGAATGCTCGCGTCACCCATCGGCAATTTTCGGGGGAATACCCTTTTTCATTATCAATACGGTCGATTGTCAAACCGTCCGCATAGCCGTGTCCGACAGCCCATTCATAAAACTGTAGGAAATCATCTCGCCATTCCTCGCATACAGAGATACCGCGTCCGCCATAATCCTTAAAACCTATGTGTTTAGGATTCTCACAGCGGCTCTTCATCCCTTTCCATACCTCATAGAGTTTTGTATAACGCATTCCGTGAACCCTATTTCGCTTTTCCAAAAGTTCGGCAGAGATACAACCGCAACTTTTTGTAATGCCATTACGGAGATGTACACTTTTAACCAGAACAATATTTCCACAGTCACATTTACATCTCCAACGTGCGAATTTATGTCCGCCAGATGTTAAATAATCTGCACCTCGACCAATCACTACCAGCCGTCCAAATCGCTGTCCAGTCAAATCAATCAGATTGCCCATCGGCACCTCTCACTTCCATGACGCACCTTGCCGCCGCCAGCCCCTTCCGGAAGCCGTAGGCCATGGCGTTCAGCCCGAACCAGCCCATGAAGCGCCCAGCCGTGCAGGGGGCCTCCGGCGGCACGTTCACAAAGGTGTCCTGTCCGCTCTCCAGCTTCTCCATCATGTCCTGGTACATGGGCAGAAAGAAGTCCAGGCACTTGGGGTCCTCATAGCGGAACCGCTCCGCGCCTTTCATACCGCCGCCTCCCTCCTGGATCCCTCCTCCATCTGGGGGATGTCCAGAACCGGAAGCAGGTCCCCGTCTCTGGTCCGCAGAAGTCCCGATACGGGCCACCAGCGTCCGCCAGCCTCTCCGTATGCGGTGCCGTTCAGGATACGCACTCCGGGGAGTTCCCCGTCACAGATGTATGCCGTTTCCTGCTGTTTCATAAAAACCTCCTGTTGATTTCCCACAGGCGGTCTGATAGAATAAATTTATCAAACCTCTGTGGTTTGGTGTTATAGAAGCAGTCCGTAACTTGTTCAGGGTGGCGGGCTGTTTCTATTTTTCTTTGGCCGATTGGATACCCAGTCGAATAAGCTCTAGCAGAGAGTAGCCCGATTCTTTTACAAATTGCTGTATGCTGGCTTTCTCTGTCGGAGTAACCCTGATAAAGAGGCGCTCACTCTTTGGGTTTTCTATATGCGGCCTCCCTTGCGATGGGGACACGATTACACCTCCTTTATTGTTCGCACAATAAATATATATCGTGCGCACAATAAAGTCAAGAGGTTTTCAAAATTTTTCCCGGATGCTGGTATTCAGCCGCCAGCACTCGCTGTTGTCTTCGCTCTCTTCACCTAACGGGTATCAACTCCCGGTGCTTGCTTTCAGGCAGCACACGCCCTGTATTCAATTTTCAAGGTATGGTGCGCTTTACTCTGTGCCTTTCGCCACGGACTCCATGGAGCCCAGGTTTTTCGTGATGAAGAACGTCTGCCCCCAGCCGCCGGGGATGGGCGCCCGCTCCTCCAGGGCCCGCGCCTCGTCCGGGTTGAGCATACCGTTCTGGATCATTGTGGTCAGGAACTCTGCCCGGCTCTTGTCGTCCCCCCGCAGCAGCACAGCGGGATTGCCCTTGAAGTACAGGCCGTCCGCCCGCTGCTGCCGTAGCAGACACTTGTAGGAATTTTCCTGTTCCCACTGCACGATGTAGGGCATGAGAACATCCGTCACGAATACGATACGCTGCTGCTGGTTGCTCTCATAGCTCTCCTTGCCGCTCTGCAGCATGGACTTGGGTACCCCGGAGAAGCGGGCCACCTCCTCCACGCTGAAGGTCCGGCTCTCGATGTATTGGCTGTCTTTTTGGTTCAGCCCAATGGGCGTGTACTTATATCCTCGGCCAAGCACCGCCACCTTGAAGGCGTCGTCGTCATAAGGGTTGTATTTGGCGAACTCTCCCCGGACCCGGTCACGCTCTTCTTTTCCCAGGTCCGAGTCCACCTCCACGATCCCGGAGATCATCGCCCCGTTCTGATAGAACTTCCGGCCGTACTGCTGGGCGGCGCCCTCTGCGCCGATGGTCTCCCGGGCCAGATTCAGAAAGCCCCGGCCCCGGATGCCGTCGTAGCTCTCAAAAAACAGGAAGCTCAGTTCATATCCCGCGAAGGTTCGGAATTCGCCGTCCACGCTGTAATCGTAGAAATACTGCCCTGTTGTCTGGTCCTGCCGGATAGAGCAGCAGTCTGATGGGAGAGGGATGCGCTCCAGGATCCGCCCGTCCGGTCCCCGCCGGTTCCACACGGCGCCGAAGCCATGCCAGAAGGCGTTGGACATGACCGTGCGCCCCAGCATGTAGGGCGTCCGGTCCGCGCTTGGGCGGACTTTGAAAACGGGGTCTAAGTCGTCATCCTGGACCGGCTCCCGGGCGTCTCCGTTCTTGCGGTAGAGGGAGAACGGGATCATGCCGAAGTCGTTGCACAGGATGCGGTGGGCCGCCGCCACGGGGCTCAGCCGCTCCGCACCCCGGATGCCGGTGTCATACGGCCCGCCGGAGAGAAAGATCTTCCGGAATTTCTGGTTGAGGTCCTCCCACGACACGCTGCCGTACTCCACCGCCCGCGGGCGGCGCATGGCATTGCGCAGCAGCATCCCCTCACCTCCTTCCGGCGGACCGGGCCACCACAAGCGCATAGATCGTCAGGCACGCGCCCGCTGTGGCCAGGGCAGCAGCACAGCCGGCAGCCAGCGCCGCGGCGGCCGTAAAACAGCCGCTTCCAGCCAGGAGCAGCAGGTCCTCCAGATACAGCCCCAGCAGATTTGCGGCCTTTCTCCGCCGCGCCTCGCGCCGTTCCCGGCGCTCCCCGTTTGTCATAAGCCCCAGTCCTCTCTCAAATGTCGCGTGTCATAGGTGTGCTTGGTCCGCATAATCATCCAAACCGCAATCGAAATGATCGCCGCCACGGGGGGATCAATGCGGCCGATGGATTTATTCTTGAGCGGCTTGATGTTCCCGTTCCCGTCCACGTGGCATCGGACATTCCCAAATGTCCAACGGAAACAGGTGTTGTGGACGTGCAGCAGCTGGTGCCGGGTCATCAGATCGTCCATCTCCTTCATCGCCGGAGACATATTCCGCAGGTCCTGGGGGATCTCCATGACCGGAACGATGGGCTCCAGCCGCTGGGTGATTGTCCGGCTCAGATAGGGGTCAAAGCCCACCATCCGCAGGTCGTAGTCCTCCCGGGCCTGCTGGATGGCTTCCTCCACATCGCTGTAGTTGATGATGTCTCCATCACACAGCTGCAGAAACCCGGCCCGGGCCCAGTCCCGATAGGGTACATGGTCCCGCCGCTCCGCCTCCTCCGCCGTGGCGCCTGGACGCCAGATGTAAGGCAGCAGCACCGCCGTTTCTAGCCCCGGCTGGGGCGGGAACAGCAGCACAAAAGCCGTCAGGTCCTTGCTGGTGGACAGATCCACGCCGCCGTAGCAGAGCTTCCCCTTCAGCTGTTCCAGCCAGGCGGTCCGCTCGGCCCGCTTGCTGGGACCCCACTGGGTCTTGTCGTACAGCGTCAGGGAGATCCAGCTGACCGCCTTGACGCTGATCCACTGGTTCAGGCGCAGCCAGCGGAAAAGTTTCTCACCGGCCTCGCTCCGGCGGGCCGCCATGGCCTCCAGCCGGATGTTGCGCAGGCGCAGGTGCTTGCCCAGCGACGGGTTACACAGGAACCAGAGCTTTTCGTCCCAGATGTCCACGGCCGCCAGGTCATCCGGATCGTCTCCGTACATGGCGGTCAGGCCGTAGAGGATGGGCAGCCAGTTGGGCATATCCTGAGCCAGCAGGTCGTCCTCGGCCTGTGGAAGATCTTCGGCATCCACGTGGCGCAGGGACAGCACCTGCCGGGGATCTCCGCCATTGTCCAGGATGCGGCGCAGCTGCCGGGCGTCCCGAATGGCTACGGCCTTCTGGTGGATTTCCCAGCCGATGGAAGTGCGGTCCGGATCATCGCCCGCCGTAGTCAGCACGATCCACACCGGCTGCTTCCGACCGGAGCCGGCACCGGCGGTCATGACGTCCCACAGATCCCGGTTGGGCTGGGCATGGAGCTCGTCAAAGATCACGCAGCTGGGCTTGTAGCCATGCTTGCTGTACGCCTCGGCGGACAGGACCGCCATCACGCCCACCACGATCCACTTGTGCCCGCCGTTGCCGGTGCGGACCCGCTGGCGGTATTCGATGCGTTTGCGGCTCTCGATGATCTTCAGCTCTCCCCGGGCCACCATCTTGGCGGTCCAGGGGGCGGTGGTGAGCATAAACACCGCGGCATTGTACACGATGCTGGCGTTATCTTTATCGGCAGCGCACACATAAACTTCCGCATTGAGCTCTCCATCCGCAAACAGGTGGTAGAGGCCTAGTGCCGCCGCCAGCTCGCTCTTGCCGTTTTTCTTGGGGATCTCCAGGTAGAGATACCAGTACTTCCGCAGCCGTTCCCCAGTGTCCAGGTCATCCTCCATGGTGCCGTAGAAGTCCATGATGGCATCCCGCTGCCATCCATAAAGCTGGAATGGCTGTCCGGAGTCAGTGGTAGGAAGCCTGGAAACAAAGTCACAAACGAACTCGCTGGCCGCTTTGTCCTGGATGGTTTCCGCGGTCGCTGTCACGGTGGGCATTCCGCCGCCTCCAGCGCCGCCGCCTGCCGGGCCCGGAGCTGCCGCGTGAACTCATCGGTACCGTCCTCCGGCCCGGCTTTTCCGGCATTCTGAAGGGGCGTCGGGATGACGATCCGGCACCGAGCTGTGACGGAGAGCCCCATGGACTCCGCACATTGGCGGACCTGGCGGAAGTAGGTGTTCTGAGTGCTTGCCCATTTCTGGGCCAGGTTCTCATCCTTATCGCGGATGGCCTGGGATGCCAGCTTGTCCGCCCGGAGCCACCGCTCCCGGGCCAGGAAGTACTGCCCCAGCACATCCCGGTCCAGTTCGGAGTAGAGGCCGGCCGCCAACAGAATTTCTCCGATCTCCCGAAACTCCTTGTGCAATTTCTTCGGCAGCCAAAGGGGAGGGACCGCCGCTTCAGGTGGCGCCACATAGACCTCTTGGTCCCGCCTAGCATCAGCCTCCGCCGCTGTCAGGTGTTTTCGTCCGTTTGCTTCCACAAGTGCTGTGGGTTGCCGTTTGCCTGCCATGGATGGGGCCCTCCTTTCTGCTGATCCTTGGCGGTGCATGGTATTGGCATGTATCGTGGGGGGTGGCGTAGCCGCAGGCATCCGGGGTATTCCTGCAGGCGTGGTCACAGGATGTCCGCAGCGGACACTCTCTGCAGCACCAGCCTGGATGCGAGGCGCAATACTTCCGTGCGCCCCGCAGGCCACACTCCAGCCGAACCATACACTCCCTCTCTTTCTGGCCGGCGTGTCCGAATCTGACACGCCATGTATTCCCGGAAAATCCTCGTGGGGAAAAAATCTTGCACGAAGGGGGGCGTGCGGTCTTGCGCCCCTCCGCCCAAACTTTTTTTGCCGGGGGGAGGGGTGCAAGGAAACGCCGCGCACACGCACCCGCCCCGCCCGTGCGCCCAAGCGTTCCGCTGGTCATCGCTGCCAGCGGGCACGCAAAGCGCCTCGCTTTTGCTGCATTTCGGCCATCGTCTTGCGACTATGGCAGGAATGGCAAAGGCTCTGGAGATTGCTGCGGTCCGTGAACACTGCCCAGTCTCCGCGGTGCGGCTGGATGTGGTCCACTTCCGTGGCCGGCGTCCGGTCTCCGCGCCGGGCACATTCCCGGCAAAAGGGCTCGCGAAGGAGCTGTCCAGGCCGCAGGTCCTCCGTCCACTCTGGAGTCAGGTACATCCAGTGCCAGGACTTGGCCGCATCGCTGCGGCTGTCCTTGGGGCGGTGGAGATCACAATAGCCGCCAGTGACCAGGGTCGTACACCCAGGATGTCGGCATGGACGCAACGGCTTTTGTGCCATGGGCTATCACCTCCGGGCAAAACAAAAAGCCTGCACCAACACGTCCGCCCTTTGCGGATCATGTGGCACAGGCTCATTGGCACAGGCACTCGTCGATATTCACGATGGACTCTTTTCCGCAGAGCTTGCAATACACCGTCAAGCTCCTGGCTCTGGTCTCTGAATTGAGCCGTAGAACCTTTCCCCGACCACACCGGGGACAGAGCAACCATCCATCCTTTGCGACCAGTTTATCACGTTTATGAATGCTTTGCAACGGGTCTCCCTCACTTTCTTTTGTGTGTGCCTATCGTTCCTCTAGATTTCAAGATTGATCGCGCGCACGCGCGCGACAGATTCTAAATAAAGAACCGTCCTCCAAACTGCGGCCCGTCCGGCAGGATATAGCTAGCGTAGTAGTACGCCCCGAAGTCATTCTCATGGGCACCCTTCCGGCACCAAATCACATTGTCTGGAACCTCAATCAGCCCGCTATCATCCCGCCACCGTTCCGGCTCCGGGAGCTGTGCCTTCAGTCCCCGGCTGCAACTCCACGGGTGCTTGCCCAGCGGTATCACAAATCCGTCCGGCCGCTCCTTGTTGAAATACTTGGCCAGCCGCCGGTAGCCGCCCTCCCGCATCAGGACCGGCTCGTCATCCACGTCGCCAGCCGTCCACAGGTGCCGCACCTCTGCCGGGGAGAAGTCCTCGTCCCGCAGCACTAAGTGTACGTGGAACCGGTGGTCCCCGTGCTTGCCCTCGATGCAGCCGATCCAGTCGAATGGCCCGCCGTGCCATCGTTGCATCCGCGTCCGGGCTGCCCGGAACATCTTTCGCATCCCATCATATCTGTCCGGCAGGTGGAAGTCGTCACAGGTCATCGTATAATGGCTGCCCCGAAAGCCAAACTCCGCCAGCCGCAGCTCCAACCGATCCACCTGAGTCCTGCACACTGCGGTGTGCTTGGACCGGACGATCTCATTCTTGTCCCGCCGGTCTTCTCGGGAGTCGTACCGGCTCAGCCGTGGCCGCAGCGCCCTGCACTCTTTAACTAGCGGGCCTGCCCGCTGGCGTACACAATACCACAAGGACTGATCATCTCCCCGCAAACTGCTGCACCTCCTCCGCACTGACACACCACTTTGTAGAATATATGTGCCCATCCCAAATCTCCAGACGGGCAAGCATAAGAAACGGATGCCAAACAGGCGGGGCTCTGGATGTGGAGACCGTGATGCGGAAATCTCCAAGAGTTCGGGTCATTACGGTCTCCATCCCAGTATCTAAGGCAACTTGGATGGTATTCAAATCGTTGTTACTTAGCAGCAGACAAATCCCTCCCACGGGAAGCAAAGGCCGTCATCAACCGTAAACATTGCCGTCACCTCACAAAACCGATAAAAGATCATAGTGTTCATAAATCCATCGGAGCGCACCGACAAGATCATTCTTCGTGATGCTATTGTGTGTTTCCATCTCTGCCACCTTCTCGATTGCCATTACTTTTGACTGCATGGCGATATCTGGATCGTTCAGATGATACTTCGCAATCTCGATTGCGTCCGAAAGAGATACGTTGAAACTTGGGAACCGAACCGTTTTTTTAGACATTACCGTCCTCTGTTCCCTCCGGCGGGCGGCGGTAGGCGAGCCACGTCTTGCCGTAATCATCAATTTTGCAAAAATGACACCCGTATTCGGCCGGCCTCTTTATCTCCAGCCCTGCCTTGTCTCCGGAGATAACGATAAACCACTTTCCCTGCTCAATGGCTCTATCTTCCGGGAGTAACCATTTACACCACACCGGCTCCCCATCCATCTCCCGCAACTGCTCAATGGTCAGCGGCTCGTTCGGCGGGGTGAGGGTGGACCTTTGCATAAATTTTAGCGCCTTGACAGACCACCTGACCGCCTCCACATTCTGTGGGTTAGCCTTTTGCTCAAGTGCTTCGAGATATCTTAGACATTTCTCACGGTTCTTGATCGCCTCTTCCAGTGTCATCTTGTTTCCCTCCTACCATGTCACTGCCGAATTGACGGCTAATATTTGCTGTTCTTTTGTCAGGCGCGTGTAGATTGCAGTCGTGGACATGCTGGAATGCCCCATCACATCAGCCAAGAGTGATAAATTATTGTTCCGCTTCAAGAACTCCACGGCAAACATATGCCGGAATGAATGCGGGTGCATGACCTTTTTATCAATTCCGTATCTTTCCGCAAAATTCAGAAGCGATTGAGAGACGCCCCGTGTAGTAATCTGTCCTCCATATCGGTTCTCTATCAAGAAACACGTCCCATCTAAGTCACTATAATATTCTGTGGCTTCCTCCCTGAAATGCTCTGGGATATAAATGCGCCGTATCTTCCCTTTTGTCCATAGTTCCGCATATCCTCGGTCAAAGTCGGATTTTCTAAGGCGCACATACTCGCTGACCCGCGCCCCGGTTGTTGCAAGCAGTTTGATGCCGAAATACCATCGCATGTTTTTGTCCTTTTTCAGGCAGCCTAACAGCCTTTCATAATCAGCTTTTGATATGACGTTGCTGACAGCAGTCGCCTGGTGTACACGCATCGTTTTACACTTGCAATCAGGGCATCCCTGCATATCGCAAAACGCATTATATGCGTTCAGCCGGACGTTTACAGTTTTTGCCGATAGACCCCTCTCCTGCAACTCCCGTTTCCAGTCAAGGCCGTCTTTTTTTGTAACGGCCATGTGTGCCGAAAAATACTGTTTCAACGACGCAACATAACTCTTAATCGTATTCTCTGACAGCTCTTTGTCTAATAAGTACTCTCGGAATTGGCCCACTTCGTTTTCAGCCCGGCTATCCTGGCCGCTTCGTCTTTTGCCCAAGGGTGACTTTCACCTCCTCTATGCGCAAATCCTGGTCTGTGCATAAGCGCCGTATAATGGGCCTGGCAAATTTTCATCCCAGGCAGCGCCTCGTTATCGCAGAACCAACATTTCCCGTTTGCAACACGGACCCGTCTTGGGTCGCCCCGTACCGCACGCTCCGCTTTCTCCTCCTCGTGTTTTTTCAGTTTTTTTAGGTAGCATTCATAACATAATTGCCCATATTTTGCGGCCTTTCCACAGTTGGGGCACAGGCCAGAGGCAATTCGTTCTTCGCGCTTCTGCTTCCTGCGTTGGTAATAACCGCGTTCCCGTTCCAGGCTGCGATATTTGATATTGTTTAATGTCGCCTTTTCAGTACATTCAGCGCATTTTTGGCGATTTGGAAGCGCGTCTCGTTGACCGCAAGCCACACAGATGCCGTGTTCTGCATACCATTTTCGGCGCTCTTTCTCATTCGCCATCTTCCATCTCCTCCACGCTCACCCACTCGTTCGGCGGGGTGAGGGTGGGCATAGAATGTACCATTGACCTAACCCTCATAAGGCAGTCATTAAACCCTTCTGTATATCGCTTATTAGCTGGCCCTGCTTTCTTCTTATTGAGACGTTCCATCAAATAATCCGCATCAATCGCCCTTGCCATCTTTCAGCGCCTCCCCATTATCCAATTTCATAAAGCAGCCCCAAAAACGTTCGGCTTTGTTTCCCACTGTGGTGTCCGAACAGCGGCTTGTGCCCAAGAGCTTTCCAGACCTCTGCCGCCGGGATGTCGTACTCTGACCACTTGAAAATAAGGACACCATCTGGTTTCAAAACCCGCATACACTCCCGAAAACCATCGTGAAGCATTTGGGGCCAATTTTCGTCCAGTTTCCCGTACTTCTTGACAAGCCACGCCGTTTCCTTTGCGCCGGTCAGGTGGGGCGGGTCAAACACTACCAGTGGGAAACTGTTGTCCGGAAAAGGCAGCGCGGTGAAGTCGCACATTACATCGGGAGCGATGTCCAGCGTACAGTTACCGGCATTCTTCCATAGATGATGATACTGTTCCCGGCGCTTATCACAGTACACCGCCGCTGGATGCTGCTTGTTGAACCAGATAGACCTTGCACCGCAGGTCACATCAAGAATTTTCTTCTCCATCCAGTGCCTCCAATCTCTCCATCACCATCTCCACGGCCTCGTCCGTCATGGGAGCGCCGCAGTTTGGACAAAAATTTCCATCTTTCACATGAATGGCCATTGCAAACGCTTCGTGCCCACACTTTGAGCATTTAACAACAGTAAAGTGGTCTATTTCGGTTGTGTGGCTATAATTCCACTCCCCCCCGCATCCTCTCCACCTGCTCCTTACTGACGGGGCGGAGGGCGGTGAGGGCAAGTCGTGTAGCCTCTATGGTCGTTTCAGTGTGTGCCTTTCCCCAGTAAGATGTTTCGGTCTCGCGCATTTCTTCAAAGCGTTTCAGCAACGACTCAAAATAGACTATCGCTTCTTCCCGCGTCATGCTCATGGCACATCCTCACTCTCTGCATCTCTTGCGTAAATTGTATATTTTCCCGGGGCTCCCCGATGGCTCCATGTATATGCCCGCCGGAAGCTCTGCGGCTTAATTCCCAGGAAAGACGCACACTTTTTGGCGTTGCCCTCCACCAAAAATTCGGTGGTCTTTGTTTTGTAGACGGTATAGATCCGCCGGGGAATATATTTTCGCCCCGGCGGACCGATACCTTGGTGTCTCAGCCACTTGCCTACGGTGGAAATACAATACCCCGTATCCTGCGCGATCTCCTTCAGACAGGCTCCGCTGCGGCCCATCTCACAAATCCGTGCCAAAGATTTGGTTGTCATAGTACGCCTCACAGAGCAATCACCCCCCAGCGCCCTGGCGTTGATACACAACGCCAGGGCCAGGATGATTACACACGCAATGACGGCCAGCCAGCAGCGTACTCTCGGACGCCGTTTATGTCCGGTATATCGCATCATACCGCCTCCCTAAACACCGCCAACACGGCGTCCAGCGTGGCCGGCAGGTCCATCCCCGTCACATCCACCCGCCGAGAGTAACCCCCGGCCAGGTAGATCATGGCGGTCTCCCGCAAGCCCTCGTCACTATCCTGGGTGTGGTAAGCCACCCGGCACACGTTGGGATACATGGCCGCCACACAGCGGCTCAGGACGTGGTTGACGAAGTCCTTTTTACGCTCGTATCCTTGTTCACTCATGTTTTTCTCCTTTATCCGCCGAATCCGCAGAGATGTCAATGCCAAGGCGCTCCAGCATCTGCGCGATGGCCGTCAACTGGTCCAACGTTTCCCGGTCCTCTGCGGTCACAGGGCGGCCGCAGAGTGGACAGGGGTCTCCGGTTTTGATGATCCGCATCAGGCGATCCTCCCTGCTTTCTGTTTTTTCTTGGCTGGCCGCTCTGCCCCTGTACGTTGTGCCGCAAACCAGGGTGTCAGGACCTCCCGCTCCCAGCGGTCGCAGAACTCCCGGACCTTCCGCGGGATTTTGTGGGCATACTGCTTGTGGTCTCCGTGGCGCTCATTGCCGTATCCGTGGAGCTGGATTTCCTTTGGGATTGTCCCGTTCATATTGATCTGCAGGGTATAATAGCTCCGCTCCGGCCTGCGGCGGTGCCGCACGAAAAACACAGGTTCCCCAGAACAGTGTGCACTGCCGTAGGTGCCGACACAGTGCCGCAGGACCTTTCCTTCAGAGACCAGGTCCTCCTCCACACGGGGAAGTACGATGCACAGATCTCCGTCCGTCCATTCCAGCTCCCGAAACCGGATGAATGTGCTGGTGAATCCCAGCTGATACGATGCCTTGAAATGGTCGGCCCAGAATTGGGTGATCCGCTCATGGGCGGCCAGCAAATCGCGCGGCCAAAGTGTCTCTTCCGTTTCCGCCATCTCCGCGTCCCGCAGCATCTTGCGGTAGTCGATCAGCATCTGTACACCATCTTTAACGGCTCCCCGTCTCTCCAGATACCGGACCACAGGCAGGGGGAGCAAATCTTCCCATCCGGCGGCCACCATCTCCAGGGGCTGCCCTACGGCCTTGCTGCCGATACGCTGACGGCAATATTCGAAGTCCATGGCGTCAGCACTGGGGAGCTGACGCCGGTATCTGTCCCAGCACTCCGCATCTGCGGCTCCCCAGTGCTTTTTAGAGATTTCCCGGAACGCCGGTTTGCTCATGTGCAGCATCCGGTGTGGCTTGACTTCCCTCCAGTCCACCCGCCGATCTTGCGGTGGTTGGCCGCCTCCCAGGAATAGTACGGCATCTGCATGGGGTCCCGGGTGGAGCTGCACGGCAGCCAGACCACATCCCGCACATCATTTCCGGTCCGCTTGGCGCGAAACCGCCGCAGCCGCCCGTCACCGTCAATCAGCAGAGCGGCGTGGGTCAGGAACAGGATGTGATCGCCTCCGGTGTCGTCAAAATGTCGGCTGACCAGCCAATATAAGACGGCAGTATAGGCGTCTACGTTGACCACCTCAGCCTGAAGCACCTGACAGGTGCGCCCCCGGCGCAGGGCCGCCCGGCGTGTCACCTCAACAGCGGTCCAGCACTTGGGGCAGAGGACTGTCTCGCCCTCCAGATACACGTTGGAGACCGGCCCCGGCTCCGCATAGCCGGCGCGGGTTGCGTCATCCGGCCCTGTCTCCAGCACGATCCCGCCGTTGGAATACCCTGCCTCGAAGTCCTCTCCGCAGTTGGTGCAGGTACACCAGGCGCCCCAGCGGTGCTTTGCCGTCCGCTGGCGCCGTTCCCAGTCCCCCGGGCACATGATTGCTCCAATCGGTTCCGCCAGTGTGACAGGCTCACGATGGAATAAGAGCATTGGGGTTCCCAAGGCATCTCCATCATAGATATCACTGAGTACATCGTTTACCAGGTCTCCGCTAGGCTCTACCGGCAATTTCTCCGCGATTGTCTTCCAGTCCTTGTCCATATCCAGCACCTCACAGGAAATCCGCCAGATTGAGGATCTTCGGAGAGCCGCTTTCCGCAGCCGCGGCCCCAGGGGCGCCAAGACCGTAGAACTCCCGCAGGATGGCGTCAGCCTCCCCGGGCGTCACGCAGGCAAAGCCGCCGCTCCTGTGCCCATCCGCAAAAGCCTTGATTTTCTTCTCCGCCTCCGTAATGGACATGGAGGCGTTTTCCAGGTCCTGCGCCAGGATTTCCGCGCTGTGCGGCTCCCGGCGGCAGATATCTTTCAGCTGCTCCGCCACCAGCCAAGGTGCGGAACGCTCCTTCACTTTTCGCTGCTGCTCTTACAACAGCTCGATTGCCCGGTCCGTCATTCCTCCGCGCACCTCCTCGTCACATCCGCCAGAGCCAGCAGGGCCTTCTGGAGCTTTCCGGCAAGTTCGATATCTCCCCGTCCTCGGACTTTGAGCAGCAGCCCGTGGAGCTTGTTCACGGCCTCGTTGCCCTGGGAGAACAGCAGTTCAAACAGGGCAAGGTCCTTGTCACCCGAGATCGCGGCCTGACGTTCCGTCTGCTGGGCTGCCTCCAGCTGCTGCCGGACTGCGGCCAGCTCTTCTTCCGCTTTCTTCCGCTGCTCCTCTGCCTTTTTCTGGGCCTCCGCAGCTTTGTCCACTTTGGCCTGCATCCGGGTCTCCGCTTCCCGGCGGGCCTCTTGCAGAGCACCCTGGTCTACCTCCACAGCAACCTCCACCGGTTTCTCACGCAGGGCCTTCAATTCAGCTTGGGCTTCGGCCAGAGCCTCCCGGGCCTGGGCCTCCGCAGTCTGGGCCGCCTGGTGCAGCTGCTTGAGAGCCGTCATGTCCGCTTCCATCTTGGCCCGGCTCTGATCCGCCGTCTCCGCGGCCGCCCGGGCCGCCTCCGCCGCGTGCAGGGCCTCGTCCCGCTCCTTCACGGCCTTTTCCAGCTCCCGGGAAGTCATGTCGATGACGGACTTCTCCTCACCGTCTACGATGTGATTTCCTGACAAAAATTTCTGACGTTCCTCTGGCGGCAAAGCCAACAGCGCCAAGGCTTTGGTAGCGCCCAAATCCGACAGCGCCGTCGGATTTGACCACTCCTGGGCCAGTTTCATAAACCGTTGTGCCTGACGTTCGGAAAACTCCACCCGCTCCGTCAGCCAGGGAAGCCATTCCCCACGCGGAAGCATTGCCTTAGCCTCTAGCAGCCTCTGACCGATGCCGAGAATGGCGTTGCCAGCATCATTTTTCAGCTGCAGGATCTCGCGGGTGATGGCCCCGATAGTCCGCCGCTCACTGGCAGGGGGCTGAGCTGCCGGGGCAAATCGAGAGATGTCAAACATACTCACACCTCCCCCATGAACTCCCGGACCCAGCGCCGGAAGTCCACGCCGGCGGCGCTCCGGGGACTGTACACCGCCAACGGGGACCCGGTCACCGTGCTCTCCGGCACTTTCTCACTTTTCCGGATCACCTGCTCATATACCAGTAAGCCCGTGTTTGTCATGGAACGCAGTTGGGCCTCTACCTCTTTCACAAACTCCGTAGATCTCCAACGGTTGATGAGTACTGTGGCTCTAGGTGCCCGCAGGCCGCTCCGCTCCAGCAGCACCAACTGCTGCCTCATGGTCACCATGCCGGTGACCGAAAATCCATCCAACTCCATCGGAATGACCACTTCGTCGCTGGCCAGCAGCGCCGCCAAGCTGGCCGCGGTGAAACCCGGCGGGCAATCAAAGATCACAAAGTCCGCCTCGGCGTCCTCCCTGACACAGCTCACAAAGTCGGCTACTCGACTAGTTTTGGCTTGGTCCTGACCCGCCATGACGGCCTCCAGGTCCTCTGTGTACAGCTCCGGGCTCCCGGGGATCAGCCACAGGTCCTTGCTCACCGCCAGGAGGTTGTCGCTCCACAGCGTCTCCCCGTCTCCCTCCAGCAGGGACACCATGGTGTACTCCGTCTCCGGGTCAAAGTCCGGGACATAAAACCGGGTCAGGTTCATTTGCCCGTCGCAATCCGCCAGGATCACCCGCTGGCGGTAATCCCGTACCAGGATGTCCGCCAGGTTGATGGCGGTGACGGTCTTGCCGACGCCGCCTTTGTTGTTCATAATCGCAATCGTTCTCATGTAAATAACTCCTTTTCGTTTGGCAAATACGGCGCGGACCGGTCCACGATGCCCTCGATCCGCCGGTTATAGGGGAAAAAGGTCTCCCGCCAGGGAATACCCAGGTCGCTCCGGAACTCCACCACATAAAACCGACCTTCGGGGTGTATGTAGACCACCTGAGCCGGTCGGGGCTGGTCATTGGCCCCCATGTACTCCGTGTAAAAGTTAGGTTTGATGGTCAGGATGTCTCCGATCTTCAACTGGCTCCCCCCTTCCCCCAGGGGGTGTCCTCAAAGCTGCCCCCGTCCGCCCAGAAGCTCACCTGCCGGGGCGGCTGCTTCTCCCGTTTGGGCTTCTCCACCGGTGGCGCCGGAGTCTCCGGCGCGATCCGGGAGAAGGTCTGCAGATCGCCGTCAAACCGGAACCGAACGTAGTCCATGGCCTCGCCTTCTTTGTTTTTGGCGATCTTCAGAATCCGGTTGGACTGCTTGTCATCATAGTCCTCCCGGTGCAGGAACAGCACCACGTCGGCGTCCTGTTCGATCTGGCCGGAGGAGCGCAGGTCACTCAGCACCGGCGGTCGAATCTTTCGGGTCTTGGCGTCCCGGTCCGGCCGGGAAAGCTGACTCAGCGCCACCACCGTGGTCCCCGTGATCCGCCCAAACTGCTGCAAACTGCTGGAGATGGCGGAGACCCGCTCAAAATCGGACTGCCGGGCGCCTCTGGGCGCGGCGATCTTCTGGAGGTAGTCCACAAACACCACGTCATACCGGTGGGCCTGGCTGTATGCCTGGATGTCCATCACCGTCATGCCGGCGGCGTCGACCAGCGTCAGCTGGGGCGCCGTCAGCTGGGGACGCAGTTCCAGCAGGTCCCGGTAATCTGCCTCCGTCAGCTGGTTGCGCTTGATCTTGGTATAACTCAGCATGGCCGCCCGGCTCACCGTCCGGTCAAAGAGCTTGTCCCGGGTGGACTCGTAGCTGAAGAATCCAACCCGATGTTTTTTGCCGATGCCGAAGGCGAATTGCAACGCCAGAGCCGTCTTGCCATCGGACGGGTACCCGCCCAACACCACCATGTCCCCGGGCTCCGCAAAAATCCGCTCGTCCAGGACGGACACGCCCCAGCTGAGATACTGCGGCTTCTCCTCGCCGTTGTGCCGGTCGAAGAACCGCTCTAAGCCCTCTGCCATGTCCATGGCCTGGACGTTTGGCCGGCTCACCTGCTGGGCCCGCATCTGGTCCAGTAGTGCCTGCGCGTCCTCCAGACGGTCAGCGTCTGCCAGCTGGGCGCCCAGGGTCCGCAGGTTGGACAGCGTGACGGAAGCCCGCAGGGCGTCCACGTAGTCGTCCACATGGGCCGCCGTGGTCGTGACATCCATCAGCCCCTGCAAGATCGAGGTCCATGGGCTGTCCACGCCGCCCCCCAGAGTCTCTCGGACCAGGATAGGGTCAATAGCCTGTCCGGCCCGAAACCGGGCCTGGATGGCCTGGAATACCAGCCGGTAGTCCTTGTTGAGGAAGTCCTCGTCCCGCACCCGGGCCAGCACGCTGGGCACGGTATCCGGGTCGATCAGCATGGAACCTAGCACGCCCACCTGAGCATCCAGCAGCCGCTGGGAGAGGATGGCATCCTGCTTGATCTCGCTCACAGGCACCGCCCCCTTCTGGCATCATCGGGCAGGGGCGCCGTCGGCCGCTCGTCATTCTTCAGCGGGTATACCGTCAGCCAGTTCCGCTCCACTGCCTTGTCCAGCATGGCGATGCCTTCCTCGCGGCTCACCTTCCGCAGCTTGTTGATGATGGTGTTGATGCTCCGGGTGGTCAGCACCGGATCCTTCATCGCCTCCCTGTTCTCCAGGAGCCCTGCAAAAGCGGCCTGGTACTCCGGATCATCCCCCACAAAAGAGACCACGCAGTCCCATATGTACACGGGTGTTTTGGGGGCTTTAGGGGTTTTATTTATTTTTCTTTTAGATTCTTTATCTATTAGCGTCGGGTTTTCCGTTGACGGTTTTCCCGTTGTCGGTTTTTCCGGTATCGGGTTTCCCGACAACGGTGCATTTTGGCCCTCCACCGTTGTCGGGTTTTCCGACAACGGTGCTTCCTCCTGGAGGACAAAAATGTTACCAGCGAATTTGCCCCCGGCGTCGTGGCTCTGCTCCTTGACCAGGTACCCAATATCCAACAGCTCGCTGAGGCCGCTGCGGATCTGGTCCTTTCCGGTTCCGGCCATGGTGGCCAGGCCGGAGATCGTGTATTGCCAATCATCCGGCAGGCTCTGCAGCAAAAGAAACAGCCCCCGGGCCTTCAAGCTCAGCCGCCGGTCCTGGGCCACGTCCCGGTAGACCGTGGTAAATCCCCGGCGCCGCCCGCCCTTGAATACGCTCTCTGCCATCGGCCCGATCCCCCTTCATTCACCGAATATAGTCACGTACTTAGCCCTCATCTCAGCTGTCCGCAGGGTTCGTTCCTGCTGAGTGAGCAGGCCAACCCGAGCGGCCATGTATAGAGCCCCGTTGATCTGCTGCATCCAGTCCCTGGCCTTTTCTTTGTCCACACGATGGATGGCGCGATCCTCCAGGGCAAACAACATACCGAGACAGTCCTCCATTTCGCGAATTTGACGGTTCTTTGTCATCTTCACCGCCTCCCTTCAATTCGATCCACCAGCCGGAACAGTCCGCTGGTGAGCGTACAAATGCCGATCAGCACAAGCCCCCAGATCATCATGGGCGGGTCACCCCCTCCCGGTCAAAACTGGGGCTTGCAATCCGGCAGGAATTTGCTATAATAGTTTTGCAATCGTTCTCTGCCGAAAGGCTCTGAACCCGCCGCTCTGTGGTGCCAGCCACAGGGCGGCCTTTTTTTATCCTCACGACATGGCCCGGGCCAGACTTGCCACGGAGATCCAGCATGTGGCGCCCTGGGTGCCGCCGCCCTTCATGGGGAAGGTGGCCTTGACGGTGCGGCTGTCCATGTGCAGCCACCGGGCCAGCTCCTTCTGGGTGATGATCTCCTTGCCCGGAAATGCCTCCAGGATGCGCTCCAGGTTGTCCCGGTATGCCTCTTTTTCCCGTGCCATAGCTGTCTCCTTCCTCGCTGATTCCCAGCTCCAGGATGGCCTGTACCATCTCCCGGAGCTCCGCCATGATCTCGTCAAACAGCGGCCGCTCCGCCGGGGAGATCACCCCGTCCTCCGCAATGTCCAGCAGGTCCTGCTCCCGGTGCTGCTCGGCAAATGCCCGCACCCGGTTGATGATGCGGATGGCAGCCACCGGCAACTCCCGGACCGCCACCGGCGGCAGCAGCTCCGCCGCTACCTGGCTTACCAGCCGCAGGTGCTGCACCGCCAGATACTGGCTGTCGTAGAGCATCGCCATGTGAAACGCCACATCATCCGGCGTCCGCTGCTCCCCAGTCTCGTACCGGGCCAGAGTGCGCACGGAGCAGTTCAGCGCCTCTGCGGCCTGCTCCTGCGTCATTCCCGCCGCTTCCCGGCAGGTCTTGTAGATCGCCCCGTCATATCCTGACATGGGCACCAGCTCCTTTCTGTGGTATGGTACAAATAGTTCAGGCGGTGTCCCGGCCGTATAGTGCGTCAATCGTGCAGCCAAACAAATCCGCCAGCAGCGGCAGCTTTTCCGACGGGATGCTGACCGAGCCTCTTTCCCATCCGCATATCGTGGACTGGCCGACACCCATCAGTTCTGCAAGCTGCACCTGCGTGATTCCATTTGCCTTTCTAAATTCTTTGAGCTTCACATCGTCACCTCCCCTGTGGTTGCCCCTTTCTCCGGCTTATGGTAAAATTTAGCCGGAGAAAGGGGGTGAAATCAGTGAATAAAGCGCGTCTGGAAAAAGAACTTGAGCAGGCATTGGATACATTTGCGGATGAGACGAATTTGCTGTTCGATGCGTATGATCAAACGCCTGCAACTAAAGGTGATCTATGTGAACTTTCAAAGCAGGTATACTATGCTTTAAACTCGTTCAAAAAGAGCCTTTTGGATTCCATTTCCTGATATTTGTTTAGGAGCGGCCCTGAATTTCATCGGGCCGCTCCTGACGCAAGTCCCGAATCAGAGATTTTGCAAGTGTGGATACCTCACTTGCCCGGTCATTGAGTTCCATCAGCTTTGCGATCATGCTGTCTTTGTCAGAATAGACGTCGACGATCAGTTGATGCTTGCCATAACCTAATTCCATCTTTGTTCACCCCCTCCCCATTCGAGTATTAATTTTTTTGATATCGTGATTATAAATCAAAATATTTCATATGTCAATAGA
>PPYE01293756.1_pt1 | contig 27835 bp, 25 predicted proteins | sample 1559881 | NCBI WGS metagenome assembly PPYE01 (sample SAMN08240022, study PRJNA423297) | Human gut metagenome, whole genome shotgun sequencing project. | reverse complement strand
TTCCAAGAGAAGCCAGAGTTCTTCTGGATTACCGGGAAAAAACCGGCTGTCCTGCTATTCTCTTCACCAGCCGGATCTGTGACTCTGCCTCCGGGGACGGGATCATTCCTCTTTATATTTACCGGGGAGAGCCCACAGAATATCATTCCATGGCCGCTCCGTCCGCACTGCTGGATGCTCTGGTCCTCCTGACCGGCCAGCGTCTGGGCAGCCGTTCCAAAGAAACCTTAGATGAAATCTTCCGGCTGAAAGAGCACTATAAAGCCGACATCCCCCGGTAGATTTCCTGCCATTCCTTCTTATATTAAAGATATTTGCCTTGTCTACGCGCCCTTGAGCAGGACCTCTAAGTAGTCCCCGCCCAGGGCGTGTATTGCCTTTAGGGAACGTTTCAGAGTTCCGGCCGTTTCCACCTGGAATTCCAGGGTATCCGAAGTTTCAATCCGGTAATGCCCTGCCTGAATCTGAGACGACAGCCCATCCACCGTACGCACAGTCTGATCGAACACATTATATACACAGCCGTATTGAAAGGCCTGATGCGTATCGCTTCCGGCGGTCAGCGGTTTCTGAAGCACCTTCGAAAGTTCCTTCATCCGCAAGGACATTCCTTCATAGTCCGCCGCCAGATCCTTTCCGTTCAGATCCAGAAAATCAAACTGTTTCAATTCACTCTCCGTAAGCTCCGGGATATGTCCGCCCTCACGGTACGGGTGCGCGGCTCCAAACAGAACAGGGTATTCCTTCACTATTTCCGCCCATTTCGCGAAGGGAAGGAATTTCCCTTTCTCTTTGTACGGCGAAAGTCTCCTGTTCATCTCCAGGATCACATGCATATTTCCGATCACCAGAGTATGCCCTCCTTCCGCAATATCCACTTCCATCCCCGGAAAGATCCGAAGCCCCTCCCGTGTAAGGAACGTATCCCTCTCCTCCTCATAATTCTCTGAAATATACTGATAAACTTCTGCAAAACCCAGCGTATTGAAATGTTCTGTCAGACATAAAGCATCCAATCCCGCCTCATTTGCCTCTCTGAACAGCCAGTCTGTATATTCCGGGGAAAAAGGCAGCTTCTTTGCCAGTTTCCCATGTGTATGCATGTCTAATTTCACGTTTTTCTTCTCCTCTCTGCAAATCCTGATTTTCATCAGATCCAGATAACTTCTCCTGCGCTTTTACACAATCGCTGCTGATGCAGCCACACTGCATGCGGCCCAGATCACTGAGATTACTATGAAGATCCCGTCATTCCTTGTCACCTTTAACATGGCAAGTCTCATCTTCTTTACCTCCGGATTCTTCAGTGCATACCGGTAGCCTTTCAGCTCCAGCGCCTCCACCGTTGTCCGCGAGCGCTTTGCCGTATTCAGCATCAGCGGATAAAAAGCCTGTATGATCAGCTTTACCTGATAACCAAGATATCTGATCTTACCTATAAGTCCCTGCTTTTTCGGCGGATTTCCCCGAAGACGGTAGGATAACAGAATATTTTGAAATTCCTCCATCAGGACCGGAAGGATCCGGTAAGCAAAGGAAATGCTAAAAGACAGCTGATCCGGGCAGCCAAACCACAGAAGGCCGCTGGCAAGCCGGTCCGGATCCAGCCCTGAAAATACAGTGACCGATGCAAGAGATACCACCGCCACCTTCAAAGTCATTACCAGAAGAGGCGCCACCAAAGAAGAGTCTCCTCCAAAAAACAATGCCATGACCAAAAGATATCCTGTCTGAGTAAAAACGCCCACGCAAAACAGAAACAGTACCAGCGGTGCAATCCTGGCAGCTCTCGTTGTCAGTACCACAAAGAGAAAAAGTCCGAGGAGCAGCACCACATCATTGATAAACCACGGCACCAGCCCGAAAAACAAATACCAGATCAGAAGCACCCTGGGATCAAGTCCTGCAATAACGGTATCATCATTGCCATAAGCATTTTTCAACACCTGGTTTCTTAAAAAATCCATAGAAAATTTATCCAGGATGCTGTCAGTTAATTTATGCATAACATTCACCTCTGAAACAGTCTAAAAATTCATCAATGGTAAAACACGGATTTTCAATCCCTATCAGCCGCCCCATATCATAGATCTGGGGCGGACGGATCCCAACCTGGTTCCTGACGTACAGATCTGCAAAAATCTGTTCCTTCGTACCGTCCGCGATCACCCTGCCGCCTGACAGTACAATGACCCGCTCTGCCCAGTCGCAGACCAGCTGCATATCGTGAGTGGCAATAATCACCGTATCCGTGATCCCTTTTAGCATCCTCAGGGTTTCCATCACCTCCCGGCGGGTAGCGATATCCAGATTTGCCGTAGGCTCGTCCAGAAGCAGGATCTCCGGATTCAGCGCCACACCGATGGCAAGGGAGGCTCTTCGCATCTGTCCCCCGGACAATAGTCTCCCATCCCGCCCGGAAAGGTTTCCCAGGCGGAACATCTCAAGCAGATCATCCGTGCGCTTTTCATATTCCGGTATTTTACGCACTCTCATCGCATAAGAAATATCCTCCCGGATCGAATCCTTAATAAACATCTCCTCCGGATTCTGATAAACCAGGGATATTATCTCCCCTATCTCTTCTTTGGAAAGTGCTCTCACCGGTCTCCCTTTTAAAAGAACGCTTCCTATTTCCGGCTGTATCAGCCCCATCATCATTTTCAGGATTGTGGATTTCCCCGCTCCGTTAGAGCCGATCAGCGCCACCTTTTCTCCTTTCTGGATTGTCAGGTTGAAATGATCCAGTATCTTAGGCGCTTTTCCCTTTACTGCCCGGTATTTTACCGAAACATTTTCAAAAGCTGCCATCTGCTCTCCTTCTGTCGGTACGAAAGACTGCCTCATGCATCCTGTCCTGTTTTTCAGATATCCCTCAAACAGATTCTTTCCTTCCTCCAGATTTACCGGAAGAGTTGTATCTTCTGGCAGCATCCCCGCCTGTACCATGCGTCCGGCCGCTATCGTCACCTGCGGCGGAAATATATTGCTCTCGCGAAGCTCCTCTGTCCGCCGCATGGCCTCCCGGGCGGGAAGCTTCCAGGCCGCCTTTCCGTCTTTCAAAAGCAGAACGTGCTTACAGTATTTTGCAATATATTCTGTATGATGCTCGATCACGATAATCGTTTTATGATACATCTCGTTCCACGCCTTCAGCACTTCATAAATCTGATCCGCATGGGCCGGGTCAAGCTGGGCGATGGGTTCGTCCAGAATAAGGATATCCGGACTTAGCGCCGCTGCCCCCGCAAGTGCCAGAAGATGTTTTTGTCCGCCGGACAGCTGCCATACATAGTCTGAAATCTTTGAAGACAGCCCACAGATCCTGAGCGCTTCTTTTCCCCTTGCTTCATAATCCTTTACAGCGTAATTCAGGCAGGCATAAGAGGCATCCTCCAGCACGGTAGGACACACGATCTGATTTTCAAAGTCCTGATATACATATCCTGCCTTCTTCGCCAGGCTGCCGATCTCCTGCTCCCGTGTATCCACACCGTCTATCTTTACCATCCCCTCCATATCTCCGACGATAAAATGCGGAATCAGCCCGTTCAGTGTTTTACACAAGGTAGATTTCCCACACCCGTTATTTCCTACGACCGCAAGAAAATCTCCGTCCTCTACTGTAAGAGACAGATCCTTAAGCGTCGGCTCTTTCGCCCCGGGATAGGTAAATGTCAAATGATCGATCTCGATTTTATTCACAGGTTTCACCTCTTATCCCTTTTAAAAGTTGCGATACTCTGCCGAAGCTTTTCTGCCTGCCCGGCTGCGGATCAGGCCTGCCGCCACAGCCGTCACTGCCAGCGCCACGATAATCCCTACGATAATAGATGTGGAATTTCCTGCCCAGTCTGCCTCCCAGTCGATCAGCTCATACCCGCCGGAGGCCAGAAGCTCCGCCCCAATGGCCGCTGCAAATCCTGCCAGTATCAGAGCGATATTTTTCGGAGTGAAGACACCGCCTTCCAGCTGCGTCTCTTTATCTCTTGGCTTGACGCCTAAAAGAGGCTCAATCTTGCCGTAGAGTCTTGGCACCAGATACATCGCCGGAAGCATGCAGAACAGGATACCTGAAAACAGGATGTCATTAAGACATGCAAATCCTTCGGTAAAGAACACACTCTCCGGGAGTCCCGCTACCGCCTCAAAATCCTCCACCGCAAACTGTACCTTCAGAATATCTACCACGCATCCCATCAGTTGCTGCACCGTTACGCCAATGATAGAGGCTGCAGCAACAACCCTGCGGTTCCTGGGATCCTTCACGATCCGCCCCGCAATATAAACACCGATCGTTACTGTCAGAAATTTTTCCAGCTCTCCAAGGCCTCCGAACTGTCCCAGCATGATCTCGCTGAACACCAGCTCTCCGGTTGCCGCCCCCAAAGCCGCGCTTAACGGGTCAAACAGCATGGCCAGCGTCAACGGAATGAATAAAAAGTATTCTACAGAAAATTCCACGATCCCTATTTGAAAAGATGGGATCAGTTCTGTAAACAAGGTCGCCAGCCCATACAGGGACATGCTTAAGACAAATACCATCATTTTCTGCGACTGCGTCATTCTTGATTTTACATCCATAATAAAACTCCTCCATAATCACTCTCATTACATCGTCTTGATTTCTTACGAGAGTCATTATAGAGGAGCTATTTTAAATCTAACAGCGCACTGCCATAAAATGTAAGTAAAATTTTCGTAAATTAGTTTTTGTAATTAAATTTTCATTTTAGCCTGCATTGCTGGCAGCAATCTTTACGCGGCTCCACAGATCACTGATGATCTTTTTGGTGTCTTCATTATAAACAAACACCTCATCGTTCTCATTATCTGTCCGCGGAATGTATGCGTTGATGCCTTCATAATCTCCGCCTTCTCCGGACAGTGTATCCATAACCTCCTGGTTTGCAGAGGTATATCCCACGTAGCTGGAGTTATCATAAGCGCCGTCATAATCAGAAGCATAGTTGATAAACGCATGCGCCAGATCCGGATTCTTGGCATTTTTCGGGATGACCATGGCGTCTGACCACAGATTGGTTCCTGTCTCAGGCATAAAATATCCCATATCTTCATTTTCTGCCATAACATAGGATGCATCTCCGGAGTAAATCAGTCCCAGCGCCTTTCTTCCCTGCGCCATGTTGTCGATGATCTCATCGGTCACGATTTCCGTATCCATGGTTTCCACACACTGTACCAGCCATTCATAAGCCTCCTTAAGCTCCTGCTCATTTTCCGTATTCATGGAATATCCCAGGGCTTTCAGCGCCATCATGAAGGAGTCTCTCTCGGAATCATAAAGATACACATCTCCTTTGTATTTCTCATCCAGGAAAATATTATATCCTTCTCTTTCCAGATCCTCGATATCTACCTTATTTTTATCATATACGATTCCCACGGTTCCCCAGAAATATGGAACGGAATAATCATTATTCGGATCATAAGGCAGTCCCTTCACCGCATCTGCCAGCTTATCCATACAGGTGAGCTTGGATTTATCCAGCTTCTGCAAAAGATCCTCTTCGATCAGACGCTGGATCATATAATCACTTGGCACCAGCAGGTCATAGGATTCCCCGTTTGCCACCTTGATGTACATCTGCTCATTGGAATCAAAGTTTTCCATGACTACCGTAGCGCCGGTCTCTTCCTCAAAGTCGCCGATGATATTTTCGCCGGTATACTCGCCCCAGTTATAGATGTGGAGCGTCTGCCCTTCAAACGGACGGTCCGAGCTTCCGCCGCCGAAATTCACCGCGCAGATTCCCACTGCCGCCGCACAGAGAACCGCTGCCGCTGCAGGCACCAGGCGTCTTCTCTTTCCGATCGTATCCGACTTCCTGCTCCTGGCGGCCACGATCGGCGCCAGATTAATGATCAAAAGCACAATCGTTATGATCACAACCACAAGCGTTGATACCGCATTGATACTGGGGTTGACACGCTTGCTCATGGTGTAGACCACGATACTTAAGTTCTTAACACCTCTGCCGGTTACAAAATAGGAAATGATGAAATCATCCACCGACATAGTAAATGCGATCAGCGCTCCCGATACGATCCCCGGTGTGATCTGGGGTACGATTACCTTACGAAGCGCCTGCCAGGGAGTAGCGCCCAGATCCATGGCCGCATCTGCAAGATTGGGATCCAGTGAGCGGATCTTTGGCATAACCGACAGGATCACATAGGGTATGCAAAAGGCAATATGGGCCAGCAGCATAGTCATGTAGCCTTTTTCTACATTAAAGGTAATGAACAGCAGCATAAACCCGATGGCTGTCACGATCTCCGGGTTCATCATCGGCAGATTATTAACCTGATCCATGATGTTACGGATTACCTTCTTGGACTTGCTTAATCCTATGGCAGAAATTGTTCCCACTACCGTAGAGATAAAGGTGGCCAGGATCGCAATACTGAAGGTGGTGTACAGAGCTTCCATCATATCCTGGGATTCCAGCATATGCTGATACCAGCGCAGCGAAAAGCCGGTAAAGCTGGTCAGGGATTTTCCTTCATTGAAGGAGAAAATCACCATATATACAATGGGAAGATAGAAGAAAGCGATCATCAGGATCATCAAAATCTTCCCAAAAGGACGTTTTTTCTTGTTCATCCTGATCACTCCTCCTTTCCGCCCTGGTTACGGATCTCAATCTTCCGCACTGCCATCATCAGAAGCATCATGATCACTGCCATGATCATGGAAATGGCGCTTCCGAAATTCCACTCACCCACGGTGATAAACTGGTTCTCGATCATATTTCCGATCAGGAAATACTGTCCGCCTCCCAAAAGCTTCGGGATGAAGAAGGAACTGACTGCCGGAAGAAATACCAGCGTAATGCCATTAATGACGCCGGGCAGCGACAGTGGAAAGGTTACCCGCCGGAAGGTCTGCACCGGATTCGCTCCCAGATCGGCACTGGCCTCAACAAGGGAATGATCCATCTTGCTTAAGGATGTCTGGATCTGAAGAATCATAAATGGCAGAAAGTTATACACCATTCCAAGCAAAACGGCGCCCTCCGTATACAAAAGTTCCTGATCTCCAAGCCCGAATATGCTTAAAATCTGCTGGATCAGCCCGCCTTCACTCAAGAGCCCGATCCAGGCATAGGTCCGGACCAGCATGTTGATCCACATCGGGATCGTCACACATAAGATTAAAATATTCTGTGTCTTTTCCTTGCTGCGGGCAATGAAGTAAGCTGCCGGATAACCAAGGAAAAAGCAGATGACCGTTGTCTTGACCGCGATTAAGAGCGAACGCCAAAGGATCAATAAGAAATCCTGGTCGGTAAAAAATTTGACGTAATGCTCCAGTGTAAAGGAAAACGAAATGATGCTGTTCCCCGGCTCCATAAAGGAATATGCTGCGATCAGCGCCATGGGAAGCACCAGCATCAGCGCCGCCCACACAATATACGGCCATGCCAGCTGTGAAAATCGTTTCATCTTTTAATACCCCGTCCTGGACATCACATGGATATCCTCCGGGAAGAATGTCAGGCCGACCTCCTGACCCTCTTCCGAGTAGTCTGTGGTGTGGATCTTGAACTCCCGTCCTGTCGTCCAGAATGTGATCGGATATACTCCCTCCGTCACCTTTTCCGGATCAAATTCATAATCCACGCTGATATCCACACTCTGTTCCTCATCGCTTAACTTCCAGCCCTGTGCGTTGGCCCAGGTCTTAAGATCTGTGTCCAGCGCCTGAGACTCTGTGATCTCATCTACTGTTTTTACAAAATTAAATGCCATGATTCCTTCATTTGCCTTTTCGTTCTTCACGAATGGCTGGTCTACCACGAAGATCGTCCTCTCAACCTTCGTGCCGTTTGAAGTGGCAAATACCACAGGATACTGGCCTTCTTCTTTAGCCACCTCGTACTCTATCTTCGCAATGGATATGTATTCGTCGCTTTCCGGATCCCAGGCCTGTGCATTGGCGCGGGCAATGACTTCCTTGTCGTCCAGATCCTCTACATCGTCAATATCTACATAGAAGTTATTGGCACTGATTTTTTCTTTTCCATCCTCGCTGGTCACGTCCTGGTTCTTGATCACACGCATATTGACCGTCACACTGGTACCCGGCACTGTCTCCACGATAATCTCATAGTGTACCCCTTTAAATAAAACACTTAAGACCTCGCCTGTCATTTTGCCGTCCTTCACATCCACGATATCGATATCCTCCGGACGGATCACCACATCCACCGGTTCATTTTCTTTGAATCCGAAGTCCACACAGTCAAAGGTAATATCGTCAAAACGCACCTTATAATCCTCCAGCATCACGCCGGGCAGGATGTTGCTCTCTCCGATAAAGTTTGCGACAAACCGGTTCACCGGCTCATTGTAAATATCCTGAGGTGATCCTACCTGCTGGATCTCTCCATGGTTCATGACCACGATCTTATCTGACATGGTAAGGGCCTCTTCCTGATCGTGGGTTACAAAGATAAAGGTAATCCCTACCTCCTGCTGGATTCTCTTCAGCTCGTACTGCATCTCTTTTCTGAGCTTTAAGTCCAGCGCCGCCAACGGCTCATCCAGAAGCAGCACCTTCGGCTCATTGACCAGCGCTCTTGCAATAGCTACCCGCTGCTGCTGCCCGCCGGACAAAAGGGTCGTATTCTTATCCTCAAACCCTTCCAGTCCGATCAGCCTTAGCATTTTCATGACCTTCTGGTCGATAACGTCCTTACTCATTTTTTTGATCTTCAGACCAAAAGCAATATTTTCGTACACGCTCAGATGGGGAAACAGCGCATACTTCTGAAATACTGTATTCAGTTCCCTCTCATAAGGCGGTTTTTTGCTGATCTCTTCCCCGTCAAAGATCACGCTTCCTTCATCCGCATCCAGAAATCCGCCCAGGATCCTGAGCAGCGTAGTCTTTCCGCAGCCGCTGGGTCCTAATAGCGTTACAAATTCATTTTCATAAATGTCCAGATTGATCCCTTTCAGAACGATCTGGCCGTCAAAACTCTTTACGATATTCCGAAACTCGATCAGTTTCTTCTCTTCCATCTTGTCTCTCCCTCCTGCTAAAACATCGGCGGTGTGGTGACCCACAGCACCTTTGCATCACTGTTCCCGTGATTGTAAAGGTAATGGCTCTTTGTTCCGTCCATGTAGAAGGTCTCTTTTGCCTTTACCTTGTATTTTTTGCCGCCCTGCACGATCGTGACAGCACCTTTTAGCACATAGCCAAACTCCTGGCCCTGATAGGCAGACATCACCTGGCTTTTCTTCCGCGGATGCAGCGTCAGAAGGATGGGCTCCATCTCGTTTTTCTGAGCGTTCGGGATCACCCATTCGATCTGATAGTCTTCCTGCTCATCCACAAAAAAGTCCTGTGTCTGAAATACGATCTGTGTTTCTTCTTCCTCGCGGAAGAACTCTGACAAGTTGCTTCCCAGCGCCTCCAGGATATCCTGAAGTGTGGCAATGCTCGGTGTCGTCAAGTTACGCTCCACCTGAGAAAGGAAGCCTTTGGTAAGTTCGCTCCTGGATGCAAGATCCCCCAGTGTCAGGTCGTTCTGCAGGCGCAGTTCCTTTAGTTTCTTCCCAATATCCACACTTTCACCTCCGGTTTTCTAATACTATACTTTTAGTTAAAAATTAGCGAACCAAGGAACATTATACACAGATGGGAAAATATTGCAATAGATTTTTGCATATTTTTACAAAAATACCGTTCCCCGGATTCTCTTGAGTTTCCGCAAACTGCAATAAAAAAATAGCTATGTCTACCCAAAGTGCCAATCTGCCGATTTTTTGAGAAATTCAGAGTGGCAGTACTGAGCGTAGAGGCACTTTAATAAGCCCCGCCGGAACCGGACTTTGGGAGACATATTCTTTTATCTATTTAAGCGGTCAGCTTAAGACAGAGTTGACGGTACGCCGGACGCTTTGTCCGGTACCAGAGCCGGATGCCCTCTTTGGCATATGACAGTATGCCGGAGATGCCCTTTGCCAGCCGATAATAGCAGAAACTGACTTTATCCTTGATTGGATCTGCTTCCTGCATGATTGAAACTTTCAGGGCGTTTGTCTCAGGACTTGATTCTTCCTGAGCTAAAAATGCCATGGCTAAAGTAATATAAAAGTTAAGAGCGTTAATGGCTTCCAGTTTCCTTACCCGGAAGTTTTCAAACTGAAAAGTCTGCTTTTTACAGCGAAAATATTCCTCGATCCGCCATCTGGAAAAGTAAGTCCGGGCAATGCGGATCAAATCCTCTTTTGAGCGGATCTCTTTGTTCGTGGCAAGCATCATGGGATGTTCCGTGATCCCGTAGACCAGAACCAGATAAATATTTTTCCGGGAGGCAGTGATCTGAACTTTTACGTGGGAAAGATATGCGGTATGCTCTTTTCCCTTATAGAAAACATCCGCTTTGACTTTTCCTTTCCTCCGGTTCCGCAGTTCGGTTGCCTTTGTCCATTTGTTGTGATAAAGAAGTTTCCGGTTGGATTTCAGGCGGATCACGTAATCCTGCTTCAGGTGGTCGAAGATGAGAAATATCTTATTGTCATCATAACCACGGTCCATGACAAAAGTAGCCTTTCCGAAAAGAGCAGATGCCTGTCTGATCGCATCAAACGTGATGGTGTTTACAGATTTATAGTCCTTCTCAGCAGAAGAATGGATCATGGAAAAAACACTGACAGGATGCTTGCTGGCAGTCAGGGCACAGGCCTCAGTTACATGATAGCCCTTTTTATAAATACTTTTCGTCTGTGTACTTTCCGAACCATCGCGAACGATACCAAGAGCTTCAAACTGTTTTCCATCCGGTTTTACGATATCACTTTCATCAATGAGGATTACGGGATTGGATGGTACGAGTCTTTTTACAGTGTGAAGATAAGAAGCAGCTGCAGAGGCAGGAATACCTGTTGAGAGATGATTGGAAAGTCGTTTTACAGTGTTTGCCTTATGTACCGTTTCATGAAGCTGGTCGGAAATATCCGTAAGCAGGCAGCTTTTGGACGCCAGAATGCCATAAACCATATCTGCTGTAAACTTCCGGTCTGGTTTCGAAAGTCTGCGGGAGATTTTATTTGTAAAAGTCAAAATTTTTCTTTTCAAACGGTATTTTGGCCATTTTTTGAAAGTTGTGGATAACGAAATACGGTAGATTTATCTAAGGGGATAATTCTGCGGAAACTCAAGCGGATTCTCCGTTGACTTTCAAGTGTTATTTGCTATAATATATTTAACAAGACAACTGGGGCAGATAGCTGAAACCTATCCGTTCCGGGAAATAAGGAAATTAAAAAATAATCGTCCTTACATTTCCAGGTGCAGGACGATTATTTTTTATGCTTGTCATAGAAACTCTTTATGGTAAAAACCCCTTACACGAATGTTTACCATCCGTGCAAGGGGAAAAATCCATACTTATATACATTTTCCCGCTCTAAAAAACATACTTATCCATCCGGTCAAATGCTTCTTTTACCCGCTCAAACGGAAGCGCCAGATTGACCCGAAGGGCATATTCTCCATGGAACATCTTTCCGTCCTGCCATGCCACACCGACATCCCATCCGGCCTTTTCCAGCTCTTCCAATGACTTCCCATGTTTCTTACACCATTTCTCGCAGTCCAGGAACAGCATATAAGTCCCTTCCGGCCTGCTGACCTCCACGCCTTCAAAATGCTCCTGAATATAATTGCAGGCATAATCCACATTCTTTCCTATAACGGCACACAACTCATCTACCCATTCCTGCCCCTCCTTTTTATAGGCTCCGATCAAGGCATGCATGGAAAAAACGTTCATGCTGTTATAGTGACATTTCTCGCTTTTTGACGTGATCCGGTCCCGAAAGTATTTGTTATAAATGATATGATAACTGCCGATCAGACCCGCAAGGTTGAATGTCTTACTTGGCGCATAAAGAGCCACCGTACGATTTCTGGCATCTTCACTGACAGACTGCGTCGGGATGTGTTTATGACCATCCAGAATAATATCTGACCATATCTCATCCGAAATCACCAGACAGTCATTTTCTTTATAAATTTCCATGGCCTTTTCAATTTCCCATCTTTCCCACACTCTTCCACATGGATTATGGGGGCTGCAGAAAATAGCCACATGGATCTTTTCCTCTTTCAGCTTCCTGTCCATATCTTCGTAATCCATCCGCCATACTCCATTGTCATCCTTCTTCAGCGGACTGTGCACGATTTTATAGCCATTGCCTTCCAGGCTCCTGGTAAAACCGATATAGGTAGGACTGTGTACCAGCACACCGTCTCCCGGCGCCGCAAACGAAGTCAGGGCAGAAACCACACCTCCCAGCACACCGTTTTCATAACCGATATCATCCTTTGTCAGATTCTCCACATTGTTCCTGGCTTTCTGCCATTCCATGATCGACTGAAAATATTCTTCACGGGGATTAAAATATCCAAACAATGCATGATTAGCTCTTTTAATCACTTCTTCCGGCACTGTCGGCACCGTCGCGAAATTCATATCCGCAACCCACATAGGGATTACATCAAAGCCCTCTTTCGGCTTGTCCGGCGCAAAGCCCGGATTCTCTCCAACTCCGTCAACCGCCAGGGCATCTTTTCCCTGACGGTCGATGATAGATGTAAAATCATATTTCATTTTCGTTAGTCTCCTTTCTTTGGGGACGTACACCTTTGCAAATGGGGACAGGGGCAAATGCAAAAAGGGACACCCGCTAATGCGAATGGGGACGTACACTTTTGTAAAAAGTGTACGTCCCCATTCGCTACATTTTTTTCTTACATATATCCTCAAGGCAGCACTGATCGCAGTGAGGTTTTGTCCTTGCCGTACACACATCTCTTCCATGATATACCAGCCGGTGGCAGAAGTCACTGCCTTCCTCCGGCGGAATGATCTTCCACAGCTCCATCTCCACTTTTTTCGGTTCTTTGATGCCGTCCACCAGGCCCATCCTGTTCACCAGGCGGATGCAGTGGGTATCGGTAACGATAGCCGGCTTCCCGAACACGTCTCCCATGATCAGGTTGGCGCTTTTTCTTCCCACGCCGGGGAGCTTCAAAAGTGCATCAAAGTCATCCGGCACTTTATCTTCGTATTCCTCATGCAGGATCTTCATGCAGGCGCTGATGTCCCGCGCCTTGCTCTTTCCCAGTCCGCAGGGCCTTACAATCTCTTCGATGTCATTCACATCTGCTGCCGCCAGTGCCGCTACGCTCGGATATTTTTCATACAACCCTTCTACCACCACATTGACTCTGGCGTCTGTACACTGAGCCGCCAGTCTTACGCTGACTAAAAGCTTCCAGGCCTGGTCGTAATCCAGTGTACATCCGGCATCCGGATATTCCTGTTTTAATCTTTCAATGATCTCCAAAGCCAGCGCTTTCTTTGCCTTCTGTGTCATAGTATCTCCTCTTTTGCTTATCATTTTTTTTCTTTACTATTTCTTTCCGTCGCTCAAGGTCACCTTGATATAATCATGGTGGACCGCTTCCAGATATTTCCCGAACACATCCTCTGTCTTCAGTTTGATACTGGATGTATTTACACAGGGGTGACAGGCATACCAGGGGCTGTCCAGGATTTCCTCGTCCACCAGCAGCTGCACACGGTTCTCCGGATCAAAAATCAGACCCATGATGGTGGCTGATCCCGGCGTTACATTAAGGAGCCGCTCCATATCATCCCCGGATGCAAAGGACAGCCGGGACGTCGGGATCTGCTTCGACAGTTCCTTAGTCTGAAGTGATTTCCCGCCGGGCAGCACCAGGAGATAAAATGCTGTTTTCTGCCGGTTGCAAAGAAACAGATTCTTGCAGATTTCAATCTCCAGCGCCTCGTCTACTTCTTTGCACGCCTCGATAGTCATCACCGCCTCATGGTCTGCCCGAACATAATCAATATCCAGGCTGTCCAGAAGGTCGTAGACCTTCATCTCCTTTTCCTCTCTGCCCCCTGCTGTTTTCGGTCTTCCCTGATATAACTTCATCCTCTGACTCTCCTCCAATGTCTCTTCCTCATATCTCTTTTAAACACATGCCGGATTTATGTATCTTCGACATCCGTACGTCCCATTCTTTAGATCTCAATCAGCTCATATTCCTGGGTGCCGATCCCGATCTTCTCTGCATGTTCCAGGCAGCTCTTCCAGTTCGTCGCAGGCGCCGAATCTGTAAAATGATCGTGGTGCACATGAGGCATCCGGTCCAGCTGGCTTTCTGCAATCACCGGCTGACGGTTCACCGCATCTGCACAGGCCCGGTCCAGCGCCACCGGATCAAAGGAGGCAAACATCCCCACATCCGGAACGATCGGAATATCATTTTCCGCATGACAGTCACAATTCGGAGACACGTCAATGACAAGACTCACATGAAAATGAGGCCGGTCCTTCAGTACCGCCAGGCTGTATTCTGCAATTTTCTTATTCAGGATATCATTTGACTCATCGTTAGATGCACATACCGCATCCTTTGGACAGACACCTATACATCGGCCACAGCCCACACATTTATCCTGGTCGATCACAGCCTTCCGCTCCGTAATAGACGGTGCGTCATGAGCACAGATCTTTACACAGTTCCCGCATCCGATACAGTTTTCCTGTTCCACATACGGCTTTCCGGCACTGTGCATCTCCATTTTCCCTGCCCGTGACCCGCAGCCCATACCGATATTTTTAAGCGCTCCGCCAAATCCTGTTGCTTCATGTCCTTTAAAATGATTTAACGTCAAAAACACGTCCGCATCCATAACGGCCCGTCCGATCTTTGCTTCCTTTACATACTCTCCATCAATAGGCACCAATTCCTCATCCGTTCCCTTCAGCCCGTCGGCAATGATCACATGACAGCCGGTAGAAAACGGAGAAAACCCGTTTTTGTATGCCGAATCCAGATGATCCAGCGCATTTTTCCGCCCGCCTACATACAGGGTATTGCAGTCCGTAAGGAATGGCTTTCCTCCCAGCTCCTTTACCAGCTCTACCATAACCGCCGCATAATTGGGCCGGAGGAATGCAAGATTCCCCGGCTCCCCAAAATGCATCTTAATCGCAGTATACTTATTGTCAAAATCAATTTCTCCCATGCCCGCCGTCTTCATGAGACGTTTCAGTTTCTGCGGAAGATTCTCCTGAAAGGTAGCCTTCATACTTGTAAAATATACCTTTGATTTTTCCATGTTGTCTCCTTTTCTTACTTTTTACTTATTAATCTCTTTCTTCGCTCCATTCCAGAATCGTTCCGGAATTCGCGTCGATTTCAAAATCGTATTCCACACCGTTGTAGATAATGTCTCCTTCATATTTGTAAACTCCGTCATCATGATCCAGACTGATCCGGATATCCTGCTCCGTAGCCCCGGATACTCTGGAGAGCGCCGTTTCGATTGCCTGTTCCTGGGTAACCGCTACATTTGCACTGTTTGCAGTCCCTGTTCCCTGGGAAGTATTGTTCTGTGCGTTCTCTCCATTATTCTGGGCAGTTCCCTGATCGTCGTCCTGTGTCCCGTTCTGGACATTCCCCTGCGCCTGAGTACCGTCATCCTGATTTTCAATATCGGAACTTAAGATCGATCCATCCGCTGCCGCAACCTCGTATTCATATCCGGTATTATCCACATCGAAACGGATCTCATATACCTTCTGTCCATCGTCTCTGTCTTCCGAAACCTGAAGCCTTGTCGTGTCGGATTCACTGACTCCTGCATCGTTAAGTGCCGCTTCCAGGGCCGCGTCTCTTCCGATATCCTTTCCTCCGCATCCTGCGACTGTTCCTACAACTGCTACTGTTAAAATTGCTGCTGCCAATAATCTTTTCATACCTTTGTTCTCCCTTCATTTTCATTTATTTATATAGTTGTTTTGTTCTTGTTGATGTTACTATATACCACAAAGATTAAAAAAAGATTAAAGGATCAGACTTTTTTATTTTTCTGTCCGGGGCAATTCAAAAATAAACCGGCTGCCTTCTCCTTTCCGGCTCTCTGCCCGGATTTTCCCGCCATGCATTTCCACAATCCATCTGACCATAGATAACCCAAGCCCGGAATGACTGCCCTTAGTCCTGGCTGCATCCTCCCGGTAGAACCTTTCCCAGATGTGGGGAAGCGCATCTTCCCGGATCCCGATTCCGTTATCCTCCACCACACCGATAATGCATTGATCCTTCTCCATCAGAGAAACATGGATCTTTGACTGCCCCTCCGGCTTCCGGTAAGCCACGGCATTGGAGATCAGATTTCCCAGCATCCGAATATATAAAGTCTCGTCCGCCCTTCTTTTGATCCCCGGCTCCACCTCTGACGTCAACAGGACAGGAAGCCCCTGCTCCCTGATCAGGAACTTACGCTCCTCTACCACCATTTCCGTCAGCTCGCTCAAATCCAGCTCTTCCATCTCCAGAGGCTGTCTCCCCTGATCTGCCCTGGACAGAAACAGAAGCTGGCTGATCATCTCTGCCATCTCTTTTGCCTTCTTTTCAATCAGACAGATCTGCTCTCTTTGTTCCTCTGTCAGGGTCTCATCCGTAAGGCAGGCCCCGCACTGGGCAATGATCACGCTGACCGGCGTGCGAAGCTCATGGGACGCATCCGAGGTAAACTGTTTTTCTCTCCGGAAAACCTCATCCAGCTGCGAAAGCATCTCATCAAAGGTTTCCGCCAGATGGTAAATCTCGTCCCTGTTTTTCCCTCCGCTTTCAGGAAGTCCGATCCGCCTGGAAAGATCCGCGTCTGCCCGGATCTCCTGAACCGTATCCGTAATCCTCCTGACCGGAAGCAATGTCCTTCTGGTAAATCGATAGCCGATAAATGCCGTTGCCAGAGTAAGTCCCGGAAGCAGGATCAGCGCAAACCGCATCGTTACCCGATAACTTGTTTCTGCATCTGTTACAGACGTAATCCCCCGGATATATACCGTCTGGTCAGCGGACAAACGAAATGACATATCATATACATACCACTGTGTATTTCCCTCCCGGAGCTTACGGATCTGACCGTCTTTGATCTCCGGCTCGGAATCAAATCCATGTGGGATCCTTCCCATCAGGAAATACCCGGTCTCGTCATAGAGAGACAGATAGACATCTGACTCCACCGAATAAAAATCCGTCTCCACCGCCGGAACATTGTCCCGCAGTATAACCGCGTCCGCACTATTCTGGACCCGGTGGGTAAGCCTATCCTGGACCGTTGCCAGCAGTTCCCGGTTACTCAAAGAAAAAAGGATCGCCAGCGCCGCACAGGTCACCAGAAGCATAAAAAAAGTATACAAAAGTGTCAGTTTAAGCTTTAATGTCAACCGCTTCATAGATCTTCCCTCAAAACATATCCGGCGCCCCGCACGGTATGGATCAGCTTTTTCTCCTGCCCGTCATCAATCTTTCTCCTGAGATACCGGATATAGACATCGATTACATTGGATCCTCCCGAATAATCGAAATTCCACAGATGCTCCTCAAGCCTCTCTCTGGAAAGTACGATTCCCTCATTCTGTACCATATACCGGAGAAGTGCAAACTCTTTTCCCGACAGGGAAATCTCTTTTCCGCCCCTTAAAACCTGGTGCGTATCCATGTGCACCTCCAGATCACCTACTCTGTAGCAGGTCTTTGGCGCTTCCTCCGGTTTCCTTAAAAGAACCCTTATCCTTGCCAGCAGTTCCTCATATGCAAAGGGCTTAATCAGATAATCATTCGCTCCGGCATCCAGACCTGTCACCCGGTCCTCCACGCTGTCCCTGGCAGTCAGAAGCAGCACCGGCGTCTGATTTTTCTCTCTCCGTATTGTCCTTAACACGGTAATCCCATCCTTCTTCGGCATCATGATATCCAGCACCACCGCATCATACTGTGCGCTCCTTAAATACTCCAGGGCCTCTTCCCCGTCAAAACAGGAATCCACGCTGTAATGCTCTGCCTTTAACCGGGCACTGATAATTTTATTCAAATCCTTCTCATCTTCCGCGATCAAAATCCTCATGATCCTCATCACCTCATTGTTTTTAGTATAGTAGAACCGGTCTGAATTGTAAAGTTCCGCATATATATGTAAAAAACAAGGAATCTTTCTCATGTCAAAAAAACGTATTGCACTGATCCTGTCCTCCCTGCTTGGGATTTTTCTGATTTCCGCCTGTATTCTCTGGCACTGTTCGCAAAGCGAGGACAAACGTTTTGAAGCTTTTCTTTCTTCTTTTTTCTGCCAGGAACTATCCGGCAACAGTCTGACGCTCCACTATACCCTGAAGGATCCTTCCGCCTACGGACTGGAAGACGTCCCCCCTTCTCTGGGAAGCTTTAGCAGCGACAGCACAGAATATGGCCTTTCTCTGGAAAACACCATAAAAAGAGTTTCTTCTTTTGACAGGAGCCGCCTCTCTTCTGAAAACCAGCTGACCTATGACGTGCTCCTGGATTATCTGAATACCTCTCTGAAAGGCGCCCCTTACTTATTGTATAACGAACCTCTGACGCCTCTGACCGGTATACAGTCCCAGCTGCCCATCCTTCTGTCGGAATATCCCTTCTATGACAGACAGGATGTAGATTCCTATCTTGCTCTTCTTTCCTGCATACCGGATTATTTCAATGAACTTCTTGTATTCGAACAGAAAAAATCTGACGCCGGCTTCTTCATGTCCTCCTCCTGTCTGGATAGTATCCTGGAGGAATGTCAGACCTTTCTCTCTCTGGGAGACAACTGCTACCTCTACGACACCTTCCAGGAGCGTCTGAAAACCCTTAACCTTTCCGATTCCGACCGCAAGGCATATATTAAGGCCCATCAAAAAGTCATGGAAGCCTCTGTTTTTCCTGCCTTTCATCTCCTGGAAGAAAATCTGCCGGCCCTGAAAGGCTCTGACCATGAACCCGGAGGCTTGTGCCATCTTCCCGGGGGCAAGGATTATTACCAGACTCTTGTTCTTTCTGAGACGGGAAGCGGGCGTACCATTCCGGAGCTAAAGGAACTGACCGTCCGCCAGATGAATGAGGATCTTCTGGCTATCCAGGATATTTATGCCTCCATGCCCGAGAACCCGTCGGTTTCTTCGGATCTTTTGAAGGGACAGGGATATTCCTTTGCGGAGTCCAACCCGGCGGCGATCCTGGCCGGTCTGGAACAGAAGCTCTCCGATAATTTTCCGGCTCCCCCTGATGTTTCCATCCAGATCAAATATGTCCAGGAATCTATGGAGGAAAACTTAAGTCCCGCTTTTTATATGATCCCGCCTGTCGATCACTCCTCGGAAAATGTGATCTACATTAACCGGGGACACATGCCGGATGATCTGACGCTTTTTACCACTCTGGCTCATGAGGGCTATCCCGGCCATCTGTACCAAACCACTTACTATGCCTCCTTAGACCCTGACCCTGTCCGCAGTTTGCTGAACTACGGCGGATATACGGAAGGATGGGCTACTTACAGCGAAATGATCAGCTACTACTATGCCCCTCTCCCAAAAGAAACGGCCACACTGCTGCAAAAAAACAGCTCACTGATACTGGGGCTTTATGCCCTTGCAGACATAGGTATTCATTTTGAGGGATGGGCCCTTACAGATACCGTGGCCTTCTTTCAAAGCTACGGCATCACCGACGTGGCCACTATCCGGGATATTTACGAACTGATCGTGGCCGATCCTGCCAACTACCTGAAATATTACATTGGTTATGCCGAATTCCTGGATCTGAAAAGGGACGCTGTCAGTCTCTGGGGAGAAGCTTTCTCTCAAAAACGTTTCCACCAGGAAATTCTGGAACTCGGCCCCGCATCCTTTGACCTGCTCCGGGAATATATGCTCTAAGCATGCACAGACAACAGGAAACGCCTGCAGGCGCCGCCTTACTGGGGCATCATGGTATCTGCGATTTTCTGCATATCAGCATCGCTGATCCCATAAGCCCCGCTGGCGTCCTGTGCTACAGTAATTTCTACGGTTTCTTCTTCTGCATAGGAAACGCCGTCAATGGCTCTTCGCATGCTTTCCGTCAGCACCCTGGTAAATCCTTCGGCCGTAGAAGGATCTTCTCCCTGGCTCAGCATTTCCTGCGTCACATCTGAAGAGTGCTGTTCCAGAGTCTGATAAATATTGACCGGTTCAATAGTCACCGGAACCTGATAACTCTCATCCTTGTTTTCTTCGGCCTGTCCCACCTCATAGCGCATCAGCTTGTCCATTTCCGCAAGAAGCGCCCGGTACTCATCCTTTCCTTCCTCTGTCATCCCATCGATATCGGAAAGCTCTGCCTCCACCTGTGCGTCCACACTTTCTTCAATTTCCTCTTTAGCGTCTTCTACAGATATATCCCTGTATCCGGCATATTCCTCATACTCTCCATGATAATTGGCATCCAGTACACTTTCCACATACCCGGACGCATCGAAAGGCTCGGCTTTGCCGCATCCGCCAGATATCAGCCCTGCTGCCAGGAGCATAACCGGCCAGACCCTATTTTTTCTGAATTTTTTATCCATAGGCTCTCCTCCTTTTTTCAATCATATCACGTATCTTTGGTTCCCCGCTACATCTTTCCAGCCAGAACCACACTGGCAGCCAGACCGGCGATAGTCGCAAGGAGGGCTCCCGGCAGTGTATACCGGGTCTTTGTGATCTTTGCCGTCATAAAATACACGCTCATGGTGTAAAAAATAGTCTCTGTACAAGACATGCTGATAGATGCCGCCAGTCCGATAAAGGAATCCGTACCAAATTTTTTATAGAGATCCAAAAGGAGGCCTGTTGCCGCAGATGAGGAAAACATTTTTACCAGAGACAACGGGACCAGCTCACCAGGAAATCCTATCCCCGCGGTTACCCTTCCAATCCCTTCTGCCAGAAAATCCAGAAAACCGGAGGCTCTTAAAATTCCCACTGCCACCATAAGGCCGATCAGAGTCGGCATGATCCGGATCACAGTCAGAAAGCCCTCTCTTGCTCCCTGTATAAAAGTATCATAAACCTTCACGCCTTTTGCAACTCCGTAAGCCACAATGCCAAGGATCATAAATGGTACGATCAGGTCTGTTATATATAGGAATATTTTCACGTATGGATCCCTCTGTTCTAAAAGTATCCGTTATATGATTTATATGAGAGATCCGCCTCCCTTATGATTGAAAATCTTCCGGGAAAGGAATATACTGCTAATGAGAACTTTTAGATATTGTGGTGATTTTTCATGGAGCATACATCAACAGAAAAACGGGACTTCGGAGTCGGAAGCGTTTCCGCCGCCATCTTAAGGCTGGCAATACCTATGACGTTTGCACAGCTTATCAATGTATTGTACAGCGTGGTAGACCGTATCTACATCGGACACCTTCCCCATACCTCTACAGAAGCACTGACAGGTATCGGTCTGACTCTTCCTGTTATCACTATCGTTACCGCTTTTGCTAATCTGTTCGGGATGGGCGGAGCTCCTCTTTTTTCTATGGAAAGAGGACGGGAAAATACTGACAAGGCCCGGACGATCATGGGAAATTCTTTTGCCCTGATCCTTATTTTCGGTCTGCTTCTCTCCTTGCTTTGCTATCTCTTCAAAGAACCGCTTTTATATTTATTCGGCGCCAGCGATACGACCTATCCTTATGCGGACGCATATCTTTCTATTTACCTCCTGGGGACTATATTCGTCATGATCAGCCTTGGCATGAACAATTTTATCAATGCCCAGGGCTTTGGTGTGATGGGGATGCTGACTGTATCCATCGGCGCTGTTTTAAACCTGATCCTGGATCCTGTATTTATTTTCATATTTGGCCTGGGAATCCGGGGCGCCGCTGTGGCTACCGTTATTTCTCAGATGATTTCCGCCCTCTGGGTCTTAAAATTTCTTACCGGCAAAAAGGCACTGATCACCCTGAGCAGAAGATCCATGCGGATCAAAAGGCGTCTGGTCAGGGACATTACCACCCTGGGACTGTCCGGATTTATCATGTCCATTACGAACGGTGCCGTACAGATCATCTGCAATGCTACTTTGCAGAATTACGGCGGCGATCTGTATATAGGGATCATGACCGTCATCAATTCAGTACGGGAGATCGTAAATATCCCTGTAAACGGATTCACTAACAGTGCTCAGCCTGTAATGAGCTTTAATTATGGCGCCCAAAAATATGGACGTGTAAAATCCGCGATCCGGTTTATGACTATTTTTTGCATCGTGTTTACTTTGATTGTCTGGGCTCTGATCTTTTTCTTCCCCCACTTTTTTATCCAGGTTTTCAATAGTGACCCGGCTCTTCTGGATAACGGGATCCCGGCGCTGCATGTTTATTTCTTTGGCATTTTTATGATGGCTCTGCAGTTTTCCGGACAGTCTACCTTTGTGGCTCTTGGCTATTCCAGGCATGCCATTTTCTTTTCCCTTTTGAGAAAGGCTGTCATCGTGATCCCGCTGACCATATGGCTTCCTACAGTGGGAAATCTTGGCACTACGGGCGTTTTCCTGGCAGAGCCTATCTCAAACTTTATAGGCGGTACCGCCTGCTTTGTGACAATGATGTTCACTGTATGGAGAAAGCTGGATGCATGATCCGGTTCCAGACCGCATATCCTGTAAGAAAAGACAGGAGTCTTTTTCTATGCTGAATTATCTCTGGGCCGGCATGATCCTCATAGGAATCGTCTATGCCTCTTTTGCCGGACGTATCCCCGATATCACAAACGCAGCCATTGATTCGTCAAAGGAAGCCGTCTCTTTATGCATTACTATGATGGGTGTTCTCTCTATGTGGATGGGACTGATGAAGATTGCCGAAAAAGGAGGGATCATCGCCCAGGCCTCCCTGAAGCTTAAGCCGCTCATCCGCTTTCTCTTTCCGAACCTTCCCTCCGGACATTCTTCGGAAGAATACATCGTTACCAATTTTATCGCCAATTTCCTTGGACTTGGCTGGGCAGCCACTCCAGCCGGACTAAAAGCCATGGAAGAGCTGGGAAAACTGGAGGATGACCGCAGGAAAGCACGCCTTCCTGGTCCTGTCCGCAGCCTGGGCATTGCCAGCAATGAAATGTGTACTTTCCTCATTATCAACATCTCTTCTCTGCAGCTCATTCCCGTAAATGTTATCGCCTACCGCAGCCAGTACGGCAGCGTAAACCCGGCTGCCATCGTAGGAGCCGGGATATTAGCTACAACAGTAAGTACTGGCGCCGCGGTACTGTTCTGTAAAATAATGGACCGAAAACAGCGATAAAAAATCCCCTGCACCTCTTAGGCGCAGGGGATTTCTGGTTATATCTTTAAAAAATTACTCAATGTCATCTGGTTCCATCTTCTTCTGCTTCAGCTTCAGATATACCACTTCCCGGAACAGAGCATATACCACAGACACGATCGGGATAAAGATCAGCATCCCCACAACACCCATCAGGCTGCCGCCGATGCTGACCGCCGCCAATACCCAGATAGACGGAAGACCTACAGATCCTCCTACTACGTGAGGATAGATCAGATTCCCTTCTATCTGCTGCAGCACCAGGAATAGTACAACGAATCCCAGCGCCTGCACCGGATTGACCATAAAGATCAGAAATGCTCCGATCACGCAGCCAATAAATGCTCCGAAGATGGGGATCAGTGCGGTAAATGCGATCACTACGCCTACCAGAAGCGCATAGGGAAGACGGAAGACCGTCATTGCAACCACAAACATACTTCCCAGGATCACCGCTTCCACACACTGTCCGGTCAGGAAACTGGAAAAGGTCTTGTAGGTCAGGGATAAAACCTCCAGCGCCGCTTCTGCCTTTCCTTTTTTCATAAAGGCAAACATCACGCGTTTACACTGCCTTGTCAGCTTTTCTTTCTGAAGCAGGATATAAATGGCAAACACAAAAGCAATGAAGAAAGTCGTAAGTCCGCTGACAATGCTTCTTGCCGCCGTGATCGTAGAATTTAAAACATCTCCGGCTCCGCGTGTAAAAAAGCTGAGTCCCGTATCCATAATCTTATTCCAGTTAAATTCCAGCCCGTTGATCCAGGAAACAATATCCGGATTGTCCCGGAATATGCTGGTGGCCCACTCCTGAAGCCTGGGGATAAATGCCTGGATATTTCTTCCAAGATTGACAAATGTATCTCCCAGCTGCGGGATCAATACCAGCATGACCAGTGCGATCACTCCGATTACTGAACACAGTGCCAGCAGCATGCTCACCGGACGCGCCATCTTTTTCAGATACTTATGTCCTTTGATCCTGTCCGGATTGAAGAGGTGCCTCTGAAAAAAATTCATTGGCACATTCAATACAAAAGCAATCGCTCCGCCCAAAATAAACGGATAGATCACATGGATCACGAAATTGATGCCGTCCAGTACAATATCATACCGCCAGAAGCACAGCACCACCAGTGCCGCAAATACGATCAATCCTCTGATTCTTTTTACTGTTTCCTGATTAAATTCCATATATCATCATCCTATTTTATATGTTCTCTGATCCATTTCATCAGCTGAATGATCGGAAGATTCAGAAGCGCCAGTCCATATACGATCAGGAGATGGCTTCCGTCCAGAGTCTGTACACTGAACAGATTGTGCAGTCCCGGTATCATCAGTACGCCTGTGATCAGCAGCAGTCCCAGTACGAACGCACCGATCAGATAAACATTATTGAAAAATCTGTTTGTAAAGATAACCGGTTTGTTGGATTTACAGTTAAATCCATGTACCAGCCTGGATGTACATAATGTACCAAAGGCCAGCGTGCTTCCAAGAAGGCTTCCGCTTTCGTTCAGACCGATCAGGAATGCGATCGTCGTCATGGCTCCAATACATAAACCTTCTGTTCCGATCCGCAGCAGATAATCCTTGGTCAGGATAGATTCGTTCATCGGACGCGGTTTCTCTGACATTACATCCTTTGAATGTGGCTCAAGTCCCAGTGCGATCGCCGGAAGACTGTCTGTCAGAAGGTTGATAAACAGCAGATGTACCGGTGCAAATGGAACCGGAAGACCTACGATAGATGCAAACAATACCGTAAGGATCGCTCCAAAATTCCCTGACAGCAGGAACTGAATGGAATACTTAATATTTCTATACAGGTTACGTCCGTTTTCTACTGCCTTTACAATAGTTGCAAAGTTATCATCTGTCAAGACCATAGCTGCCGCATCTTTGGAAACCTCTGTTCCCGTGATTCCCATTGCCACGCCAATATTCGCCTGTTTCAGAGCCGGGGCATCGTTTACTCCGTCACCTGTCATAGCCACGATATTGCCGCGCTCCTGCCATGCGCGCACGATACGGATCTTATGCTCCGGTGAAACACGGGCATATACAGAAATCTTCGGAACAAATTCCTGCAGTTCCTCATCAGACATGTCTTCGATCACTGCGCCCTCACAGGCCTCAGACTCATCTTTCAGGATGCCGATACGTTTTGCGATCGCCGCCGCTGTTACCTTGTGATCGCCGGTGATCATGATCGGCTTGATACCCGCCTCAATACACTCTGCAACCGCTGCCTTTGATTCCTCTCTCGGCGGATCCATCATAGCTACAAGGCCAAGGAAGGTCAGATCATTTTCGTCTTCGAGCGTAATAGCTCTGTCATCTTCCATCTCTTTATAGGCAAATGCCAGCACACGCAGGCCGTCTCTGGAGAACTCCATGTTCTGCGCCTCGATCTGCGCTTTCTTTTCCTCCGTCATCGGCTCTACCGTTTCGCCGGTACGGATTCTGGTCATCCTGGTCAGAAGGACGTCTACAGCTCCTTTGACCACCATGGTATGTTTGCCTTCCAGGATATGAGCAGTGGACATCAGTTTTCTGTCACTGTCAAAAGGAATTTCTGATTTTCTCTCATATACGTCACGGACTTCCAGCGCTTCTCTTCCTAATTTACTTCCAAGATTGATAAGCGCTGTCTCCGTCGGATCTCCGATCTCCTGTCCATTTGTATTGGTAGAGTCATTACAAAGGATACTAAAATTTAAAAGTCTTTCCTGATTTGCATCATTCAGATCGATATTAGCAGCCGGGATTCTTTTTCCGTCTACATAGTAATCTTCTACAGTCATCTTGTTCTGTGTCAGCGTTCCTGTCTTATCAGAACAGATGATAGATACACTTCCCAGACCTTCTACAGCCTGGAGCTTACGGATGATCGCATGCTCCTTTGCCATTTTCTGTGTTCCAAAGGACAGCACGATAGTCACGATAGAGCTTAACGCCTCCGGAATAGCTGCAACCGCAAGAGCTACTGCAAACAGGAAGGCGTCTCCCGGCTGATCTCCTCTGAAGATACTGATACCGAACAGGATCGCACAGAAAACGATGATCAGAATAGAAAGCTTCTTTCCAAAGTCGTCCAGATTGATCTGAAGCGGAGTTCTCTTTTCCGAGGTACTTTTTAGCAGGCTTGCAATCTTTCCTACCTCTGTTCCCATACCGATCGCCGTAACCTCATATGCCGCACGGCCATATGTGACAAAGCTTCCGGAAAACACCCGGTTGGTCTGATCTCCAAGCGCGGCTCCCTCCGGTACCTCATCCAGGGATTTTTCTACAGATAAGCTCTCTCCGGTAAGAGCGCTTTCATCCACCTTCAGGCTGGCACATTCTATCAGTTTACCGTCTGCCGGAACACAGTCACCTGCCTCTAACAGCACCCGGTCACCAATCGTCACTTCTCTGGACGGGATCTGTTTTACCACGCCGTCACGGATAACCTTTGCTTCCGGCGCAGACATCTGCTTCAGGGCGTCCAGCGACTGCTCCGCCTTCAGTGTCTGCACGGTTCCCAGGATTGCATTCATCGTGATCACGACAAGAATTACGATCGCACTCTCAAAGTCGCCAAGGAATCCGGATACGATTGCCGCAATGATCAGTATAATAACAAGAAAATCTTTATACTGTTCCAGAAATATCTGCAGCGTGCTTTTCTTTTTTCCTTCTACCAGCTCATTAAAACCATATTTTTCCTGGTTTTGTCTGGCCTGTTCACTTGTTAACATGTTTTCTTCTCCTCTCCTTCTTGCAATAGGATAAAAAAAAGACCCCTATTGCACAATTTTTCATGCAATAAAAGTCTCACCTTTTCATTGCGATACGGATGACGGATCATCGTATTGACGTATTCGCAAACGTCAGAACCATATATCATGTCTGACGCAAGTTACTCCCTTTTATCTTTAACTACTATACAAGAAAATATTTGCGCTGTCAATCATAAATTCTCAATAATTCGTGTCTTACAATATAAACTCTCATTACTGTTAGAATTGCCAGCTAACATATTTTCTAATCACTTTTTATAATATCCAGACCTTCTACCTCAAAGCAGGTAATCCATGGATATTCCACATAGTTGACAGAAACCTTTTCTGCCCGTGAAACGCCTTCTGCAGGATAGTAAACGTTTCCCAGTTCACTCTGATCCGCGGTATACCCCTTTTCCCGCATTACATCCTCCTCCTCATCGGTAAAGCTTACCGATACCTCCAGCCTTGGAGGCGCACATCAGCTGGTAATCTCTTCCACGTTCAGGACCACATGGCGCCAGCCATACTTCTCCATGTATTCCCTGGCATTGTCATTCAAATGAATCATTTACCTGCCATCCTTTCGTATATAAAAATAACGAAATCCCTGTATTTCCAAGGATTCCGTTGTTTCTTACTGAGCGTGCGGGGATTCGAACCCCGGACAACTTGATTAAAAGTCAAGTGCTCTACCACCTGAGCTACACGCCCAAAATAAACTATTTTCTAGGTAAAGAAAATGCCCAGAGCCGGAATCGAACCAGCGACACGAGGATTTTCAGTCCTCTGCTCTACCAACTGAGCTATCTG